>ENA-ORXT01006179-ORXT01006179.1-marine-metagenome-genome-assembly--contig:-NODE-6179-length-11261-cov-9.382511_pt1 | contig 11261 bp, 19 predicted proteins | sample MGYA00237868_ERZ511482 | MGnify/ENA metagenome assembly ERZ511482
GGCACCAGCGATTCCGGGCAGCAGAGAGGGGGGACAACCGGATGCGGACTCATGAAAATATGAAAAGAGATGTGCCACTTTTGAGCCCAATATGGGGCGGATATTGGATGGCTCACATCGCTTGCCCATGGGACGTGCATGTCCTATCGTTATCTCGGATGGCTGAGAGGCATTCTCAGGAGCGACGACAGCCTATCGTTATTTCTCGCCGAGATAACGACACGCTGAGAATCGCTCGTACATCCGGCAATATGTGTGTGCATGGTCCCCGGGCCGTGTGAAAGGCCCGACGGAGGGGCGAGATGGCGAGATGGCGAGACGACGGGAGAGAGCGGAGAGGCAGTGCTGACACTGCCGCGAAGAGGCGCGCTCCTGACCATTTCTGGGCTTCGGTGTGGAATATATTGCAGTCTCCCCAATTTTGACCGATCCGGACAAGAACAACTGTGCTGAACAGTTGCACGACAGCCATCCATCCGGCCGAAAACGACCTCTCGACCAATCAGAAGTTGTGCGGACTGTAGGTTGTTCTTGTCCGGATCGGCCAGAATAGGGAAAACTGCAATATACTGTACAGTGGGGATTCCCCGAAGGCATCTGTAAACCCTTTTGGAGGAATCTGAAATGGCTGGCATGCGTAATCCATCTGGACCTGAGCGATCGTGAGCCATCGAATGCTGAAAAGTGGATATTCTTGATTGAGCGTGCAGATGGGATCATCCAGTGAAGTGGCCTAGAGGGTGACCATCAAACCGACTAGGGCCATCCATCTTCATGCAACGTGGCTGCCTGAGTGTTGAGAACACGAATGGATTTCTCCTGGAAGCTTCGCTAATCAATATGTATCGGTTTAGAGCAAAACGTGTTCGGGCATGCTCCTGACCACTTTCGAAACTTTCTAGCAAAGATCTGCAATCAATAGAAATGGCGTGGACCTCGGCACGCGAGAGCCGACTAACAAATATTGTCCACCGGGACTGGTCAACAGAGCAGAGTTTTGGTGTCCCGTGATCAAATCATTCGAGAGGGTCCTTGTGCGCCACGCGGGTTGCGACTGAGCGGGTGATCGGCTGCGCTGGCCAGCCCGCCACCGTCACAGAGCGCTAGGAGAGTGGGAGGGTGGTCGGCCGGCCAGATCGGGGCGCCTGAGATGGGTGTCAGCGGCTGGTTCGAGCAGGCTGGTGGTCAAGGACCATGCACAGAGCGTCCGGGGGGGGCGGAGTGGGGGATCACTAGGCACGCTACGTGGGACTGGCCCGCCGCCTTGCTTCGTTTTGCAGGTCGCAGCCGGTCCACCACAGCCGTAGAGTGCTCGGAGTGGGGGGCGGCGGTCTGCACGCTGGATCGGGGCGCTCAGGCCACTCTCACGCTGCGTTATTGGGGTGGGTGGTGGTCCGACACCGCCCATATCGTGCTTGGAGAGGGGTGCCGGGGATCGGCGGGCTCGAGGCCCCAGGTGGGTCCCCCACGCAGCGTTTCTGGGGGCACCAGTGGACCATCGTCGCGCATAAAGGCTCTTGTGCGGGGGGGGCGTGGTCGGTCGGGCTTCCCGGCGTGCCGCGGCGCGCCATGCACTGGACCCGTCGACGTCACGCCCACAGCTTCGACACGAGCGACCCGCATCGCCACCCGCGTCCCCGCCCCCGTCCGTCGCCCTCTTCCTGCGTGATCTCTTGACCTCGTCCGTTGCTCCTGCCATCATCCTCAGTTTGAGAAGCACGACCCGTGCACCATCTCCTCTCCTGCCTGTTCCCCCCACCTGCACTCTCTTTTTTTTCCTACCGCAGTACTTCTAGATCCACACGGCTGCGACAACCATCACCCTTCGCGGCCACTCACCGTGACGCCTGCCGCCACCGGCGTTCGCGCGTGGCCACCACCGTCGGCGTCGCCCTGGTGCTTTCGCCCCACGTTGTTTGGCGCGTTTGCCCAGGGGCATGGAGCCCAACCAGGACGAGCCGTGCTCGATTACCGTGCTGCTGTCTGAGGACGGTGGCGCGGAAATATTCGCCGCTGTGCAGGCGCATGTGGCAGCGATGATCGCGCTGCGGATGCGTGTGAGTGCGTGGCGTATCAGCCGACGTGGACGCCACCATGGCTCTCTTCCCGGACGTAGGCCCAAAAAGCAGCGAGACTTTCATGCCGGGCTGCCCAGTATTTGACGAGACTGCATGGGGGTCGATGGGCAAGACCCTGTCTACATTGAGCACGACTTTAATACGCGTTTCTGCGTTCCGCGTGCTGTGCTCCGGTGCGGCTCCTTGGAGGTTAAGGACACCACCTTCTTCCGGCGGCATCTCAACTCTACAAGCTGTCCGCAGGCACACCAGCTACAAAAGTTGGTTGCTGCCTTTCGTGTGCTCGCGTATGGGCACGCAGAAGACCGCTCCGACGAGCTCGTGCGACAATTCCGTTTAACCATCCTCTACTCGGTCAAGTGCTTAGTTGCATGCATCGTGTCTAGATGGGAGTCTACCTACGAGCAGCGGCCTAACAACGTGGAGCTGAAGACGATCCTGGACCGGAACGCGGAGCGTGTCTTCCCTGGGTGCATGGGCTCGCTTGATTGCAGCCACTGGGCGTGTCACCAGTGTCCCAGAGGTATGGCGAGGAGCTACTAGACCCGAAAGGGCTCGAGCGGCATCGTTGTGGAGGCTCTGTGGGACGAGGACCTGTGGGTATGGCAACTGGACGTTGGCGCACCTGGGAGCCCCAACGACATCAACGTGATGTACCAGTCTTCCCTCTCTCTCGACGTGACGGCAGGCCGGTGGCCGCCTTGCAACAGGTCCTACACGCCGAACGGGACAAGTCGCACGCTGCCGGATTACCTGGTGGATGGCGTTTACCCGCGATATGCCTTCCTCATGTCCCGGCACCGCATGCCCTCCACTGAGGAGCAAAAGGTCTTTAACCGCCTGCAGGAGGCGGTTCGCAAGGATGTGGAGCGTCTGTTTGGTATCCTGACGCAACGCAACGCTTCCACATAGCGCTCCAACATAGGCGCTATCCGTCGGTAAAGATGCTTGCCCTCACCTTCAAGGCGATGTGTATACTGCAAAACATGTGTGTTGAGAGCCGCTACGACGGGCTTTTCGAGCCGCCGCAGACGCGCAGAGGGTCCTCACGAGGGGGGAGTGCTGGTGCTGTGGACGGTGATAACGGGACATCTGGGAGTGTGGAGGGCAACAGACCTTATGGTGGATTAGCTGGCGGCGGCGGCAGTGCGAATGGTGGTGGGGCGGACATCGGGGCGGGTGCTGCGGCCGGGGGAGCTGCATTTGGCGGGGCACACGCCGGCGCCAACGCCCCCCCCCTCTTCAACCCTGTCGAGCAGCCGCCAGTGGGCGGCATGGCCGCCTTCTTTGACGCCTGGGGCGAGACTAGCAATGTTGCTGAGCACAACAAGCTTCGTGCTGACCTGACCGCACACGTGTGGCACGACTGCGGTGACTTATTGGCCTCGTACTTTTCGTAGATCGACAGCAAGTGACATACAACGGTGTTTTTTTCCCCGTTGGGCCGGTTTTTTTTCTCTGTTATTTTGTTGTCTACTGCGCGTGAACGAGAGGGCCAAATTCGATAGCACCACAGTCAGAACCGGCGTGATCTGGTGAGCGCGCGGCTGGAGCTCGGCTTCGGCGGGGACATGTGGGGCCTCCCCGTCGCCCTGGCCGCCCGCACGGCCGCCAAGCCGCCGCGTCCACTGTGCCGACGCCCCGTCGTCGGCTCGTCAACCGCCGCGTGGTTACCAGCAGCAGACCCGCCGCACGTATCGCTTTGGGCGGGATACCGAGAGAAATCCGCCGCTTTGAGGCGGCCTTGCCACCGCCGGCGCAACGCCGTGCTCGCGCGCTCCCTCGCGGCGTCTTGTAGTCTGCCGTGCGCATGTGCTCCGGTCCTGTTCGCCGCCGTCTGCAGCGCTCGCATGCTCCCTCCGTGTCCGCCATCCGTGCCACACGCGAGTGCTCCCTCCTGGCCCGCCGCATTGGCCCGCGCGCGTGCTCCCTTGCGGCGCACCTCCCGATTCCGCGCGCGCGCGCTCCCTCGCGGCGCGCCGCTATCTGCCGCACGCGCATGCTCTCTTCTGATCCGCTGACTTCTGCCGCGCGCGCGTGCTCCCTCGCGGTGCGGAGCCCGGATCCACTCGTGCGCGCTCTCTGGCAGTTCGCTTCCGCGTTTCGCGCGCACAGTGGGCGTGCTCCGGCCACCCCGCGAGCTGGCTCCCCCTGTGGCCACTCCCCATGCCTGCCCAGCACTGCCCCCTTCTCTCTTGCCGTGGTCTTTCCGCTTGTAGGAGAAAGGTGCTGTTTTTTTCGTTTGGGTGGGAGTTTGGGGGAATAAGTGCTGGTGGATGAAGTGTGGCGGGTAGCGTGGACGTACAGTGAGTTGTTATACGGGGTGGGATTGTCCGATGCCGACGGGTGGTACGATTGTGCCGCCGTGCCCTTTGCTGCCGACGCAGGCGGCGCCTGTTCTGTGTGTTCCCTGGTACACCTGATACACCACCTTCCGCACGCGCCGGAGAACTGGTGAAGGGGACGAGGACTGCTATGTGCGCAAGAAAAAGAAGACCCTGCTGAGTCGAGAAAAAATGACCATTGCTGCGACAATCAACTAACATGGATGCGCACCCGCAATACGCCTTACAGTCTTCACACGGTCTCAGCGCTGTCGGTGCTGCTGCCCTCGCTGCTGTCGTACAGCTCGCGCGTGTTCCGGAGCTTGCAGACGAGGACAGCCTTCGCTGCCTGCTCATTGGAGGCCTGTGCTGTGCGGTCAGCCACAGATGCGCGGTGTTCTGGACGTTTCGCCGCGCCAGTCACCGCCAGCGCTGCCAGCGTAGACATATCTGCAGCGGCAGCTATGCCGAGCACCGCCGGGGCTCCACGCGCTGGCTGAGCTGGTGCGTGGGCGGCAGGGTGGGAATCTGACGGCGCCGTGAGCGGCGCGTCGCGCACACCGAGGCCGCTCATGCCGCCATTTAGCCTTTCAAGGGACTCTTTCACACCCGCAGCCCCCCCCACACCACAAGTCGACCCCACGGATACACCAGCGCACTGCTGCATCTTGTTGAAGACAACTTGGTGGTAGCGTGCCGCCTCGGGCGTGTTTCGCATCGATAGCGACTCGAAAAAGCGAAGAGCGGTGCGCTCGTGTGGCGCCGCGGTCAGCTTGGCCAGCGCGTCCGTGCTCGCCTGTACCTACTGCTCAGACTGCATGTCCTCGAGGCGTGCCGCTTTGGCGGCCTTGAAGACACCCGGGCGCCGTTGTAAACCGCCATTGCTCTTTTTGACGCCGCCGCCGCTTCCGCTGCCGGTCTCGTCTTCCGATGTGGTATCGACGTCCGTCCTCCAGATCGCCAGGTTGGCGGCGCCTCCAAGATTGTCACCCTGCCAGAGCACCCGCCAGCATGCCAGCCACTTGTAGTGCGCCAGCCTTTCCTTGAGCTTGTGCGTCGAGTCCTTACGCTTGTATTTTTCGCGGTCAGTGCGAATAGCGTCGTACACGACCAGCACAGCCAGGTAGTGCGAGGTGAACGTACTCACACCTGTGCAGATCCGCTTGAACTGCTTCTCGAGCGAAAGTTCGTTGTGCTCCACGCGCATGGGCCCCTTCTTGTGCATCTTGTCGTCCCACAACTTGTGCACCGCCGCCCACAGATCGTCCTCGCTCCGACTCGTTCCATGCACAGCGTCAGTAGTTAACCGGCAGGTAGGCCTCGCAGAGGGAGACGCGGTCGTCATCCGTCCACCCCAAACTTGATCCCAAGTTCTTAGGAAGATCGTCGGCTACTGCAGGTAGGGCTGCGGCGGGAAGAACGGGAACACGCTTGGAGTCTGTCGGGCCACAGGAACGAGTTGGTAGGCCGAAAGGGGGGGGTCTTGATGCCCCCGAACAGCGAACAGAGGAAGGCTTTCGAGGTCCTGCGGCGTCTACAGCGACAAATGCTGCGGCAGCGCGGGCAACCAGGACCAACGCGCGAAGGTGTTCGGCGACGACGTGTGCGCCAGCACCCACTAGTTGCCTCGCGGCGCTGGATGAAGCGCGCCGGGGTCGCCCCCCCAAGATGACTGCGCTCCAGGCGCCAAATAAGCGGTCGGAGGGCGTGCAGCGTATGAATACGGCGAGGCATCCTCGTTCCACCCCGTATCAGACGGTAAACACGGAGCACCAAAAAGGGGCCCCAGCGAACGACTAAGCACGCTCCAGGGGCGGTGATTGTTGAAACCCCCTGGCGGCGACGGGCAGCGCCTGGGCAGGCCAAAAAGGCCCGGCGGCCGGCGCGGCGAGGTCCATGGGCGGCGGAAGCCACCAGCCTAAGGCAGGGACGTGTGGCGCCCGGTCGGTCCAGGCGGGCCCGGCGGATGGCGCGGTGGACAAATCGGACGGAAGAAGGTTCCACCCCTCGGCAAGTCATGGCGACCTCTTGGCGGGCCAGGCGGGGCGCCCGGCGATTTTCTCAGTGGCGGGCGTGTCGGGACGGGCAGGAAACCGAGTGGGCGTCGAGGAGGGCTCAAAGGCGGCCGGCCGCGTCCACTGCCAGGAGAGAGAGGTCGGCGCACCGGGTCAGGGGGGGCGTGATGCCCTCTGTCCAGGTCTCAAGCTCCGCGGGGCCGAATTGCGTGCCGCTGTTGGTCGGGGTCGCCGGGGTCGCTACGTTCACGATCACGACGATAGATGGACTGCGGCCGTTACGTTGATGCGGCAGCCCTTCATCGTTGCCATCACCAAAGCCGGGGGGGGGGGGAAGTCCCCCCTGCCTCGCGCGCGGCATGGGGGGGGGGGGGGGGGGGGGGGGGGGGGCATGCACGTTGGGATGGTCACGGGGGCCCTCGCAGGTACAGGGAGGGGAGCGCGGGAGGAAAGGAGCGCTACGGTTGCGTTGGGCGCGTCGCCTTTAAGAGTCTTTCGCACTCTTCCCGCGCGTCATAGTCGGAGGGAGGGGAGGCCCGGGGTGGGGAATGGGCGCCACACGAGCGCTAACACCAGAGGGAGGCCGCCAGGGCCGCCAGAGGACGCCACGCACGCACTGCCTCAGGCACCCACGCGCACGTGAGAACACTGCGATCGATCCCTTATATCGCTGTGTGCGGCTGCGGACCACAACCCGCGTGCCGCCCATGTCGGCCTGCTCTCCGCGGAAAAGCGTCGAACAGCGGATCAGCCCACGGGCTGCGCCAGGACCCCATATTCGTCGCTAAGAGTGGGGAACGACAGCCTGCGTGTCCCCTGGGCCTGACCGCGCTGGGTAGAAATCGGTCAGGCGGCGGTCACGGACGCGCGAAGAGTGCCCCAGGTCGGCCGAAACGGTACCTGGGGGGGCGGGCAACAGACTGGATGCCTCCCGGGCCCGCCCACCGTGCGACGAGTGGCGCCCGGCGCCCGCCCCGCACGCGGGCAGCGTGGCCCACGCCTCGCCGACTGACACCTCCGACAGCGGGCCACCGCCTGTAGGCTGCAGGGCCCGTGCAAGAGGGGTCCAGAAACGGATTTACGCGTCGGGGGACTGTCAAAAAGCCTTGAAATCTGAGTTTTGTGAGGCGTGCCACACCCACAGAGCAACAGTGTAGCTCGCCACGCCTCGTATAGGGCTCGGCCACCGTCCGACAGCTGGCTGCCAACCGCTTCTTCACGCCCCGCCCACGCGCGTGTCTTTTCACGATGCGCAGACGGCCCACCTACGTGACGCCGATTGACGGCTGCCCGACAACTTCGCCGAGCCACTCATTGCTGCACAGCGCCCGCTCGCTGTCCGTCCAGTGTCCCGGTGAATCACCAGATCGTCCTCTCGTGATGATCCGCGCGATCCGCTGTGATTGATTAAATGATGTCGAATCGATCTTGGCCCAAATCGAGCCCAATCTACGACCTCAGAGTTCTAAAATGCTCCAATTCCGCCGAAGCCCGTGGAGGTCTGTCTGGTTGAACGATTGATTTTCCGCGAAGGCCAATCAGACAGCGCCCCTTCGGCCTGAAAATCAAAAAGTCATTACGAGAGAGGCTCACCAGATCCGCTTTTCATGGTGGACACCTTCGAGGCCGCAACATCGTGCGTTCCACACCACATGAGAGGGTCCCTGTCGGGCCTGTTCAGCACCTCCATCCGCTCTCAGCATCTGCTGACAACACAGGCGCAACCCAGATTGTGGGTGATACGCCTCCTGCAGTACACGTCATTGCCTGCGAGAGGCATCCGCAACAGATAGCTTTATTGGACGAAACGTGGCACTACCACATGTCTTTGCGTTCACCTTATGCTACGTCGTATTGCGCACAATTCGGTTACGTTTAGCCTCGTATTGCGACCTGTCGTTCAATTCTTTGTGTCGACGTGGCGTGCTTGATTCCATTTTCGAGGGTCTTTGCCCGGGTTCTGTGGGAGATCTCCAGTCGACACGGGACAGCTTTGTCGTCCCTAGAAGTTCGGTCCTTCTCTGAACAGCCAATGGTCCCTTTTGGGTAGAGTGTAGTCCAGCAAAGTAGACCCGAACATCCCTTCGGCCTTGATGGTTTGGACGGTCGATGCCGCCCATTACGTACCGCCTCTCAGGATATGGGGACTCCAGAATAGTCTCCCCACTGAGAGGGCCACACGTGTCACCCCAGATCGGGTAAAATGGAGAATGGGGCCGAAGTTATTGGGGTTGCTCTAATGATTCGACAGCCACCCGTCAACCTCCCGGAAGTGGTCCGCTTGCCTGTCACGTTCAATGACTCTCTCAATTTCGGATGCACTCCATGAGCAAGCGTCCTTCCCAGACAAACGGTGTCTCCTTGGACTTAGTATGAGAATTTGCGCCCAGGAAGGTCGACCGACCCGGCAAGACTGACCCAGAACTGCCTTCTGACACCAACTGCACAGTCATCTGAGTGAATTTGGCATCAACTGGGCCAATCACAGCACGCGATCCATGAATGACAGCGGAGCAGTCTTCGTGTGAAGCCAAGGAACAGGACGACAAGTGCTGCACCTTTCTGGCACAAGTACTGCTGTTTTCTCAATTTCGGCCGACCTGGTCAAAGTCAAGGTCAAGATAGGGACTTTACTCATCACGAACAACTCCGATGTTTTCATGTAACTATCAAAAGTGACCGTCAGTTTTAGTCGATTGACATTGTCGTTCCAAGTTGCGCAATGCTCGCATTTTGGCGACGCCGTCGTCATCGCACACCATCTGCTAGCAGCGCTTGGAAAGACGAGCTGTGGTCCACACAGCTTATGATTTTTAGCGCCGCTGACAGCAACTGCGACGGCCTGTCCCAAACCACGACACCGGGCGACCACACCGCTTGACAGCCTATTGATGCTCCCAGAGCCTCGTCACCGCCTCTATTTTCGCCACCGCGTCGTCACTGGGTGAGTGTGCAGCGTGCCTCGCCATGGAGCCTGCAGGCACTGGCGGAAAGCTGTCGAAAGGCGGCTCGTCCTCACCCACAGGAATGATTCCTGATGCTATTGTTGTTCATTTTCCTTTCTGGCGAGTCCCATTGGGAAGAGCCTTTGCGGTGACGAGTAAAGTGACGCCTTGGTTGTGGCATCGTGTAGCGCGCGCACCGCCTGACTCTTGTGCTCCCGCTCGTACGCTGCGTATGGATGAATCTTATTTGGATGTGTTTGATCTTCTGTCCTTCTTTTTCTGGCGGATGTCGTCCAAGTCCGGCGGTGCGGCGTCTGCCGCCTGACGGACCACGATTTTTAACGATGCCCGATTGCCAACGCACCTGAAATCCTGTGCGATTGCAACGACAGGTCGTGCCGCCAATGCTCTGCCGCGTGTCCGGTATGCGACAAGAAAGGGCACGGAGCAGACACGTTGAAGGAAAACGTGCGTCGGGGCGTCGTGCCAAAATACGGATGCGCGGAGCACAACTTGGAGGACATGCACGTGCGCATGGCCCCGGACGTGAACAATGTGAGCCCAACGCAGTGGGAGAAAAACAAGGCGGCTCACGGGAACAAGCGGCAACTGGCGGCGCTCGTGTCATGAGATGGAACATGTTTTCAGACGCACATTGCGCACGCCGAAATTGTGGAACTGACTGGTTTGGGTGGAGCGGCGGCGTCTCCCGCGGTGCGCACGTCTCACCGTATTGCTGCAGCGCCACAATATGATGGGGTATCGCGATCGGCGGCCCGTTTCTTCGGGGCCTTTGCGGCCGATTCTGCGGGTCAGAGCAGCGGCCAGCGCTCAGTGCCGCCGCCGGGCGCGTTGACGGCAGTAGACGTGAGCGGGCGTCGGGCTAGCGTCGCCCCCGCCCTCCAGGAGCAGTTCAAGAAGCTGCCGAAGTACTCGGCGACGATTCGAGGGGAGCAGCGTCGACGCGAGAAGGAGGAGGGACCTGGGGGAGCGAGGTTGGGGGCGGATGCCGAGGTTCTTGGATTGGCCAGTCCGTTTTTTAAGATCAAGGGTAAGGAGCTGAAGCGCGCCGCCGTGCAATACGTGGGCTTGCCCGACGCGGCAGGTGACTCGGGCAAGGTGAAGGATGCATTTGCTGCCTTCGTTGGTCCCGATAAGATGTACACGGGAGCTTTGGTGGCCAACAAGACGTTTTCGTGTGACCTCATGTGTGCAGAGCTGTTGGCGTGCGCCGCGAGAGTGCAGTTGATTGTGCCCGCTGTGCGTGCATCTATGAAGCAGTTTATTGTGGAGATGCGCGGGGGAGACAAGGACATGTGTCGTTTCTTCAAGGACCTCGACGCAAAATCGAGCGCATGGGCCGCTTCTCTGTGACTTCGTTGGGTGTCAATCTTCTTCGTAAACCTCTACTCTGTGCATTTCAAATCCCCCACATCCCCCCCCGTCAGCAGCCGAAGCCAGCGCCAGCACCTGCGGCTCGACAGTCGCCGGTGGCGCACACTCTGTCACAAGGCACACACACGCGCCCGAGATAATCACCAGCCGACCACCTCGAGCGCCCCCCGCCCCCCCCCACCCCGCATTTGCCGACCTTCCGGGGTCTGACACCAGCCTCCCTCCGCACATCGGAGATTATCTGTTGGCGGGTGGCGGCGGAGCGGGCGGCAGCGGCGCGAAAGCGGCCACCGCCGCGGGGGGCCGGCGAGCCCCGCGGCGGCGGCAGACGCCACGATCAACGGGGCACCGCCGACGCCGACGCGCGACCACTCGGGCGCGGCGTCGTTTTTTGGCGCCGCCGCCCCTGGCCTCCTCGGCACCGCCGACCGGCCGCTTCTTGCCGGCGCGGTGGCGGCGCGACGGCGGCGGCGGCACGTGCGGCGGCAGCGGCGACGGCGGCAA
>ENA-ORXT01006180-ORXT01006180.1-marine-metagenome-genome-assembly--contig:-NODE-6180-length-11261-cov-2.876520_pt1 | contig 11261 bp, 18 predicted proteins | sample MGYA00237868_ERZ511482 | MGnify/ENA metagenome assembly ERZ511482
CAGAGCTGGAGCATCTGGTGCAGCAATACTTCCTATCTCACCTAATGCACTCAATGCCGCTGCACCGATACGCTCCCCGGCGACCTTCGCATCATTGATAAATCCATTAAAGAAATCTGCCACGTCCTCTCTTCTTACTCTCTTAAGCCTGTTATTAAGTGTATTGCCTATAGCCGTTCCGACTGTCTCACCTACATCTCCGGCCAGCGTCTTGACGTTCTCAAATCCATCAGCAAAACCTTTCTCAATAATCCCACCTATAGACTTAAAATCTCCAGTGATAGCAGCCTTGATAACCTTACCTATTGTTCCAAATGTTGTCAATAATGTTTTGCCTAAAAACTTAGCTGCATTGATAAGTAGAAAAAACTGTGCTTTGATCGCCTCTATGACGCCCCTAAAAACAATCGAAGAGTTATATAGATCCACAAACTCATTAATAATATCAGTAACGGCATCTATGATTACATCTATATTCTCAATAGCCACTTTACGCAGCACATCGAAAGCCACCGTAGCCACACCCATAGGGGAGAGTAGATCCGTCATGCTGAGATCAAGCTCCGCCACTGACTCCAGGACAGTACCCACACCAGTAGCTGCTGCACCTAATCCTTTCTGGAATCCCGTCTGGAACTCACCCTGCACCGCAGTGCCCACCTCCTTCACTTTCTTAGCGATGCCAGACACCCCTCCAGCAAACTTAAAGATCTCCTTAGATGCTATCCCTGTAAATGACTTAACTGTCTCACCAGCATACTGCATCACCTTACTGATATCATTCTGTGTCGACTGCATCTCCTTAGCGATAACCTGCTTAGCCTTCCTGAATTCTCTCTGGAGGAGATCCAGGTCAGTGTCTATAACGATAGTAGATGTACCTAATTTATTCATTTGATTGTAATTTTATAATTCGCAAACTCGCAACTATTTCTCAACTCCCAACTACCTCCCCAAATATCTCCGCTCTCTCCTTATCCCACCGCTCCCACACCTCCTCAGTTTCTTCACTTATAGCCGTAGGTGTCTCCTTAACCTTGTCAGACGGTAGCTCCATCAGATCCTCTGGCTTGATAGTTTTCTTACAATGTACATTAAGGAGGGCCGCTGTCTGCCATCTGGCTATCCTCCATGGTAGCTCCCACCGAGTCTCCTCTTCATATTTTTTTCTGACCTCCAGGAACTTGATAAGGATATGATAATCCATATCCATAACCTCATCAGGTGTGAGGTAACGATAAGCCAGCTCTATGACATCAGAGAGCTGGCTATTACCGCTTACTATTTTTTTTTCTCTTTTTTAAAGGCGTCTATCACTTTCGATAATAGCCCAGGATCCTCATCCATAGCGTCGAGAAACCATTCTGCATCCTCAGAGTCATTGAGTGGCTTCTTAGCTTTATAACCTCCGGCCCTTAATCCCTCGATGCATAATTGAGATAGTTGCATAAGCGACATTTTCTCGAAGTCCATAGAAGCGAGGGCAATACCTGCCGCTTGCTCAAATGCTGAGAGGGCTCTCATTGAGAATAAGACAGAGTAGGTTTTGTTTTTGATTTTTACGGTATGCATAGATAGTAGTTTATTGATTATATAATGAGTGAATACTTGAATGTAAAAAAATGGAGGTGCCGTAAAATTTTTCAATGGCAATAGAAAAAAAAAGCACCTCCAATGGATTAGTATAGAACGATAAAAAAGACGATTCCCTTTATAAGAACATGCTACACATGCACTCGTAATTTTTAAATTGATCTATGCATTGACTACTCTGGTAGGCAGCTCTGACATATCCCAGCTTACACTGTAAGTGACATTCTCGTTATCATCTGCTGTCTTATCGAGTTGTGTTATATAGCCTTTAGTTACCAGCTTTTTGTTCCCGGCTACATCATCAGAGAATACAAGATCCAGCTCCGTGCCGTTAGTCCAGGCATCGAATAATGTATCATAAGAATCTCCCTCAGCATACAATGCAGATGAGCTCATAGATCCAGATTTCTGACCAGGCTTGACAGTTCTAAAACCGCCCTCAGCTCCAGCCGTATCCTTATGTGCTACCTCTCGCATAGCCGTAGTTAATGAATAGCTGCATGATGTCGCTTTAGCCAATGCTGTAGCTCCGAGATACACCCTTAGATTATGTCCGTTAATTATACCACTCATGATTAAGTTATTTTTTTAATGATTTATTTTATGAAAAAAAATGCAATTTCTATTTTGCTTTGGGAGTCCCCTTTTTCTTGGCTTTAGCTGTCGGCTTTTTCTTGCTTTCGACCTTCGCATTAGGACGTACCTTGCTCACCTCCTCAGCGACGTTATTCGCTATGAGTTCCGCTGCGTATGCTCTCAGTACTTTTACCTCCTGTCCTTTGCTGCGTTGTATGCCATCTATGTCGATGTGGCTTTTTAGATATCGTATATTCATAACTTGAATGTTCTATTTTTTGTGATATTTTATTTTGATAATTATTTAATCCGTAGTCTTATTGTAGGGCTACTATAATGTTACATCTGACATTACTCTATATGTACTTACTATAGTATGATAACCTATCTCTGTATTATACTCACCTCTGGTAGTCACCAGGTAACTGTGAGTTATCTTAATAGCCTCTCCAGATGATAATGCCACAGCATCTCCATCATAATGATGCAGTAAGCTGAATACCGCTATATCTATATCCTTACAACCCTTAAGCGTATCACTCACTGACACGACATCTATAAGCAGCTCCTCCCTCTGATCATCATCCTTAGTAAGACCTCTATCTATCGACACCGTATTACATAATACAAGTGGCGCCTCCTGACCCTGTGGGATATAGGAGAGGTAGACTTTAGCGCCTACTATGGCCGCAAGTGCATTATCAGATTCTAATATTTTTCTTATGGCCAGGTCTGTCATTGTAATAGTGCTCTTAGTTTTTCAATCATATATGTTTTTACCCTTGCAGAACTAACCGTGTACGCTGTCTGCATAAACGGATTAGACCTTGCGTACTTAGTCCCTCCCGTCACGTACTTAATATAATACGCCTCTGGACCTGCCTTAACTATAGCCTGCCCTTGTGCATTAGTCTCTACTCTGAGTGATCTCTTTAGATTACCCGTCCTTAATGGAGATAAGCCTTTAGCCGACTCCAGTACTATACCTGCCCCCTGCTTATTGATAGCTGGTCTCGCTGCCTTATAAGTCTGCAGCAATCTATCCAGCCCCTTATTTATATCCTTAGTATCTACAGCCATCACTCAATGTCCTTACAATACAGCACGATATATTCCTTTCTCCCCAGCTCTCTGATCGCTTCTATATCATAATAATCACCTCTATACATCACCCTCATCTTATGGTCGCCTATAGCAGCGTTATACCTTATAGTGATGATGTACTTAAGTACCACAGATTCTCTATCAAGGATCTCCACTTCTTCATCAGATATATTATTAGCATATCTCACATATGCCCATGCTTCAGATAAGAGCGTATATGACAGTATCTCCTCATTAGTATCAGCATCATTAGTCACTGTATAGGAATCTATCTGGACACGCTCATCCATCATTCCAGGATCTATATCTATGTATCTATTTTTCATACTACAATATCCTCTTATTCCTATATGGCTCCAGGAGCCTCATCGCCGCAGTAGTATACTTAGGATCTACATCTCTATTACACCTCACATCGTAACCCTCTCTGACCATAAGCCTCATGGCATCTATGAATACAGCCGGGACAAAGTCTATACCCTCATATCCAGCGGTTACAATAATCTCTATCTCTGTATCATCAGATCTATCATCCAGTACAGAGAGATCATTGATGATGATGCAGCCTTGATGCTTCTGGAACTTATAACTATCAGCAGATAGGGTAGTGAGCACATCAGTACCATCTACATCCTTATAATACTGTATCAACTTAACAGCCATCACTGGTAGCACTGGCACCTGGATAACTCTCGATGGCTTAGCGATCGCTACGAGAACATCTCTGGCCAGTAATGTCCTGGACAGAAAACCCTCTATCTCATCCCTCTTACTCTTAATGATATCACCTATGAGCACATCCTCCGATGTTCCATCTATCCTAAGATAAGCCTTGGCAGATTCCAGAGACAGGATCTCCTCCGTAGGTTGTGTTATATAGTAATATCTCATAGTCTGTATATTCTCTTTTAGCTTATATTTTCTGCACTTACTCCCTTATCTAACTGCGACCACCTCAAGCCAAGCTGCACCCCGTCGATGACAAAGTTGACAGTCTCCTCTATCAATACTTTCGCCTGATCATCGGTAAGGTCTGCATAGAAATCTCTCGTTATAGATATCAATTCTGATTGCTCTCCATCATCTATATCCAGGATCTCCCCTTTTAATTTATTGACACCATTAAAGGCTGCACTGGCAGATTGTATAATAGGGAATAGATGACCTACATCCATCCAGTTAACCACGCCATCCGCCTTAGCAGCGACGACTCCTTTCTGGAAGTTCAATCCAAATAGTAAGACTCTCTTTAAGTTATCAATACCAATTTGTTCCATATCAATTTTTATAATATGTATTAAAAAAAATTATACTAACTCAGCATATCCAGCCTCGATCAGATCGGCAGAAAGCGTCTCTCTGATCTGTGCCTCCTGACCTACACCGTAGGATAACTTAAAGGCTCCTGTAGGAGATTTCAGAAACTTGACTTTGACTAATTTGGTTTTTTTATCTGCTGCTGCTTTGTCTGCTGCTGCTTTCTTTGCTGCTGCTGTTTTTGGTGTCGCTTTCTTTTTTGGTTTTGCGCTCCCTGTCGCTTTTTTGGATGATGTTTTTGCGGTTGCCATAATCTTTATTTGTAATGATATTTTTTAAATAATTAGGTATCATTTTGATACATTTTTTTTATGAAATAATGTTCTTTTTGGGGATGGCGCATGGACTTCAAAAACCATGCACCACCCCAAAAAAAACAAACAATACTTATGTTCTAATTTTATGATTGACTAATAACTCTCTTAAGCCAGGTTAATACCTTTGATAACAGAGAAAGCTTTAGGATGTACTACAGCCATATCCCAGAATGATGCGATAGCCAGCTTGATCTCTCCATACTCGAATCTGGTTTTGTTATCCATGCAGACATCAAAACCTCCCCATGATCCTACAAGCATCTTAGACCAGTCACCGAATATCATCGCATGAAGTCCTGTATTAGAACCTCCATCGTCGAGATCTTTCGGTAACAGATTAGATCTGTGAGCTCCATATCCTAAGAGGTTCATCTGCTGATTAGTCGGCCACACAAAGTTGCCAGACCCTGCATCGGTCTTAAGATTCTGCAAGTACCCCTTGATACCTGGAGTAACTAAGAAGTTCAATGCATTCTCATCCGCATCCTCTGACTCTATGATAGTATACAGAGCTATAAGATCCGCTCTTGTCAATGCTCCAGATGTAGGCGCAATAGTCACCTCGTTAATTCCTGCAGTATTCAATATACCAAGTAGATCATTACCAGTACCGTCGCCATTGAATACTGACTTATCTATAGCTCTTCTGGATGCAGAGCTTAACTGGCTCATGATATAACTCTCCAGTCCTATAGAGTCCTGCTTAAGCTGCTGGTGTGAGATATCTATCTTACCTACAAGCCTGTGAGGCGTCATTACATCTCGCTCAAAACTTACATTAGTCTCATGCTTCTCGCCATACTCCGCCTTGAATGATGCCGTTGCAATTTCTGCACCTTTCTTAATAGGTAAGTTACCTGCAAGTCCAGGGATCATTGTCGCTCCCAGTGACTCGATAACAGTCTTAGGGTAGAGGGCATCAAAGAAACGAGCCGGAGCTTCGTCTACAAGATTACCAGCACTGGCAGCATCACCAGTATGGATGATCCTCTGCTTAGCATTGACCATTGAGGCTGGTATACCTACACCTCTGATCGCCTGTCCACTGGCAGAGACCTCTCTCTCAGCTTCTTGATGCATCTCTTTTTCTAAGCCTTCGAGAGGCTTACCTTCCGTTACAGATCTGAGTACCTTCATAAATGAATAACGCTCAGCTGCCTTAGCCTCTGGAGAGACTACTGTGGGAGTAACCGTTACTGGAGCCTGTACCTCAGCGACTTTATCTTCAACTGCTATAAGCTTCTTGATAGCCGCAATTGATGCCTCTATAGTCAAAATCTCTGCGCCGATCGCATCAAAATTAACTTCCTCCTCGCCTTCAAACTCTCTGTTCTCTGCTTTTAATAAATCTGATATTGTTACTTGGGCCTTCAATTTGGCCCTGAGCTGCTCTTGCAAGAGCGCTAACCTTTTTCTATGCATAATAAATTATTTTTTTAATGAATTTTATAAAATTTTCTAATGATTGACTTATAAATTAACCCCATGTTTTTTCTGATAGCCTCCTATTTCTGCCATCTGCTATATCCAGCTTTGTCCTGGTGTAATCTGACATGCCATCCGCAGATCTATCCACTTTCTCCACTGATCTAATTAAGCTATCCATCTGTTGTGATCGTTTATTAGCGTTAGGATTAGAGGGTACGGTGACTATAGAAAACTCCAAGAGATCCTGCTTGTCAAAATAGAACACATCCGGACTCTCCCTCTTTTTCTCATCACCCCAATGTCCCTCACTCGGGTCAAATCCTACAGAGGTCGCCTTAAGGAATCCAGCCTCTACCATCTTCCTTTTCTCCTCAGCGAATACACTCAGCTCCGCTGGCAAAAACTCGACCTCTCCTATAAGCTGCTTACCATCTATAAATGCTCTGCCCTTACCTATGAGCTTATCATGATCATGCATATAGAGCACGACACCATTAGCATTATAATTATCAAGATTCCATCCAGACATCTTGACCACAGTACCATGCCGATCTACTGACTCATCAGAGATCACAAACTGGTATAGCTTAACCTCCTCATCACCTTCAGATCTTACTACAGTTCTGACCTCACTCGTTGCGTGTGTAAGTCTTATACCTCTTTCTAATTCTTTATTCATTGGTATTATTTTTCTAATATTTATTATCCTTATCCAGATAGGCGTGTATCTCCTTGAACGTGCCCATCAATTCTGAATTATTAGCACCTTCATATTGTGACTCCATCTGTATCAATGCGATCCTCAGCATAGCCTTAGTGGCACTTACTGCCTCCTGAAGCTTAAGGATTATCTTATCCCTCCCGTTGATCTCGACACTCATTTTTTTTTCAGCTTCGATCCGTAAGCTCTCCTCTTTACGTCTTTTCTCTGTCTCCTCCTTAAGATCAATCTCTAATGCCTTAAGCCTCGCTAATGCATCCTGTAGACTCTTCTTGGCGGAAGCATCAGAATGATTGATCTTAGCGATCTCTACCTCTGAGCTATTCTTATGTCGTGTCTGCATCCACACAAAAAATGCCGTAAGTATGCCTCCTATAGCCGTGACTAATCCTACTATCCAGTGACTCGTACCCCCTGCATCCTCTAACATTACTTAATAATTTTATGTGTCCCGAATACCTTCTCTGGATTACCTTCACTGTCATACTTGACGGTTCCGCTACATACGACCTTAACTGTGCCGCCGTTTTTCTTAGGGTAGGTTACCTCTTGATAGTATGGGTGATCGCCATCTGTTTTTAGATATTCAGAAAAATTATAGTCTGCAAGCTTTAACTCCTCTTCACTTAATAGATCTCTCCAGCTATCTCTTACACTTGGAAAATCTTGCTCCCCCTTATAATCCAATGATGCTCTAAAATTAGGAGAGTAGTACTCCGTCTGGCTATTACAATCCATGATCCAGAACCCACCAGTTACTATATCATCAGCACCTAATGCTGTAAGCTTATCACCCAACTCTAATACGCTTAGCTTATCATCTATCATCAGAGCCGTAAGCTTTAAGAATAGATTTTGATGTACTGTTTTTTCTATATTCACTTTCTCTTAATCTTTAGGTTCTTTAATTTTCTTATCGTCTCTTTTTTGCTTACTGAACTCCTCTACTGTCAGATAATTCATAGGTAAGATCTTAATGTCTCCTCCCTCATATCCCATCATATCCTCTAAGCGTAGCACGTCGTTAGGACTGAATACGCCTCTGTCTATCATCTTAGTATAGAATGCTGTCCTTGTCTTAATATCACCTCTCAGTAATCCCTTAAGCTCTAACTTCAGAAAGTGATCCGACCTATGAGCTGGAGTGAATATCTTAGTGTCGTGCTCCATCTCGTAGAGCTTAGCGATAGGCGTCAACGTATTGACTACGTACTCTATATTCTGCTGTTCTATATTGGAGAAACTTGACTTACTCAGATCCGCTATCTTATGCGGAGGCGTATTAAAAAAACGTGCTATCTCCTCTGTCTGAAATTTCCTACCTCCCAGCCATTCTGCATCAGTGAATGGCATAGCCATCTCATATGGTACAAATGTCGTATCCTCTTCGAGTATCCCTATAGATCCAGCATTATCCTTACCTGCATACTGCTGCACAAAATCCTCTCTGAGAGCTTTGCGACCATCAGAATTGAGTCTTTTCTTAAGCTGAAGATAGCCACTCATAAATGCACCTTTCTTATAGTAAGCATCTCCAAGAGCCGCAGCATTAAGCCCCAGGCTTATAGACGTCTTAGCCAGTGCTATCTTCGAGAGTCCTTTAATGCCATCATGGCTCAGATCCGCCAGATGTATCATATCATCCGCAGAAAGTACCTCCCCAGTCACGTAGTTCTTAAAGTACTTTTCTTTTCGGCCATCCGGCATAGTGACCACATACGGCTCTACTTCCCACGGCTTCCATATCTCATATCTCTCCGGCCGGCCAGTCTTACCTCTATGGATCTTAGCATAGGCATTGCCCCATAGTAAGAAGTTAGAAAACATCGTTTTTCTATAGACCACACTGTTGTACAACTCATGTGGCTGCTTTCTTATCAGATAGGCTTGATCATGCTGTGACTGTCGCTCATTGCCATTAGCCGTCTCTCTATATATCGAGACGGGCAATGTCGCCAGATCACTGCTTATAAGATTAACACATGCATATACTGCCGAAAATGACAGAGAGGAGCTGGCTCCTACTGATACACCCATAGACGTGGATCCACTATAGAATGATAAGCCGCCAGATGCATTACGCTGCACAGCATCGACAGAGCCGCCTTGTGCCACATCTACATCTTTGACAAATATTCTCTTAATCCTTTCCAACATATATGCAAATGTGAACATATGTTTTAGGGAATTAGGTAAACTTTGTTTACCTGGATAAAAATAAATAGGGGAGGGAGGGAGGAGAGGGGATTAAAGGAGCAAAGGAGTAAGGGGTCCAAAGGATTAAGGACCTTTAAACCCTTATTCCTTTAAGTCCCTAAGCCTGGATCTATACATCGGCTGTGCCAGCCTCCAGCATCTATAGAATAGATCTGGCGTGATCTCATAGAGTAGGAGAGACGCTGTACGGATCTCATCCCTGGTGCATCCCTCCATAAGCTTATCGACTATGTATTCTATGACTATATGCCTAAGTGGCTTGTCTTTTAGCATGAGAATAGATGATAGACAATAGATGCTAACAATAACAATCTAACACACCAGAGGATGATATCTATAAATCTGTTTGGCTTATTGCCGTGACCATATTTATATTTTCCGTGGAGCATTGATATTTTATTTTACATGAGGTCAGAGACCTCGACTATCTGCTTCGGAGCGTCTGATGGGAGGGGTCAACACAGCCACACTCGCTATTTTTCATTAAACCCTTACGTCCTTAACCCCTTGATCCCTCAATAATTCTGCATTAGTCCGCCGCTTTCTTTTTGGCTTAGTGGGATCTTCTTTAGTGAGCTCCTTAGCCAGCTCCTCACCAGCCAATGGAAGGAAATACGCTGGCAATATCGCAAAAAATCCCGTTACATTAATAGCTTCCCACCAATTATCTAAGGTTATCATCTGCTCCCAATCTACAAAATATACATCTGAGTGCAAGTGATAAGCATAGAGATTCACTAAGAAATAGAAGTACTTGTAATACGTTGCCGTAGATGTCCGGCCCCTACCTACCAGACATACTATTATAAGCTCTATGCCTATAGCTGCCAGTACTGCATATGTGATACCCAGCCATCCGGGCAATGCTGTTATCTCATGTAATACGAATCCTGTATGGAAGCCCTGAGCTGTCTGTAGGATAAGGAACATGATCAGTACTGCTGGATTGGATATTAAGAAGTTATATAGTTTCATGTGTTGCGAGTTGCGAGTTTAGAAAAGTGAGTTACGAGTTACGAGTTTTTATATCAATATTTAATTGGTGGTCTGTGCATGTATGCCAAAACTCCTGGAGAGTATCCCAAGCTGAGTAATTTGGATTTTCTTGATATTCCTTATCATGCTTTGGATGCTCACAATGCATATGTGTTTTGCCAGCTATCTTAAACGGATTGCCTGCATGTTTGCAGTTGTAACATTTTTTAATTTTACTCATTTGATTTAGTTGTAAATACCAAAAATAAAAATCACAGTCGGCCTACCTCCCCACCGTTTGCAATCGGTTTTCTACTTAGTACCTTTATTTATCGGCTGCACGTCAACAAGGACTTTACCAGACAATTATGGAAGGAATTACTGAGACTATACGATCCTCAGCTACTATAACGATGCGTGGAATACGTCCAACTTACACCGAGCGATACCCTCGCTACGACTGTGATTTTATTTATATTTTACTCATAATTAAATTCTCTGTGTACTGGATAGGGATCTCCGTGCAGAGGCAGTGGCTTTATACTTTTAGGCAATGCATTATTTTTGGCAGCAGCTTGATCTCTGTATTTTTTCTGCATGGCTCTGGCCCGGGCTCTATTAGCATTATAATACTTACGTGCATAAGCTCTCCGGTTTTCCAGTTTTTCCTGTTCTGATAATAGTACTCTACTCATCGTTAGATTTTAGTTGTAAGATATTGTCTCCAGCCTTGGAGATATCGGCTCCGGCTTTCTCCATGACTTTCATGGCTTCCAGTGTTACTCTGGAGGAGTCTATTATATTGCCAGCTATAGTTGTGATGGCCTTGGACCTATTGATCTCCTTAGCGAGTTGCTCCTCAGTAATGTCCTCATCTCCGAGCCGCTCCAGTTGTGCAAATAGATGGTTGTTAAGATCTGTGATTTTGTTTTTCATGGATACGCTTTTTTATTTGTTTTGTTAGTAGTATTGTTTTTTGTAATTGATATGGCACTTTTTTGTCTCCCAGCTTA
>ENA-ORXT01006182-ORXT01006182.1-marine-metagenome-genome-assembly--contig:-NODE-6182-length-11260-cov-3.342037_pt1 | contig 11260 bp, 7 predicted proteins | sample MGYA00237868_ERZ511482 | MGnify/ENA metagenome assembly ERZ511482
CACTAGTCGGGGCGACGTTTGCATTAATGTGGTCGCCAGGAATAATTAAAAAAACTGGCTCTAGACCAGCAGGATATATCAACTTACTAATGACCTGTATAGCCTTTGTTCATAGCATCTTGGCATTACAAGAAGTTTGGCAACAGCCAATCCAAGAGCTAAGATTTCCCTGGCTGACTGCGGCAGGTTTGTATATCTCTTTTGATATCAAAATTTCTGCCGTTACTGTCGGTGCATTGGCTTTAATTACGGGCTTAAATATCCTGGCGCAGCTATATGCCTTTGGTTACATGGAAATGGACTGGGGTTGGGGACGTTTTTACGCTCTAATGGGCTTTTTTGAAGCGGGTTTGTGCGGGCTAGCTTTGTGTAACTCCCTCTTTTTTAGCTATGTATTTTTAGAATTGCTTACCCTTGCCACATACTTAATTGTTGGCTTCTGGTTTGCTCAACCTTTAGTAGTTACAGGAGCGCGAGATGCTTTTTGGACAAAGCGAGTAGGTGATTTATTATTGCTGATTGGCATTATTTCACTCTGGTCTATTACGGGTACTCTTAATTACGGCGATTTGGCAGAGTGGGCAAAAGTGGCAAATTTAAGTCCGCTTACGGCTAACCTACTTTGTCTAGCTTTGATTACAGGACCTCTAGCTAAATGCGCTCAGTTTCCCTTGCAGCTTTGGCTGGATGAGGCGATGGAAGGACCGATTCCCGCTTCCATGTTGCGTAACTCGATTGTGGTGGCAACAGGGGCATATGTATTGATTCAGCTACAGCCAGTATTGGCGCAGTCTGCTATTTCTAACTTGGTCATGATTGCAGTGGGGTCTTTTACGGCTATTAGCGCATCTTTAATTGCGATCGCCCAAGTAGATATCAAACGAACGTTATCCTATTCCGTCAGTGCCTATATGGGCTTTGTGTTTATTGCTGTGGCAGTGGGGGCAAATCATTCAGCTTTGCTATTGATTTTGATTCATGCGGTGGCGATGACTCTGCTATATATGAGTGCTGGCTCGATTATTATCAGCAACATTACCCAAGACATTACGATGCTGGGGGGTATCTTCGGTCGTCGTCCCGTCAGTGGCATGGCATTTTTGGTAGGTGCAGCTAGCCTGATCGCCATTCCTCCTTTGGGTGGTTTTTGGGCGTTACTGGAGTTAGGAGACTATTTGCTGGATGCACAGCCAATTTTACTAGGTGTATTAGTCTTGGTAGATGGTTTAACGGCATTTAGCCTGATGCGAATATTTAGTTTGGTATTTGGAGGGAAGGCGCAAGCCATGACCAAACGCTGTCCCGAAGTATTGTGGACGATGGTTTTACCCATGACTATCTTGGCAGGAGTTACTCTCCACTTTCCTTTCATTTTGCAGCAGTTCGACCTATTACCTACCTGGGCAAATCTAGATAAAAATGTAGCGTTGATGTTGATTGGTTCAAGTCTGACTGGTCTTAGTTTGGCAGCCTGGCTGTATCTCAAGGAAAGAGAAAACAAGCCTGTCGCATTAGTTCCCTCATCGATCCAAAAGTTACTGGCTAACGATCTTTATATTCAAGATATTTATCGTTTAACTATTGTGAGTGTGATTGGCGTAACTTCAAGAGTTTTTGCCTGGTGCGATCGCTATATTGTCGATGGGGCAGTAAACCTAGTGGGTGTTGGTACTCTGTTTAGCGGACAGGCATTGAAATACAACAATTCAGGTCAGTCACAATTTTATTTTCTCTCCATTGTTTTGGGGACTGTGCTTCTCGGTTTAGTCCTGGCTTTAGCTTTTTAAAGACGTAATTTTATTTTAATAAATCATGTTAAGTATTCTCATTTGGCTGCCTTTAATAGCAGCGGTCATCATCTTTTTGATACCTGCAAAAATTGACAACATTAAGATTAGACTAACGGCATTTACCTTTAGTCTTGCCAGTCTTTTGGTTTCTTTGCTAACAATTACCCGCTACGATTTGCAGCTTCAGGGTTTGCAGCTAACGGAATTTCTGCCCTGGATTGATGTGTTGGGCATAAATTATAATCTGGGCGTTGATGGCTTATCTTTACCTTTAGTAATTCTTAGCAATTTACTGATTTGCCTGGCTATTTACAGTGGCGACTTTGCTACCAAAGACCAGGACAAATCTGCCAGACCAAGACTATTTTACGGTCTAATCTTAATTTTGGCGGGCTGTATTAATGGGGCATTACTGTCGCAAAACTTGTTATTGTTCTTTATTTTCTATGAAATTAAGCTGATTCCCACCTATCTTCTAATTAATATTTGGGGTGGTGAAAATCGAGGTTATGCAGGTACAAAATATCTTCTTTACACAGCATTCTCTGGTATTTTTGTCCTGGCTTCCTTTTTGGGAATGGCATTTCTTACTAACAGCAGTTTTGATTACGGAACAATTCAAACCCAAGTCTTACCCTATAGCAAGCAGCTAATATTGCTAGTCACTTTAATCATCGGTTTTGCGATCAAGACCCCTCTTGTTCCCCTCCATACTTGGCTACCCGATGCCTATACAGAGTCTTCTACACCAGTATCAATGATTTTAGGAGGAATATTAAGCAAATTAGGTACATATGGTTTAATTCGCTTTGGCTTGGGGTTATTTCCTCAATTGTGGAATGATGTAGCTTTTTGGTTGGCTGCGATCGCAGCATTGAGTGCATTATACGCTTCCTTTGTGGCGATATCTCAAACCGACATCAAAAAAATGGTGGCATATAGTTCTGTCGCACACATTGCCTTTGTCGTATTAGCAACCGCAGCAGGAACATCAATCGCTATTTCTGGGGCAATTTGCCAGATGTTTGCCCACGGCTTAATTGTGGCGTTGTTATTTTACCTAGTCGGAGTTGTCGAAGACAAAACTGGCAGCCGCGATCTCAACGTCCTTAACGGTTTGATGAATCCTCAACGGGGTTTACCAGTAATTGGCGGACAGATGATCTTGGCAGCAATGGCAAGTGCGGGCATACCTGGAATGGTCGGCTTTATCGGCGAATATATTTCTTTCCAGGGCAGCTTTACCGTATTTCCTGTTCTAACTATATTTTGCCTAATCGCTACGGGGTTAACTTCGGTTTACTTTGTGATTATGCTTAATAAAGCCTTTTTTGGCAAAATTGACTGTCGAGAAACCCCTGTTGTCTATCCCAAAGTCAAACTAGCTGAACGTGTCCCTGCCTTTGTTTTAGCTTTCATAATTGTCATTCTGGGTCTCCAACCAGTTTGGCTGACTAACTTTACCGAATTTAGCATCATCGCCAGCCACCCAGTTAATACAACTATTGTGGCTCAAAAATAATTATCTCGTTCCTCTAAGGGCGAACAGTCATTCGCCCCTAACCAATATGAATCAAACCAAAACTAAACTTCCACCAACCAACCATCCCTATACTGATGTCATTCATCGTTTAGAGGCAGGGGGTTCGATGCTGCCCGATACTCCAGAAAACTTGATGCAGATTATTGGGATTTATAAAGCCTATGCCATTCCGATGGATTTTTATTGGCGAGATTTACTTTATATTGCCGAACGGGTATTCTTAAATCCCTTACCTGCTTTTAAATACTTTTTACCCCAATCATATTTAGACTTACCTAATAAATATGCAGGCAAAGATGCCCCCCTTCAGGTGTGGCGTGGAGAAGCCTCTGCACACCCCGAACTTTTAGAGTTTATTGCCAAGGGTGAAACGGGCAAAATGCCCAAGCTACTCCATCACCTCAATCACGATCGCATTAATATGGAGTTTGCCGAAGCCTGTATGCGGGCAATGTTTTGGCATGAGGATCTTAATCCTAAGTTCAATGCTTATTTGGATAGCGATGAATATAAAGCCAATGCAGATCGGGCAATCAAAGCCTATTTTAAAGGCAATCCTGTAATGTTGGGAATGTATAAGCTGTTCCCCGATATGTTCTTAGAACAGGTAAGGCAGCTATCTTACTATTCTAATCTAGGACTATTTTGGGAAGTAATGTGTCCTGTATTTCTAGAAATGTCCGATCTCTATGATGAAGGTAAAATGACCACCGTTAAAGAGGCGATGGACTTTTTGGTTAACGGTATCTTTGCTGTAGCGGGTAGACCAATCTATCATCATGCCTATATCGACGATGAATGCTACGAAATTATTCCTAAATCTCAAGGCTTCACCTGGCTATACGAGGCAGCATTACCTTATGTAGAAGCAATCTTTTATCGTACTTCTCCCTTTCGTGGCACAAAATCTTATAATGCCCAAGCCAAACAAGTACCCGACGAACAAAAGGACTTTCACTATGGCATTCTCTATGCTGATGTTTTACCCGTAGGAATGGCGGGTATTCCTCCCACATTATTGATGGATGATATGTGGCATTTCCTTCCTGATTATCTCAGAGAATATTATCAAGAACACTGTCGGGGTGAAGATGATACTTTAGTTCAGTTAGGAATTACTTTCCAGCGATCAATGTACAACGTTACTTCAGCAGTAATTCAAGCTTTGCGTCAAGCTTTACTCTATCCTATCGACGATTCTAATCCCGAACATTTAGAGAAAAATCGCGCATTTTTTATCGCACAAATGGATCGTTTCCTACGAGATGAAGCTCGTTTGGGAGATATTCAAAGTTCTGAGTATCGTTAAATTCGATAATAGACAATTAACGATTGAAAATTAATAACTAGTTAACAAATCATGAAATATCAACAAGATTCTCTAGAAATTAGTTTAATATCTGCGATCGCTTTTCTGTTTTCTTTAATTGTTTCTGTATTTACCTGGCTATAAAAAAATGAGACAGAAAGAAGTGTAATCGCTAATTAAATAGTAAGGATGATTTTTAACAGTGGATAATTATTGATTAAAAAACTATCCCATTAAGATAACGTTATCAATTACGTGAATAATGCCATTGTCTGCTTCAATATCCGCTGCAATGACAGTGGCGTTTTTTACTTCAAAAGTATCATCGCTACAGTTAATTGAAATAGGCGATCCCTCAACTGAATCCACAGAATCAACCTTGATTAGATCTGCTTTGGTTAATTTACCTGCCACTACGTGATAGGTGAGGATTCTAGCTAATTGAGGAGGATTATCTACTAGGGTTTGCACTGTGCCGGTCGGAAGTTTGGCAAATGCCGCATCGTTGGGAGCAAAAACGGTAAAAGGGCCAGGAGTTTTTAGGGTATCTACCAAATCAGCCGCTTGAACCGCAGCAACCAATGTACTAAAACCGTCTGTATTTACTGCAATATCAACGATGTTCGCCATGTTATCCTTTAAGCATTGATTAAAAATTCAGGTTAATTATAGTATTTTTTCAAACATTAATTTAATTGAGATCGATAGTTATTTTCCGCGTTTCCTCTAAAAAATTTTCAGCTTTATTGATGCAATCAGTTGCTTGAGGAACTAGAGTTGCCAAACTACTAGATAGTTTATCTCTCTTTTCTAAAGAAAGTTGATGGTCAGATTGAGCCTGCTGCAAACTTTTTAGATATCCACTCAAGTACTCATCTAATTTGATAAAGAAGCTATCTACTTGCTGATGTAGTTCTTGTTCTAAATAAACAGTAATTCTTTGCTGAATCTCATCAATAAAGATGTCACTAGCTATGTTGATTTGATTAACAATTTCATGGACAGAAACGGCGTAATAATCTTCTTTTTTATAAGGCTTTTTGTACTGTTCTTGGCTATAGAAAGGAACTACCCCAAACCAATAATACCAAGCACGTTTTTTGACCAAACGTTCTTCATAGCCATCATCAACTAATCGACTTTTAGTTTTAACTAATTGCTGTTCAACTTGAATTTCATGATCAACATTGATAATAGGTGATGGTAAATGTAGTTCAAGATCGAAAGCAGTTTGCAAACGATTTTTAGCTCGTTCAATAATATCTCCTGTCTCCTCGACTAGAGAATTTTCCAAATTGTTTCTAGCTTGTTTGATCTCTCTTTCAATATCTTGACTAACTTTTAAAATTAGTTCTTCCAAACGTTGTTTGGCTTTAGTAACTGATTCTTGAGTAAAATACTCTGCCTCTAGTTCTGTCTTAAAAGAAATAGTTCCCGAAGTTTTGTATTCTATACCAGCTTTGAGATTATCTGATACCCATTTGGGAAATAGTTCAAGGTCATTTAAGTTGCTTAATAGTAAATTTCTCGCATTAATGTCAGCTTTTTTGATCGCATCTGCTTGCTGATATTCTTCTCCGACAAAAAAGCTTTCTACATCAACTACCGCTTCAGATTTAAGCTGCTCAAGAATTACTTGTAAATTTTGCTGTAGCTTAACCTCAATGTCTGCAATGGTACTAAGGCGATCGCGACAGGATTCTAGATATTTCAAGTCGCTTTCTAAAGATTCTATTTCTGACTGAATCTTGGCCGTATCTTGATTGATGGCATTGTTACGCAGATTTAAGTCATCCCGAATCGACAACAGATGATTACGACTAAGATTGAGAGCATTATTTAGACATCTAGGAGCAGCATTGGCAATTAGAGTTGCGATCGCGCTTTCGATAAACGGAGCAAAACCAGACTTGCGCCACAGTTTACCCGCTTTCTTTGCCATAATCTTGACAGTAATGTCTTCTAATTCTTCATCCCAATCTATACCCAGCACCTCCTGGGCTAAAGAAGTTAAAGATTTGATTTCTAACAGTTGAATTTTGGTGTTTTGCTGTACTTCTAGCAAAAATCTGGTAGCAGCAAAGGCACGAATTGCAGCTACTTCAAAAACGCGATTACTATCATTTTTCAAACCCAAATCCGCTGCCACAAACTCTCTAACTTGTTCAGGAGTCATATCTCCTTGACGACGCTGATCGATTTTATTAATCAAAACGTACAGATTATCCACGCCAATAGATTCTACAATTGGCTGAATCTGTTGTTTGATAGTCTGAGCAGCTTCGCTATTGAGTTGAGTAAAATCTAAAACGATTAATACCACAGAGCTACGGCGCAGTTGTTCTTCCACAACTGCCGTTAGGTGTAAACCTGCCTCCGCTTCATTAGGACCTGGAGTATCAATTATAGTCAGATTGCCTTTAGTCTCCATCTTCCTGTTTTTGCCAATTTTCAGCCAGGGAGCTTGAATACATGGCACTTCTTTCAACTGAGCGATGCGATCTTTACTAGGGTCGATCGCGCTACATAGTCGGATAATATGATTTAAGCGATTTAAAGTATTGGCGATCGCTTTTTGACCAACAGTTTTTTCATTCAAAGAAAAACTATTAGATGTAGCAATTTCCGCAAATAAATCTAGTAAGTGAGGATGACGAGCTAGTCTTTGCTGTAAGGGTTCAATTCCCAACTGATTTACTTTTTCTTGGAGATCTTTGGTTAAATCTTCAAAGAGATTAATTGTATCTTGAGTTAGATTGAGGGTTGGTTGTTTGACCCGATCGCTAAAGACAATTTCCGTGGGGATTGTAGTCATCGCCACGGCACAGCTAGGCAATAATTCTTGCCCCGCGATCGCATTAATAATAGTTGATTTTCCTGCCTTCATGGGTGCAACAATTGCCATTCTCAACTGCAAGTCAGCAACGTTCTCTCCCGCAGCAGCAAGCTGAGTTTTAAAGCGATCGTATTTAGGTTCGGCTACACTGTCCAAATCTGCCTGGGTATCATCGATTAAAAGATTAATTTCATCCAATAATTCAATGACATCCTGCTGTAGCCTATCTACCTCAATTGTTTCGGGTGACTCAGACTTTTGAGAATCAATTTTGTTAACAGCCATATCATCAAGCTTTAAAAACTTTTTTTCGAGTCTGGCATATTTATGATTTAGAAACCTCCGTAAAAAACACTATGATTTTTTGTTCTGATCCAGAAATGCGAGTATTTGATTAAGGAAAAAGATCGTAAATTCTAGAAATTTTTAGCAGTGTGATGTTCAATGTCAAACTGATAGCGTTTTTTGTAGTCCGTTTCGCCATAGATATTAAAAGAAATAGTCGGCTCATCCCCCACCGATTCGACGCTGTGAATGGCATCAGGCATCAAGCCAATAATTTCTCCTGGTTCTAAAATTTGTTCTCCAATCAATTCCAGGCGATCTGGATTATCTTTAGTCGGCGATCTCTTCCAGAAGCGATTTTTTTCTGTTCCACTAATTATTGCCACTATTCCCCACGTGCCATGATTGTGGACAGGAGACATGCCTCCTGGTTGCCAGGCTACCATTTGTACCGTTAGGGGATATTCTGGTTCGCGATAGAGCATTTTTACTGACCAACCAGTTTTGGGAGAAGGCTGGTCGTATTCCATTTGTAACCAATATGAGCTAGTCAAAAGATGTCTAACCATAGGCATGATAGCTTTAAGGCGATCTCGATCTTCTAGGGTGTTGAGCAAAATATCTTCCATATCCGTGAGAAACCGAAACAGTCGATAGGGATCTACAGGCAATTCGGTTGACTGGGGATAATAGGCTTCTCTGGCACTATCGTTGTGAACAATCCAGTTTTCGCAGTCTAGATTGGTTTCGGTGATTGTATTAGAGTGATTCGACATTTTTTAATTACTAATTAACTAATTACTGATCTTAATTGGCAATGATTCAACTATTTCTGAGAGTATATCTAGCAATTCTTAGTCAATACAAATATGTGCCTCAGAAAAAACTCAGCTTTGTTTAGTTATATGATTGGTAAGAATAAAATACAGAACACAATCCAAGCAAAACTATGAAACTCAAATATATTGCTACTTTAACCGCCGCTTCAATTTTAACTATTGGTGGAACAGCTATCATGTCCAATAGTACTTTTGCTTCCACACCTGAAGGGAACTTATCCACAACTGTTGCCGAAAATCCCTGTGCTGGATCGGCTAATCCCTGTGCGGGTGCGGGTAAAAATCCTTGCGCTGGAGTAGATCCTTGTGCTGCGGGTGCAGCCGATCCTTGCGCTGGCAAATAAGCTATTTAATCTTTTCAATAAGTATTGGGCGATCATAATCATTGATGGTTGCCCTTTTTAGTACAAATAAATAAGTGATTAAATAAAACAATCATGAAAAAAACTACATTTTTTCTAACTGTGGCGATCGCAATTACCGCCTATAGTTGTGATTCTCCTGCGGCTGATTCAGTAGAACTAATTACCAAAGAAGAATGTGAAACAGATTCATCATTTGTTTTTATTCCTCCTGGAGAATTTGTTTTGGGTAGCGATCGCACTGAACGAGATTTTGCTTATGAAATTTCGGCACAGTCTGTTGCCAAGAAAGATGGCGATCTTGCCCAAGCTGAGAAGAATCTACGAGACAATAGCTGGTTTGATGGCGAAACTCCGCGTCAAACTTCGTCTTTGGATGGTTTTTGTTTAAGTCGCAATTTAGTTACCAACCAAGAATATCTAGAGTTTATTCAAGCAACTAATCATCCCTCCCCAGGAATTAGCGCAGCAGAATATCAAGAGCAAGGTTTTACAGTTCATCCCTATTCTAAAGTAGGAGAATTTTTGTGGAAGAATGGCACATATCCTCCCAATACAGAACAACATCCCGTCGTTTTAATATCCTATCAAGACGCTTTAGCCTACGCTGATTGGAAAGAACAGCAAACAGGTTCGAGTTATCGTTTGCCTGAAGCTGAAGAGTGGGAAAAGGCTGCCAGAGGAAAAGATGGAAAGTATTTTCCTTGGGGTGATGACTGGCGTGAAGACGGCACCAATGCTGCGGTTAGTGGTTTAAATTATACTAGCGCGATCGCGTCTTTTCCTTTGAGTAAGAGCGAATATGGAGTAGAAGATCTGGCAGGGAATGTCTTTGAATACACTTCAACTCTAAAATCACAGGATACTCTTGCCGTAATGAAAGGTTGCTCTTGGGACGATTTACCAGGATTTTGTCGTGGTGCTTATTCCCATACTCGTCCAGTAGATTCAAAGCATATTTTATTCGGATTTCGTTTGGTCAAGGAATAATAATCCATTGGTCAACGGTGGATAATGTTAAAGCTACGGATACCACCCACTATCATGGCTTTGGCAGTAAGTCATGGTTACATGGTATTTACCCATGACTTAGATTTTTTTACGAACTAAAACTGATAAGAAATTCCCAGAGATAGAACAGGATAAATATCAACGAAGTTTAACGAATCTTGAATATCATCTTCTTCGCCATCAACTACGTCATCTAGGCTATCTTCAGTTTCTTCGATAATGCGATCGACCTGTTCCTCAAATTCGCTATTTTCAAAACTAGCCCTAACTTCTTCCGAAGCGAGATCTGTATTTAGGTTGATATCTGGCGAACCGCTGAATACAACACCTAAATTCCACCAAAACCCGAAGCCTTTACCTTCGGCTACAGCATTACCGCCGCCAATTCCCAGATAAGGAGAAACACCATTGGCAACATCAACTTCAGCATCTACGTTGGCTAAATTATCAATTCCTTCTAATGTTTCAATTACCTCTTCGTTCAGTTCTTCTTGTTCTTCTAAGCCTTCAATAACTAATTCAGATACGTCTGCTGAACCATCAAAATTGTTATTGCCAAAAATTAAACCACCGCTTAATCTCAAGCCAGAACGTTTGATTGGGTGAATATCTAATAAGGTGGACACGTTCAATAGATTCAAATCTGCTTCATAGTCAATATCTGTATCGATGGCATCATCCAAGCCCAAACTAAAAGCATTGATACCAACTCTGGCATTAACTTGAGGGATGATTTTCTTTACAACATGACCGCCCAAGCCTAAAGTACTAATTTCTGGTACTATTGCCCACCCAGATTTTTGTCCGTTACTGCTAGTACTATTATCACTACTGCCTTCTGGGGGTGCTGGAGGTGGTACTGGTACGGGAATAGAATTTGGTTCTACACCAGGGGTAGTTCCTGTGCATTTAGAATTATAAGGAAAATCTTGACAAAATTTCTCTAAATTTTGCTGTGCCAATTGATAAGTTCTGGTTTGAATATCGGTAAAATATTTAGATAATGCTAGAGGTGATAATAAATCGATCGCTTTATTGGAAACCCGATCTGATTTTGACAACAAAGCGACATTAGATTCCTTTGAATCGTTATTATTTACTATATTTTGGGATACCACAGGTTTAGCGGCAATACCTTCAGCTAAGGTGGCGATCGCAATCCAACTTAACCCTAATAAAACAAAATTGTATTTATTTAATTTCAATTTACTCATTTGCTCGACTTCCCCACAAATCTTGAGATTATAATTTTGAACTTTACAAGAATTACCAGTTTTCAACGCAA
>ENA-ORXT01006185-ORXT01006185.1-marine-metagenome-genome-assembly--contig:-NODE-6185-length-11255-cov-2.960190_pt1 | contig 11255 bp, 9 predicted proteins | sample MGYA00237868_ERZ511482 | MGnify/ENA metagenome assembly ERZ511482
GGCCGACTTCAGTTTCCGTATGCAGATGAAAGCATTAGATGTTGATGTTAGCAAGATCACGGTAGTTGACCAGGTACCTGCTGACGGCGTGGTATCACTTGCTGAAGGCAACGTTGACATGGCGTGTGTATTTGGTGGTAATGCGCTAGCAGGCGCTTTAGAAGTTGGTAAGCAGTTAATGCCTGCCGGTGAAATGGAGAAACGAGGCATCGTTAGCTTCGACGTCGTTTCTGTAAGAGAGAAGTTCCTTCAGGAAAACCCTGACATGGTTAAGACGTTCATGGAAGTGACTGACCAGGCTAACATCGCATTTGCTAAAGACCAAAGCAAGATTGGTTTAATCCAAAAAGAATCTGGGCTTAAGGATGATGCAGCGACTAAAAAGCAAATGGATACAATGTCATTCCCAACCAATGCAGAGCAGCTTGAAAAATACTTTGGTGAAGATGGTATAGCAGCTAAAGCGATCAAAGTAGTTGGTGAAGCGTTTGCCACTAAAGAAAACCCTGCTAAAGATGACTACAGTGTGGTAATCGATACTTCATTCCTAAAGTAAGTCTCCGCAGTAGTTATTAGTACGACTGGTCAGTTTTATACTGGCCAGTTCTCTTCCACAGAAGGAATAATCTTTCTGAATGCCCGATCTTTCCATTACTTTCAAGACTGATGAAATAATGTCGCAAGATTATTGATTGAGTCACTCAAACTAAACTCTCCTGGCCCAATCATTGGATTAAATTGGGTCTAGCCATCCTAGTGAATAGACTTTATGTTAGGCCGACATTAATGTGTCTGGCTATACCTAGTTGCGAAAAATTTGCTTAAGTTTGACAAAAAAATTATATTGAAAACAGGGAGTAATGGGCATCTCATTTACTCTTTTGTGAAATCATTTTTATCAACCCTTTTGACAATGGAACCAATATGAAAGTAATAAATAAACTGACTACGCTAGCGGCAACAGCAGTAGTTGCAAGTGCTATGACTTCACCAGTAATGGCTGCTGCTGAAAAGGTAAACGTAGCGTTTTTCTTAGAATGGGCTACGCCAAATCAGGTCGCTAAAGTTGAGGCAGCTTACGACGATGCTATGGGTGTCCCGGTGGCCTGGACTAACTTCGATGCTGGTACGCAGATGACAGAAGCGATGCTTGCTGGCGATATCGATATCTCCTACAGTCAAGGTCTTGCACCTTTCATTAATGCAGTAAATGCTAGCGCGCCAATCAAGATGGTTGGAATCGCAGTTCAGTACCCTGCCAATGACTGTGTTGTTAGAAACGGTGCAGGCATTGATCACACTAATGCAGATGAACTGGAAGGTAAATCAGTTGCGGTTCCCTTGTCTACTATGGCTGACTACAGTTTCCGTATGATGATGCGTGCGTTGAAAGTTGACGTAAGCAAGATCAAAGTAATCGACCAGCTTCCAGCAGACGGCGCGGTTTCTCTGGCAGATGGGAATGTTGATATGGCCTGTGGTTACGGCGGAGCCTCCATGGCTAAAATGTACGAAGTGGGTAAGCGGTTAATGACTGCTGAGCAAAAAGAAGAAGCGGGTATTATCAGCTTCGACGTTATTTCAGTTACAGAGAAGTTTGCTCAGGAAAACCCTGACTTGGTTAAGTCTTTCTTAAAAGTAACTGAAGATGCCAACATGGCTTTTGCTAAAGATCAAAGCAAGCTTGACGTTATTGCTAAAGATGCCGGGATGTCGCTTGAAGCGACAGAGAAACAAATGAAAGACTTCATTTTTCCTAGCAATCAAGATCAGTTGGATAAGTACTTCAACAAAGGCGGAATGGCTGACGTTGCTATAGGGGTTGTTGGTAACGCTTTTGCAACTAAAGAGAAACCAGCGCTTGAGGACTATAGCGTTACGATTGATACATCTTTCTTGAAGTAAGCTGACTCACTAGTCGCAGTACCGATCCAAAGGAAAAGTATGACAAATGTTTGCTAATCAGCGATCATTTGTCATTTTTTATCGCTTTACAAAAGCGAAAGATTTGTAAGAATAATTAGGGGGGACACTTCATGAGCGACCTAGTTGCCGATAAAGTCAATATGGTTTTCAATACAAAAGGGGGCGGAACGGTTCATGCGTTAAAGGACATTAGTTTCACACTGAAGGAAGGCGAGTTACTGTCTGTACTCGGCCCCTCTGGTTGCGGTAAAACAACACTACTCAACATCATTGCAGGCTTTAATCGCCCCACGGGCGGTTCGTTTTATCTGGGCGATGAAGAAATCTCAGGACCTGGACTAAACCGGGGCATGGTATTTCAGCAAGGGGCTTTATTTGAATGGCTCACGGTTGCTGAAAATGTAAATTTTGGCCTACGTATGAAAGGTTCTAATAAAAAAGAAACTGCTAAGAAAGTTGAAGAATGGTTAGAAATTGTTGGGCTGCAGGGTTTTGGTAATACACCGACTTATCAATTATCTGGTGGTATGCAACAGCGGGTTGCCTTGGCGCGCTGCCTGATTAATGATCCCGACCTTATTTTGATGGATGAACCCCTAGGTGCATTGGACGCATTAACCAGGGAAAAGATGCAAACGCTGGTTCTCAAAATTTGGAAAGAGACCGGTAAGACAATCATGATTATCACGCACTCTGTTGAGGAAGCTTTGTTACTGGGCGAACGCCTGTTTGTAATGGCACCGCGTCCTGGCCGTTTGCACAAGGAATATCGTCTTCCTTTTGCTGAAGAAGGGCTGACAACTGATCCGAGGGAAATCAAGAACAGCGAGCATTTCACGCAAGTACGTGAAGAAATTTTAACCATGATCTGGGATATGGAAGAAGAGATCATGGGGAAAACTGACGCTGCTTAACTCATTGCTGCTGTGAAGGGGGTTTACTCACAGCGTATAGAACAAATTCGGGATAAATCACAATGATTGTTGGAACTCTATTTATTGTATTAATTTGCCTACTCATCGGGTCAATAATATATGGTCGGAGGCTGGTTAAAACAGAAGTGACTGATGCTGTCTTCGGTAATCCGACCCGCGCACTGGGAGGCTGGCACTGGATAGTGGCCGGTGTCTCCAGTATTTTAATTATTTGGCTATACTTTTCATGGGATGCTGGCCGTGCCTTTTTCCCTAAGGCGGCAAATGAGCTATGTCAGGTAGCTAAGCTAAATAGAACAGCCAACCCTATCCGCTCAGCCTTCCCGCTGGAAGACAGATTACTCAGAGGCACGGCATTACTCCAGCGAGATTATGGTCAGATTGATTTATTAGAAATGAAATTGGCCAATACAAATTTCGATGATGGTGATCGCACTGAGCTGAAATCAATTATTACTGAAATGCGCACCACATTGTCTGCTCAAGCTGATCCAAAGCTCATTGCCCCTGATACAGCCGGTAAATTAGAGGGCATTACTAAGCGAATAAATGACTTAGCTAGAAACCTTGCTGATGACGGCTACCCTGCTGAGCCAGATCCAACTCGGGAAGAAGCACTGAAGCAACCAGGCTGGGGGGAAACTAGCACTGAAATTCCAGTAATGCCAATTACAGACTTGGGTTATAAGTTTGCCAAAGCCAGTGAAGTGATGGACGGCATTTCTAAAGATTTTGGGAAGATACGCAACAACGGTGAGGCTATTACAGGGAAACTCGAGGCGTTAAAGGCTAGATACACAGGCTTCGAGATTGATGACTCTGAAGGTGAAGAAATCACTGCTCAACGCAAAGAGCTAGTCAAGCAAATTGAGAAGATTTACCGTCGTATTGATGATGGCAAGATTTTCCCTAGCGCGATGACTCAGTCAGTTGAAGATGCGCTGATTAATCTAGATGAGGTTAAGAAGAGCGAACAAGGTTCGTTGCGTTTAATTGATCTCCTCGCATTGCCAGGCGGTGATATCCAGGCAGGTAACAGAGCCTGTTCTGAGCAAGGTTCGGGTCGTTGGTTGCCAAAGCCGTCAGATACACTCAAGACATTCACGAGAATGGCCGACCCTGAAGTAGGTTTCAAAAATATCCCGCTACTTTGGTATGAAATGAAGCCAGTAGGTGAGGTTTTTGAAATCTTAATTCCTGATTGGATCGCTGATCTTGTTCCAGGGGAATACCCACGTCATAATGACGAAGGTACCGTACTAACCAACTTTAAGAATAAGGTCTATAACTTCGCTACCGGCAACTATGATTCAATGATGATCCCTGTGCCCATCGGTCACATCTGGGACTCAATGATGCGTGTTCTGGCAGGTTTATTCTTTGGAATAATATTAGGTGTACCACTCGGCCTGTATATGGGTCTATCGCGTTTTGCAAAGGGCTTCTTTGATCCTTTGATTGAGCTTTACCGCCCTATTCCACCGCTTGCTTGGGCACCTCTGATATTGACTATCTTCGGTATTCAAGACGACGGTAAGATATTCCTGCTGTTTATGGTCGCATTCGCAATCATGGTGGTATCAGCACGAACTGGTGCGACGGGGACGCAATTGTCTAAAGTTCACGCGGCACACTCACTGGGTGCAAGCAAGTTCCAAATTATCCGCAAGGTAATTTTGCCGAACTCCCTACCTGAGATTCTAACGGGTATTCGCATCTCGATTGGAGTGTGTTGGGGAACCTTGGTAGCGGCAGAAATGTTAGCGGGTACTACAGGTATCGGTTTCGTTGAGAATGTGGCGCGTAAGCAATCTGACTATGAGATCATCTGGATGACGATTCTCTTGCTAGGGTTATTAGGTCTGATGTTTGACTTGATTATGCGATTCATAATCCATCGTACGATCCCTTGGAGAGGAAAAGGTTAATTGTTTAATTAATATACATCTGTTCAGATAGTGTTCACTCGACCAACGGTATAGTGGGCACAGTTTCAGGGCATAACCAAGCAACCAAAACTAACAAGAAAAATAAATACAACAATAAGAATTGACTGGTTGGTTAAAATAAAAATAAACCGTTATCCGGAAATGATATCGAAAAGAAATTCGGGGTGCTTAGCACCCCTTTTCTCTGCCTGCTCACCCCGTTAGCTTAGTCTCGTTATGCGCCTGATCGGCGCGACCTCAACCCACTGCTTTCCGGGTAATAGCCTCGGATTAGTTGCCAGTGACCAGTCCAATTATTTGACTTGGCAATAAATCGCCCAATAAAAAAGCGGAGGACGATTGACATCACTCCGCTCAAAGTTCTCAACTAACCTTCAATAGTTTTAACGTAGGCGATAGCTCGCACCCACATTAAACGACAGATCGGTATCATCATTGCCGTTATTGTTGATGTCATCATCAGTATTAGACGCTTTAGCCGTCGCAGTTAGGTCTAACTGGTTATTTAGATAGTAACGGAAAGTTGAGCTCAGTGTGTTAGTCGTCAGATCCTGACCACCTGCATCACCCGCTTTACTGTAGTCAAGCAGCCACGTGTTTTCCCAATCAATCCTATCTGACAATTCATGGGTCAATGACATATTGTTATTCAAGCGATAGCCGGTATCGTCATCACCAAAGATGCTTGAGAACTTAGCGACATTAGAAAACTGTGTGTCGTTGCTCAATGGGCGATGATACTCAGCGCCGATATCCAGAGATGGGTCACCCCCATCGGTTCCGTCGTAGTTAGATAGGATCAAACCTAAACCACCACGCACTAACCAACCATATTTCCGTGAAGATATACCCTCGTTAATCAGCACATCACGTGCTTCGATAACACCTGCTGCGCTAAGTGATCCACGCACTTGGCCACTGGCAACCAATTCCTGCTCAATATCAGTAATCCACTGCTGCTCATAGTTACCTAAACGGAATTTACTCTTATACTCATCTTCACGAGAAATTACCTGTGCGATCTTCAGATAAGTCGCCTTGCTTGGGTTAGCAGTTAATGAGCCTTGTTCGCGCAATGCCTCGATAAGACGTATTGCTTTCGCCATTGGCGTTACATTGACAACCCGGCCATAACCCAGACCAACACCAATCTTACTGAAGGTATCAGCACTCTTTTTGATTCCAATTTCACCAGAACCATACCAGAATAAACCTTTAGAATTTGGTCGGAAGTAATTATCCGCCGTCACGCCACCTGTCGCCAGATAGTTGCTATCAGAAGATGCGCCAGCAGCTGAGCCACGGCTTATTGAGCCGTCCGCATTAAACGTTAAGCCTAGGTTACGATTTGGGCTGCTGATTACGCGATCATAGTCTAATGCCAGATTTGCATTGTAAGCCGTTTGGCTGTGACCATTTCCATCAGTCGCATTGAATTGACCCGTCAGGTAAGCATCCTGATAGGCACTGGTGGCTTCTGTGTAGTCATACAAAGTCACCTCTGCTGATACGTTACCCGCAACAGCAATTAGCGCAGCAGACACAGCTGTTGCAATTTTAGTTCTTACGATCATTGATATTTCTCTTTAATTACAAAGTTAAACCCGCGCTCGTCTATGCTTGTAATCAGCTAATTAGTCATTTTATGACCGACTACAAGTTAAACGATGACGATGTGTAGTATTGAAGTCAGAATTAATTCAAAAATAAGTATAATATTTTATCTATTCTCTTCTTCATATGTGCAATTATCGGACATATAGATTTACACCCGCTGAACAACAGGTGTTATTGGTACCCATAAGAAAATTTAACCTGACTCACAACCCCAGTGGATTTTGAGGATCCAGGCCATCCATGAACGGTTTTTTTCGATCGGAATTAGTGATCTGATAGACTAAACCCATCCAGTTTCCAATCACTGCCAAACCAGAGTCATGCCAGGTATTTTGTATCCTCGGCAGGACAATATGCTCAGGAAAAGTCGGTATTGCCTGCTGTTTTTCCTTACTTTCTCTGATTCGACCCTGGTACTCATCGAATACAGCCTGACAGGTAATATCCAGAAAATTTTCAGGAAATGGCGGATAGTCGTCGCGCTCAGAGCCATAAAACCGCATCACTTCTCGTTTGTATTCCTTAAGCAAACTGACACTGTCATATTCTGGATGCCCTTGAAAATAGACCGTTCTAATACCGTCACCACTCACTGCCAAATGTACGCCAGCCTTCTCACCTTCCACCAAAACCTTTAAACCAGCATCTTTAAATTGTTGCCTGCTCAATTTGTTGTAGCGAGAGTGAGGGACATCAAAGCGTGTATTAATATCAGATACTAGAGGGTGAGTTTTGTCTTTAACCCAATGTTGAAACACTCCCCAATGCTTGCGGTCGCCAAGAGTCTGGCGCTTCTGTTGATGCCTCGCTTCGATAATCGCATGCGTCGCCAGGCAGGAGCATAACGTTGAGGTGACATTTTCATAGGCCCAATCAGCCACCCTTATCAAAGGTTCCCAGAAAGCTTCGTCAGATAGATTGGAATGTGTGACATTGGCTCCGGTAATAATCAGCGCATCAAGGCCCTGCGCCTGAATTTGCTCGAAACTTTCGTAATGATCATTGATGTGCTTGCGGGCTTTTTCACTACGTGATTGTTCGGCTAGTGCGAAAGGATGCACGTAGAACTGAGCAATCGGATTACTGGCACCGATTAAACGAAAGAATTGGCGTTCAGTGGGCACTAGCGCGGCATCGGGCATCATATTCAGCAAACCAACATGCAGAGCGCGTATATCTTGTTGTTTAGCGCGTTGATGACTGAGAACTATCTGGCCTTCTTCGTGTAGATCCTGGAATGCGGGTAAATTATTGTGGGCAACTAATGGCATTGGGGGCTCTTTCTAGGGGGTTCTGTCGATTGCAGTTTCAATCAGCGTCAAAAATTCTGTTTCACTCTTTATTTGGTATAACTCTGCGGTTTGAATGGTATAAGCAAAACGCTCTGCAATTGATTCATAACGTGGGATTCTCGCATTGAAGAGCTTCGGAAACACCCAACGAACAAAGTCATCCGGCTCAATTAGCGCGATGTACTCTATCTCTTTTTCCAACATGTACTCAGCAAGCTGTTGATCAAGAAAAGCCTCGCGGTAATACAAGGGTTTGGGGAAATCGATAGCTCGCTGCTTGAGCACAGCTGCATTAGCTTCTGATGCTTGGATATAGATCATTAGGGTATGTTCGCTAAGCGTATCTAAAACCTCATCATTATCTAACTCGCAGAGACTGCCACCAGCATCATTGATGAAATGATTAAAACCATAGAGATTCCGGGATTTTCTTATAAATGCAGGCACATCCATCATCGCGGCCACCTCAGCTTCGTGGTGTAGCTGCAATCGACGTTTAAAATCTTCGAGTGTCAAACCACCTAGCGCAGGATCACCCAGTTTTCCCAGAAACGTAGACAAGGGCTTCAAATGGTCTACCGTAATATTATTGCTAAAATAAATAGAATCGCTGCGCAACAGATCCTGCAAGAATGGCACTTGCATCGCCTGTAGCTTAATATTATCCAAAATCGGCTCACTCATGTAACGTGTGCCGATACGATAATCTCCTGAATAATGAAACCATTCGCTACTGCGTAAAATGTTAGAAATATACGTCTTTCCAACGCCTGACATTCCGAGAAAGGTGATCGATTTATGTTTCCAGTGACGGAACTGCTCAGCTGTTAGTCTCACTTTATTCTTTCTGACTGCATCTAAAACAGGCATTATACCCAGAACATCGTTTCCTGCACCCTTATCTTGAAGCCATGACAAGCTGAGCTTGGTAATCATTGTTAGGAATATTTGCAAATAGTGTTGATCGCTGGGCTAACTAAGGTAGAATTTGCCCCGACAAGAAATGACAACAATAATCATTGAACAAGGAATGTCTAATGAAACAATTATCCCGATTAGTTCTGGGATGCTGTTACCTACTCTGCCTATCAGGAGTGACCCTCGCAAAAGAGGCTAATAGCGATATTCCGTCTGTTGAAAACGTAACTCCGTCGCAAAATAGCAAGCTTAGCGCTGAAGAAACTCTATATATTTTACAAGAGTGCGAGAGCTTCGCTGATGAAGATACTATTAGCGCTAAGGAACGTCCTGAATATCTCGAGACTTGTGTCAGGGAGCTGAGTGTTGCTGTAAAAAATGCAATCGAAAAATTAAAAGCCAAATCAGAGTCCACTATTGGTAACAATAGTGAGGATAATACGACTAATTAAGAAAAATAATTTTTGAGTTATTGTTTATTCATATCCAGTTAAGAGATTTTAGTTACAAACTACGTTTGTTTAATAGTCAATCAACTATTTTCCAGTATAGGTCTATACCAGTCTTTTAATGTAATCTAATAAACGCTATTCTACGGCAATAATCTCAACAACAAACAGAATTCCATTCTAAACAAGCGAAAAAACTATGGATATATTTCACGCCATCATTCTTGGCGCAATTGAGGGACTTACGGAGTTTCTGCCTATTTCATCAACAGGCCATTTAATTGTAGCTAGCGAGTGGATGGGGCTTGATCAAACTAAAGAAAATGCGGCGTTTGAAGTGATTATTCAATTGGCTGCAATACTTGCGGTAATCGCTAACTACAGTGAAAAGTTTACACTTCGCTACTTTGACCTTTGGTTAAAAATTGCGATTGCTTTCGTGCCGATAGGCGCTATCGGCTTTCTATTTAGTGATCAGATTAAAGCGCTATTTGACGTAAAGATTGTTGCCGTCATGTTCATTGTCGGAGGAATCGTATTTTTAATCGTTGAGCACTACCAAAAAGATCGGGTTGCAGAAATCCGCTACGTGGAAGATGTCAGCTTTAAACAGGCAATGTTAATCGGACTCGCGCAAGTCTTTGCCTTGGTGCCGGGAACCAGTCGAGCGGGTTCGACGATTATCGGTGCGATGCTGGTTGGACTCAGTCGCAAAGCCAGCGCTGAGTTTTCATTTTTACTAGCGATGCCAGTCATGGTGGCAGCCAGTGGCTATGATTTCCTAAAGAACTATAAAGAATTCACTGATGCCAATTTTATCGCATTGGGTATCGGCTTCTTCACGGCTTTTGTAGTTGCTTACCTAGCAATGAAACTATTTATTAGTTTCCTTGGTCACTTTACCTTCGTAGCATTTGGTATTTACCGGATTCTGTTTGGAGTTATATTACTCGCCTTGGTTTATAACGGCACACTGGGGGCAGCACACTAATAAATAATAATTTGGGTTGAAAAACTAGGGCTCGCTATTTAATTAGCGAAAAACAGAGAATGAATGCGGGGGCTTCATGAAATTTATCGGTAAATGGCTGCTAGCCATAGGCTTAGCGCTGGCTACAACATCTTCAATTGCTAGTAATAAAGCAAAACTCTATGGAAACTGGAAAGGTATTTCTGGTTCTTCTATACAATTTAATCTCAAAAAAAATATGCGATATGTGTATCGCTATAAAATGATTACCTTTACGGGCAAATGGTCTGTCAGTGGAAACAATCTAACATTTCACTACAGCGTGCTTGGAAGCCAAAAGAAAAAAAGAGCCACTTATTCCTTACGCAGAGGCTTTTTAACCTTACGTTCTCATGATCACCCAACGGTAGTGTTGAAAAAACAGAATTAAGCTATTTAAAATAATTTCAGATAGGGCTTAGGTATAAACAACCCAAACCCTAATTGGGATTATCAACGAACCCTTTAAGAAGCCTGACTTTTAAGATACTCGTCATAAGTTCCCGAGAAGTAGTTAACCCCACTTGGCGTTAACTCGATAATTCGAGTCGCCAAAGACGATACAAATTCGCGGTCGTGACTGACAAATATTAAGGTTCCTTCGTAATGATCCAGCGCCAAATTAAGCGACTCAATCGACTCCATATCCAAGTGATTAGTCGGTTCATCCATAAGCAGTATATTTGGCTTTTGCAACATCAAACGACCAAAGATCATCCTCCCCTGCTCGCCACCTGAAATCACTTTGACAGACTTTTCACTTTCCGCTTTAGAAAATAACAAACGGCCAAGTACGCTACGCACTTCCTGTTCATCATCATTCTCTCCACGCCACTGGTCCATCCAATCAAACAGCTTTTCTCCGCCCTCAAAATCATGCATATGATCCTGAGCACAATAACCGATGCTAGCGTTCTCTGACCACTTCACTTTTCCGGCATCGGCTTCCAGACCACCTTGCAGGCAACGCAATAGCGTGGTTTTACCAATACCATTTGGGCCGATAATGGCAACTCTTTCGCCGACCTCAACCATTAAATTAATATTATCAAATAACGTCTCGCCATCGAATCCTTTCTTTAAATCACTGACTTCCAGCGCCAAACGATAAAGTTTTTTCTCTTGTTCAAAGCGTATATAAGGGTTCACACGGCTCGATA
>ENA-ORXT01006186-ORXT01006186.1-marine-metagenome-genome-assembly--contig:-NODE-6186-length-11245-cov-3.348675_pt1 | contig 11245 bp, 11 predicted proteins | sample MGYA00237868_ERZ511482 | MGnify/ENA metagenome assembly ERZ511482
GGTACGATTAGTCCGAACCCCGAGCGTAGCCGAGGGGTGGATTTGGAAAAATATTAGGCAACTTTAGACGGGTAACCCTAATGTCTAGCATTATAAGACATCATTCAATTACTTTTAAAACAAGCTGTATTAATAAAAGGTTTCAGCCATATTAACTAGCTCTTAATTTTTTCAATATGAATTTGAGCATTCAATATCACGAGACTCCGTTAGAATAAAAAAAGTCTTGAAATCCCGGAATTTCATTTTCTCGAAATCCTTAAAAAGGTTTCACCCTATTTCACAAAAAAACCTGCCAAACACAAAGGTCTGACAGGTCTTTTACTTTTCTAAAATATGAATTCCTTAAAAAAGTCTCATATCTCAAATCTAGTATCTCATATCTAAGTGGGATTACATCATTCCACCCATACCGCCCATTCCTGGAGGCATACCACCTGGAGCACCAGCAGCGGCTTCTTCTGGCTTGTCAACAATCAAGCACTCTGTTGTCAACAACATAGCAGCAATAGATGCAGCATTTTCTAAGGCAACACGAGCCACTTTAGTAGGATCAATCACCCCTGTTTTCAAAAGGTTTTCGTATTGTTCTGTACGGGCATTAAAACCGAAGTCTTTTTTACCTTCCATAACTTTCTGAACAATAACAGAACCTTCCAAACCAGCATTGAATGCGATGGTACGCAAAGGAGCTTCGATTGCTTTACGGATGATGTCAATACCTGTAGTTTCATCATCGTTTAAGCCTTTCATACCGTCCAACGCTTTGACAGCACGGATAAAAGAAACGCCTCCACCAGGAATGATTCCTTCTTCGACAGCCGCACGAGTTGCATGCAATGCATCATCAACACGGTCTTTCTTCTCTTTCATTTCAACTTCTGTTGGTGCACCAACATAGATTACGGCAACACCACCAGCCAATTTAGCCAAACGCTCTTGCAACTTCTCACGATCGTAATCAGAAGTCGTAGTATCAATTTGTGCTTTGATTTGACCAACACGCGCTTTGATGTCTCCTTTTTTACCAGCACCACCAATAACGGTTGTATTGTCTTTGTCAATAACAACTTTTTCACAAGTACCCAACATCTCTGGAGTCGCTTGATCCAATTTGTACCCACGCTCTTCAGAAACAACCGTTGCCCCTGTTAAGATGGCGATGTCTTCCAACATAGCTTTACGACGGTCACCAAAACCAGGCGCTTTAACAGCAGCGATTTTAAGTGTACCACGCAATTTGTTAACCACCAATGTAGCCAATGCTTCACCATCCACATCTTCAGCGATGATCAACAAAGGACGACCACTCTGAGCAACGACCTCTAATACTGGTAACAAATCTTTCATGTTACTCACTTTCTTGTCGTGAATCAAAATGAAAGGCTGATCCAATTCCGTCTCCATTTTATCAGGATTGGTTACGAAGTAAGGAGATAAATAACCTCTATCGAATTTCATACCTTCAACTACATCAACATAAGTTTCTGTACCTTTTGCTTCCTCCACAGTAATCACACCATCTTTAGAAACTTTCTCCATTGCATCCGAAATCATTTTACCAATTTCAGAATCGTTGTTTGCAGAAATAGTACCTACTTGTTCGATTTTGCTGTGGTCGTTGCCAACTTTGACGCTCATCTTTTGGATAGAAGCGATGACAGCAGTAACTGCTTTGTCGATACCTCTCTTCAAATCCATTGGGTTTGCACCAGCCGCCAAGCTTTTCATTCCTTTGGTAATGATCGCTTGCGCCAAAACAGTCGCAGTCGTTGTACCATCACCCGCAGAATCAGAAGTTTTAGAAGCCACTTCTTTGACCATTTGAGCACCCATGTTTTCCATAGGATCTTCCAACTCAATTTCTTTGGCAACAGACACCCCATCCTTAGTAATGACAGGCGCGCCAAATTTTCTTTCTATAACCACATTACGTCCTTTAGGACCCAATGTAACTTTTACTGCATTTGCCAAAGCATCTACTCCTTTTTTGAGTAACTCTCTTGCTTCAACATCATAAGTTATTATCTTAGACATATTCTAATTTGTGTTTTTTAATTTTAAAATTTGGTTTTTGGGTAAAAAGTACAAGAATCAAACTCCAGTTCAAGTACTTAAAATTTGACAATTATACGATTGCAAAAATGTCAGATTCACGCATAATCAAATAATCAGAACCATCTACTTTGATTTCAGTACCTGCGTATTTACCATAAAGTATATTATCGCCAACTTTTACCGTCAAAGGCTCATCTACTTTACCATTTCCGACTGCGACAATGGTTCCACGTTGTGGTTTTTCTTTAGCGGTATCTGGAATGATGATGCCACTTGTTGTTGTCTGCTCAGCTTCTGCTGGCAAAACCAATACTCTATCCTGTAGTGGCTTGATATTTACTTTCTTTGCCATAAATGTTTTAATTTAATTGTGTTAATTATAAAATTATTATTAAATATTTTTGATTGTTGGACCACACACAATAAAAATTGTAGTCATCCTATGAATTAGCATAAGCTGTGCCAATTGGTGAAAGGTGACAATTCGGCAGACATTAAGTCATTTTGAGCTTTTTAACTGTCAATTTTTAATAGCAGTATGAAGTACTGTTGGATAAGGGAGCGCAAAGGTACGATAATAGATTTGGGATTCTACCATTTGAGCCATTTCATTTTTTCGAACGGTTTATGGTAAAATAAAAGGTGTGCTTTTTAAAAAAATCTTAATTGCCGCCCTTTTACCATTAACCAAGAATTCATTTCCAATTTCAAAGAACTGGATATTCACGAGATGGTCAAAGTATTGGATCACATCAGTAAAAAACTGAAATTTGTAGGAGATTTAACCGAAGAACAAAAAATAAGATTGAAGGAGATTGCATCTAAATGTCCTGTCCATAAAACACTGTTGAGTGAGGTTGTTATTGAGGAGTTTAGGGATTTAGGGTCCTAGTGTTGTAGTTAGAGTAAAATTCTTAGAATAATCAAACGCTGCTTCTCTGCTTAACCTTTACGCTTCTTTTGAGTAAAACAAAAAAAGGCATTTCACAACAACTGCTGCTGTCATAAAATGCCTTTTAAATAATATAAGTCTCAGAATCTCGATCGGACAGTCCCAAAATCCCACAGTCCCGCAGTCTCGAAATCTCGAAATCCCGCAGTCCCGAAATCCCGAAATCCCGAAATCCCAAAGTCTAAAAAGTCTACTTAGGACTCGCCCAAATTACAAAACGACAAGGAATGGGTGTTGTAATGACTTGTTGGTTTCTTCTGTATACCAAAGAGTGTAAGGTGGTGATACTGCTTGAGAAATCTTTAAAAGCCGTTTCGAGTTCTACTAGGTTTTTGGGGAACTGTGCATCGCCACCAAACGCCAGCTGTCTCAAAGCAGTTTCATTGATTGTTTCACCCAAGCCAATGGTATAGCTGGCAATAACCGCATTATTGGGATTATTGACCAAACGATCGTTTAAAAATTCTGGGTTGATATCCGGAGCAGACTGATTGTCGATGCCATCTGTAAAAGTCAACATCGCTTTGCTTGTTCCATCAGAGTTTTCCAACATCTCAATACCCGCCAACATTGCTTCGTATAAACGAGTAAATTGGTCTTGATCAATACCATTTATATAAGCTTGCACCAACTCTTTGGTATTGGTCAGTGGCAACTGCTCAAAATTGGTCGCAAAGTCAACCACACCCACTTCTACATCGGGAATTTCATTAAACAAATCTTCTATAAATGAGTTGGCAAAACTTTGTATTTGTGGAAAATCACCTGCCAAAGAAGTACTTTTATCCAAAACCACTACTACATCCAGATCGGTATTTGAAGAAACAAAGTATTCAAACTCGGTGTCTAAAATCCATTTGCCATCTACAAAAAATTCTACAGCCAAACTGTCGATTCCATAGATGACTGCATTGGCTCCATCTTCATTGATAACCGATACATTATTAAATGTAATTTGAGCTTGATTTTCAAAATTAGCCGTATTTACAATCGCATTGGGATCTATTCGGACAAAAGGGGAGGATTCCTCATTGTTGGTCAATCCTACTGTGGGATCAACACCTGTGGGATTGCTGTAGTCAAAATAATAATAAAAGCGGTTGGCCAAATTATTGTTCTCCATTGGCTCATTTTCGTCGCAGCCGAGCATCAAAAAGGTGCAAGTCAAAAAGAGTAGTGTAAATGTATTCCTTATGTTCATTGGGGAAATTGTTTTTTATTAGATTTTGTTTTCAAAATAATGGTACCAGAGCAAACGCATCAAAGTTTTTAACATAAAAAACTGTCATTCCTGAATTTTTCGTAACAAAGTGGAGAAAAGTATCAGGAATCTAAATAGGCTTTATTCGAATAACCGCCAAGATTCCTGATATTTGTCTTCGTTTCACTGCGAAAAATTCAGGAATGACACATTTTTTTAGTGATTTGGGACTGTCCAAATTCTGATGCGTTTGTCCTATAATGGTACAAAGGTAAACGTGTCTGATTCTAAAATCAAGTATTGAAACGAAATAAGTGAGGGCAATCGTATGTTTGGGGGTTTGAAAAGATGTTGGGTATTGAATATTGGGTGGGGAGAACATCTATCAATAATGCTTCTAACATCCAATCACAAAACCTACAAATCCAACTTTTCTTTTTGTTGAACCAAATTGGAAAGGGCTGTAAGCAGTGGCAATTTACCGCCATAGGTTTCTTGAATCAATTCTTCGGTCATTAGGTCTTTGGCAGGACCCGAAGCAATGAGTCTGGTGTTTAACATAACCATCCAGTCAAAATATTTGAAAGCGGTTTCTAGATCGTGGTGGACAATGAGTAGTGTTTTACCCTCTTTTGCCATTTGGAGTAACAGCTGCAAAATAGATTCTTCCGTTGCCGCATCGACGCCAGCAAAAGGTTCATCCATTAGGTAGAGATCGGTTTCTTGACACAAGGCACGTGCTAAGAAAACCCGCTGTTGTTGTCCACCCGATAATTGTGCTATTTGACGATTTTTAAAAGCCGCCATTCCTACTTTTTCGAGGCTTTCTTCGGCGATTTTTTTGTCGTCTTTGGTAAAACGCTGTAGCCATTTTCTACGTCGATAACGACCCATCAGCACCACATCCATCACACTGGCGGGAAAATCCCAATCCACCGATTCCCGTTGCGGAACATAACTGATTCTATTGCGCACTTCATCTATGGATTTATCATATACTTTAACATAGCCACTTTGTGGTTCTATGAGGTTCATAACCGACTTTAAAAGCGTAGATTTCCCTGCACCATTGGGACCAATAATGCCTGTCAGCGATCCTTCTCTCAAAGAAAAGTCGATGTTCCAGAGAACGGGCTTGCTGTCGTAGCTGACCGTTAAATCGTGTACTTCTATAATCGGATTGGGAACCTGAATGATCATTTTAAGCCATTTAAAATTGTTGACAGATTGTGGTTGACCATACCGATGTAGGTTCCTTCTGGCGTACCTTCTTCGCCCATGGCATCAGAATAAAGGGTTCCCCCAATAACGACTTCGTGCCCCTTGTTTTTACAACCTTCTACTACTGCTTCCAAAGATTTTTTTGAAACAGAACTTTCGATAAAAACAGATTTTATTTTACGCTCAACAATTTTATTAACCAAATTGGTAATGTCTTTTAACCCAAATTCTGCAACCGTAGAAATACCTTGAAGGGCATCTACTTCCAAGTTATAGGCTCTTCCCATATAAGAAAAAGCATCGTGCGAAGTAATAAGAATGCGTTGGTTGTCGGGAATGGTCGCTATTTCACGCTGAACTTTTTGGTGTAGTTCTTTGAGTTGCTGTAGGTATTTTTTTCCATTTTCGGCGTACAATTCCTTATTCGCCGCATCTTCTAATTGCATTTTATCCATAACAGCATTAACCGCTCTTGTCCACAGCGCAACATCGAACCAAATATGTGGATCGACTATTTGATGGTTTTCTTCATCAATTAAAATAAGGTCGTTGGGCGGAATACCACCAGCGACAGCCATTATTTTTTTCTTTTTACTCAATTTATCAAACACCGATTGCATTTTCCCTTCTAGCTTTAAGCCATTGTAAAAAATAAGGTCGGCACCATTGATTTTTTTTAAGTCGCCTTGTGTAGCTTTGTAGTAATGCGGATCGACGCCCGGTCCCATCAGTGCCTGAACATTGGCTTTATCGCCAGCTACATTTTTAACAATGTCCGCAATCATACCCGTCGTACAAACAATGGTCAACTTTTGTTGCGCACCATTTTCACTTGTTGAGGTATTGGACTGTCCACTCTCTTTACAAGCGGCTGTCGATAAAATTATAAATAATAAAAAATATGTTAGATACCTTGTCATTGGTGTGTTTAAATTTTTTAATAAAAGAACACAAAGTTAGGCATTATGGGGATAAGAAATATAACTTGAAGTTACTGACTTTTAATCTTGAGGTCAATTTTCCACAACGGACACCTTTTTGGTCGTAGAGACGAACCATACATTTGGTATATTATAGGTAGCAGGAAGCACCACTGTGTCCTAGCTCGATATCACTTTAATTTGGAGAAAACATCCCACAATACAATGCCTGCACTTACAGAGATGTTAAAGGAATGTTTGGTTCCATACTGAGGAATTTCAATAACGGCATCGGCAAAATCGACTATTTCTTGTTTGACCCCTTCTACTTCGTTTCCAAAAACCAAGACGTATTTTTCATTTTCCTGAGGTATAAAATCATTCAGAGCAACACTGTCTTCGGCTTGTTCAATGGCTAAGATTTTGTATCCATTGGTTCGGTATTGTTCGAGTACTTCTGTAGCGGAAGCGTTGTGGGTCCATTCGACGGAATCGGTAGCGCCCAATGCGGTACGGCGGATGTCACGGTGCGGCGGTGCGGCGGTAATGCCACAAAGGGCAATCTGTTCTATACGAAAGGCATCGGATGTTCTAAAAACGGAGCCGACGTTTAATGCCGAGCGCACATCGTCTAGTAGTACTACGATTGGGGTTTTATCGGCTGCCTTAAAGGCTTCGATACTAATTCTATTGAGTTCGAGTGTTTTTAGTTTTTTGGGCATAATTTGTTTTGCTAAATTTTCTTAAGGTCTATATCCCATCCTTTTTTGAACCATTAAGGTATTTATAGTCCAACAAGGCGAAATTTGTGAATTTTGACCGACTATTTTTTCGACTCACTTTGTTGAAAAGCCTCATCAATGCGCTGCATTGCCTTCATTTTCCGCCTTGTGAGTCAAAAAAAGTAGTTCTGTCAAATTTTCACAAATCCTGCCTTGTTGGACTATAGAAAATTAAGATTTTTAGGGATAGCAATATAATGCTAGACATTAGATATTAGCGGTCCGACGTTTCGGCGCTAGACGTGAGACTTTTATAAGTTATTTTAGTCTCAAATCTCATATCTTTTGTCTAGCATTATAGGATAGCAATCTCAATACGCACATCTAACATCTATTTTTCACAACGTTCTCGGAATCATAATCCTTTTAGGCTTTCGAAGCTCCAATTGATAAATAACTTTCCCAGAACCCGTTTTCTTTCCAGTATCAACCACCATATATTTGTCTTTAATTTCTTCATAACCAATCACCTTTAAGTCCTTTAAACGTTCTATCCAGTTGGGATTTAACACAATGGTTTTGGTTAAATTGGCAAAACGCAAATTGGCACCCGATAGGTTGGCACCCGACAGATTACCGCCAGACAAATTGGCACCAACCAAATCTGCACGCTCCAAGTTCGTTTTATAGAGATTGGCTTTTTTCAGATTGGTTCCTTCTAAATTGGCTTCTTTTAGGTTGGTTCTATATAAATAAGCCCCTTCTAAATTGGCTTCCTCTAAATTGGATTTATATAGGTTGGCTTCCTCCAAATTAGACTTCGTCAGATAAAGGTTTTGCAAATCAATCCCTTCTAGATTAACGCCAGCCAAATTGAGATTGTTCTCTCCTCTAATTGCATTTAATTTAATGATTTCTAACCTAGTTAATTCGGCCATTTTCAATTGGTTTTATGTTCGGTTCATCAATATTAAAATTTTATTATGTGCTATGAGGTAATTAATAATGCGAATATACACGACAGTCTGTTATCGGTCTAATTTTATGGAAATAAATCGAGTTCAAAAGAGGCTATAGTAAGCCTTAGGAATCAAAACCCATATGTTGCTAAATATGTTTTGTCTTGACCCGTTCTTAAAATGAAATAGGATTGCTCTACAATTCATCTCTTGCCTCCATTAGGGCATAACCCAATAGATTGGTTCCTCTCCATGTAGCTGGGTTTTCAATATTTGCTGCATCTTGCGCCAGACCGATTCCCCAAATGGCATCTCTAGGACTGGCTTCTACCAGTATTCGATTTTTGGTATTTAATAAAAATGTTTTGAGGTCTTCGTTTTGAGAAAACTTATGAATATTGCCCTGCTTAACTATATCATAGCAATGACCTTGCCATTTTTCAACATTAAAACTTCTGACTTGTCGACCCAATGCTTTTGCAGCACCTGGAGAAGTTGATTTCAATATTTCGCCTAAAATTTCTTCATCTTTAAAGAGGCGAGCTTTTTCTGCCATCATCCAATGTTCGGCTGTTTGGTATTCTATGCCATCCACCACAAAAGTAGATTCATACCATTGGCTAAAACAGCTTTTGGTGATCACGCCATTCTTTGGTGGTGTATGTCCCCAAAAGAATAAGAATTTTAGTTTTTCTTCTGCTTGGTATTTTTGGATGACCCAAGAGTTATTGTATTTCATGATGTGGTTTTTTATTAAAATGGACAGGCTTATAAGTAAAGCCCTTTCATTACAACAAAGCTTATCATGAAATCATTCCCAGCAAGAGCAATTTACCGCAAAACAACAATTTTATTTGTCCAAGAGGTAGTAAGAGTTGTACATTGAACATAGTACATTCCCTCTGCCCAAGTTCGGGTATCAATTCTGCTGTTTAAAGTCTCTAGTTGCAATTTCCCGGCTGCATCAAAAACCTTGATACTTGTTAAATCATCGGGTAAATTATCGAGAAACAACATATTTCTTGTTGGGTTGGGATATACTTTAAAATTGGGGATATCAAGGCTTTCGATGGCGGTAATTGATTCAAATTGAACTTGGCAGTTTTCTCCAGTAGTATATTCAAATTCGGAATTGTAGTAACAATTAAACTGAGAACCAGGACCTCCTAGAATACAATCTAAAACACCATAACCAAAAGGATCATATGACAAAATTCCATCTAAAAGTCCCACTTTCTCCAATACTCTAATCGTATCACCATTTAACCATTCCCACGGACTATTGATTAGAAATACTTGTTGACGTAAAGATTGATCACCTATTAAAATAGTATCTAAAGCTATCAAATTTAAAAAAACTGAATCTGACTCACAACCAGCAACATGCATTCCTATAGAATCACCAAGCTGTAAATTAAAATCATAAATTTGTTCCATTTCACCATAGCTTGTTTTAAAAAAAACACTGTCGTTTTCTTCATATAGCAAACCATAGTATTCAGCTATTCTTGTTGTATAAGTATCTATTATTGCTCCTGGAACATTCTCAGATATTCCAATCGAAGCCCTTTCATGAAATATCTTTTTACACGTTTTTCCTTCGTAAATTGTATCTCCTTGTGTAAAATATTTATTATAGTGCTCTCCTCCAAATCCACCACCAGAAAATATCCATCGTGCATCATCGTCTAACCAATTTTGTCCCATCAGTATTATGGGGAAAAGCATTAGTATAAAAATTATTTTTTTCATCTTGTGTTGATTTTCTTATTATAAAGGAAAGTATAAACTAAGATAGTGAAAAAACAAATGATATCAAAACCAATGTAGCGGCAATCCGTGAATTGCCGCTACATTGGTTTTGATATCATCTTCGTACACCAGCAGCCAATGGCGTATCGGGTGGAGACAATGGAATTCTGTTTTGTAATTGCGGCATAGAGAAGGTTGGGATTTTTGGTAAAACATATTTGGCAAACAATTTGCATTCGTCCAAATGTGGATAGCCCGAAAAAATGAATGAGCGAATGCCCATATCCATATACCGTTGCAATTTTGCCAATACCTGATCGGGGTCGCCCACAATTGCTGCACCACAACCCGAACGAGCACGACCAATTCCAGTCCACAAATGGGGTTCTACAAAGCCTTCTAAATCCGATTGATTCCGCATAGCTGCCTGACGAGAAACGCCATAAGATTTGGCATCCAACGCACGATTTCGGATCTCCTCCCCTACCTCAGCATCCAACTTAGACATTAGTTTTTCAGCAGCAGCCCTCGCCTCCGATTCTGTTTCCCGAACAATCATATGAATCCGCAAACCGAAATCTACTTTTCGACCATAGCCCGCTGCTTTAGTGCTCATATTGGTCATCAATTCAGTGAGCTTTTCTTCGGTCTCTGGCCACATTAAGTAAACATCACAATGCTCTGCACACAAGTCTACACCGGGCGGAGAATAACCGCCAAAATACAAAAGCGGACCACCATTTTGCTGATATGGTTTTACAGGACCTGTTGGTAATTGTAGGTTGTAATATTCCCCTTTAAAATTGATCTCCTCCTGTGTCCAAGCCTGTTTGAGAATTTCAATCACCTCACGAGAACGCTGATAACGAGCCCCTGATTCCATATTGGTTCCAGGCAAATTAGAAGAAATAATGTTGATGGTCAAACGTCCTTTGAGAATGTGATCAAGCGTAGCAATCGCCCTCGCCAACATAGGCGGATGGACTTCCCCACAACGAATGGCTGCCAATAAATTAATGTTTTTGGTTAAAGGCGCAACTGCCGAAGCAAAAGACCAAGTATCTTGTCCCACTTGATAAGAAGAAGGACATAAAATATTGCGGTAACCCAATTTGTCAGCAGTCAGTAAAATTTCAGAGGCATTCTCCCAACTGCTTCTATAACGATTGGGCATTTCCCCTAAAAAGTCGGTATCGCCATTACAAATGGGCGCAAACCAAGACACTTCGGCACCTTTGGCGTGTGGAGAACGGATGTCTATACTCATTGGATAAATATTTTGGTTTTAAGGTCTTTGCTTAAATTCTCACATTCCTACATTCCTACATTCTCACATTCTCACATTCCTACATTCCTACATTCCTACATTCTTACATTCTTACATTCTTACATTGTCCAACCTAAGGGACACGGAATAAATAACTGTCCACTTTGATTTCTTCATTATTCCGTTTTACTTC
>ENA-ORXT01006187-ORXT01006187.1-marine-metagenome-genome-assembly--contig:-NODE-6187-length-11243-cov-14.193803_pt1 | contig 11243 bp, 9 predicted proteins | sample MGYA00237868_ERZ511482 | MGnify/ENA metagenome assembly ERZ511482
GTCAATGCTCGCAGTGGTCGGGTGTGCATGTTTGTTTGCGCAAACGTGCATGCTCCATTTCTCAGCAAAGCACCATATTCTCTTGAAAGCGATTATCTTATAACGAGAACGCACTGTACCACTACTCGGCCGATTTCTTGGGCGACTGAGTATCTACGCACTACAACTTACGCTGCGTACACGCACTGTCTTGGGACGCTTGGGAACCCTGAGAAGAATGGTGGCTCAGGAGGCCGGAAAGGGCTGTGTACAGCCCAGGACACTCTTCAGGGACCTGGTCTGTCACTGGGCAACTCCGTGAGATTGTGTCCTGATTGCACAGTAGGCAAATAAACACGGAGGCGCCGTCCAAAGGGATCTGTCACTCGGCGAGCATCATCATGAGTCCCCGGCGCGTCAGACACTTCCAGCGGCGAAGTGGTGCCGCGCGAAGGCTCGCCCAAACAGAAAGAAAAGACAAGCGCTGTCGTACGAGCGCCGAGCGTGGCACGCGTCATGTGCCAGTGACGTCCACCGCGGGACGTGTGACCCCGCTCCGCCCCGTCGACTTGCGGTGCAGCCAACGGTCGGTCAAGACCCCCTTAGCAGGAGACGGTCCCGACGAAGTGCGGCGCTGCGCTGTAGTTGCCGGCGCTTGAGCAGCTGGAGCCATCGCAAAAAAGGGCAGCCGCAACACCTCGGCCGCCGACGGTCGCTTCTCCGGGTCCAACTGCAGCACCCGGTCCAGCACCTGCTGGGCCTCCGCCCCGGCCGTGGGCACAAACACGCCAATGTGCGGTGCCGTGAGGCGGGGAAGGTCGCCTGTGCCCGCTCGCTCGGCCAACCGCACGCCCTCCGGCCACCGCGTGCTGGACGGCGAGCCCCGCGCCTCAAATATCTGCCGCATCGTCTCGTCCTCGTTCTCGCCTGGAAAGAGCGCCTCCCGGCGGAAAGCCTCGGCCATGACGACAGCGGCCGCCCACACGTCCGCGGCGGGGCCGTAGTCCCGGGAGTGCAGCAGGAGCTCGGGTGCACGGTACCAGCGGGTTGCCACATAGTCGGTCAGCGGCCGCTTGCTGTCAGATGATGGGCCCTTGGAATCGGCAACGCGTGCCCGCTTGCGAGTGGGCGGATTCTCCGTCAAACTGGGCAGGCGCCGGGCCATTCCAAAGTCCCCGAGGGCGCAATAATATGCCTTGTCAAGGTTGTGATCGCCATCTTCAGCCACCAGCACATGATCTTGTCGCAGCAGGATGTTCTCAGGCTTGACGTCCCGATGCACCCAGCCGGACTCGTGGATGAAAGCAAGGGCTTGGAACACTTGCCGAAAAATGGTGCTGATATCGCCCTCGCTCAGTGGCGGTAACGTGCTGCCGCGGCGCTCCGCCCCACGCTTGTCGACGAGGCCCAGCAGCGACATTTCCATGTGCTGCAGCACGAAGTGCAGCTGACCATCGGCAAAGATAATCTCATGCAGTGCGATGACGTGTGGATGGCGCAGCACCTTGAGGGCACGCACCTCGCGCAGCTCGAGGGCGCACTCCATGGAAGCCGCACGCTTCTTGAGCGTCTTCAGCGCAAACTACCGGGGGGGGAAAAGAGCACAAGAGACACCGCCCAGCAACAGCAAGAAGCCGGGCCCACGGCATGGAAGCGGCGGTCCCATGTGTACAAGTTAGTTGCTGCTGCGGGGCACGATGGACGCAATGACTGTCAAAAAATTGCTTTGCGAGGACGTTCCACATCCAAGCAAGCGTCGACATTGCCAAAAAAATGCATGACAGAGCCACATAGTCGAGCACACTAAAGCACCCCCCTCGCAAAACGCACACACACTTCACCAACTGGCAACCACCACCGGTCCCGCGAGGCAGGTAAACAAAAACAACGTACCTTCCGTCCATCGCTCGCCAGGTGCACCGTCCGCACCGACCCAAACGCGCCCGACCCCAGACTGGCTCCCAGGACGTATCGCTGCATCGCCGCCACCGGGGGAGTCAGTTCGGGACAGACTGCTCCGCCGCCCTCAAGCACGTCGAGACCGCCAGGCACCACCGCACGGGGCGTGAAAGCTCCTGCACCGCCTCGTCGCCCAGGACAGCGGCGGCCGCGGCAGTGGCGGCTGCGCGTTGGCCACCACCAAGGTTACCGTCAACTCGCTTCCCATACGTACTAGGCACGGCAGAGCGAGGCGCGCGCGGCGGGAGTCGGTCGGTCGCAGGGATCGAGGCCTCCCGACTGTGGCGGGCACGCTCCACGAGCAGCCGGCGGGTGGCGCAGTCAACAAGACCGATTTGACAGCTAAGCACGTGGCGCGCCCCGCCGCACCCAGCTGGGTGATGCACACTGGCTAGCGTGACTGGCTGGGAGCGGTTGGCGCGAAATGGATCGGCCCACCCGAGTCGCCTGGTCGATTCTGCCACTGGTCGTACTCAGGGTGATGATAGACAAACGGTAGTCGATCGAGCATCGGACGCAACTGCCAATCAGTTGGTTTCAGTGCCACCTGTTTCAAAGATGTTGTCGCGCCAAGCGGCCCCTCCGGTCGGGGCCCAGGGACCGTGCACACACATATTGCCAGATGTGAGAGCGAATCTCAGCATATCGTTACAGTCATTATTCGATTTTGTCTCGACCGTTGCAAAGCGCCAGCAAGGACTCTTCGTCTCGCCTCGTGGCAGACTCAGAGTCGCTCGACTGAAAATTCGTTCGAATTTGGCAACGATCGAGACCAGTCTTGCAAGTGATGTGGGCACTCCTGCATCTGTCGAAAGCGACCCCTCCTGCTGACACTCATGTCTCTTGGTGCAGACGGACCACCGCCACATATATTTTCTGTCCTGCGCGGCTGGTCGAGGTTCCTCTACAACGCACGCTCCGCGACCAAGACCCTGTGCACTACAAAATCAAGCACGAAAAAAAGAAGTCAAACACATCAAGCATCATCATCCTGACCACTCAGGGCCAGGTCAACAGTGTCCTCAATCGCGTGCACGTCTCTATCAGCGGACTGGGACAGCAAATCGGGTGCGGCTTGACAAAAAGCCTCCCGGGCAACGGCTGCGGCCGCATCGACAGAGCTTGGGCACGGGGTGGGGACGTTGGCCATCTTTGCAATCAGCCACAACGTCTGGATGGGTGGAAAATGAACGGAGGTGCAGAGCGGGGAGAGAGGTGGGGATCAGCGCGGCGAGAGCACGCGATGATCACGCACGGTGATGTGGGCTAGGACATGCGGAAAAGGACCGTCGGTGCGGCGACGAGCGCACCCGACAGGCGGTCATCCAACCAAAAGTGATGAGCTCATACAGTTGGGGCGGTCGTCTGAATAAATTGGTTTTGCACGATCGCACTGGACATTGTCACAGCGTGACAATGTCCAGTGAGACAATGTCGAATAATGACTGTATTCATACATTTTCGCGACGATCCCCAGGATGATCGCACTCCGACTTCCGGACAGTCCTGAGCACGATCCGTAGAGTGATCAGAACTAGCAAATCGGGGTGATTCGTCATGAGGATGCGGCAGCAATGTCACCGGACAATTGGTGATTCTGCAGGTGCTGGTGTGAGGATGATTCCCACTGAATATCGGTGAAGACAGTGTTCGTGCACTTCTCAACTCCACTGCGGACTCTGTCTCAAACAACAACGAAGAGTGGGGAAAATGTGATCGCAGGATCATTGTGCGACAGTACTGCGAACCGGCGGTAGGCGTGTTCGAATCTAGCAGCTCTCAGTTTTAAGGAATCGGGGACAAAACGCTGCGTACTGGTGCTATCATACGAGGATCTCTGGCGCCTTGGTTGAGAGGCAGCGCTGGTCCTGCTTGGCCCTCACCACGCCTCGTGGCCGCTTCGTCCCGTACGGCCTGCCCCTTGTCCTCGACGTCTCCGTCACCCCGCTGGCTTTTCCCTTCCCCCTATTGCGGCAACATCCCTTTTGTTTTTTTCCTACTTTGCCTGTTGCATTGATCTGTCCCCCGGGACCACTTTTGCAACTCCACGACGTTGACGTGCCATCGCCTCTGGGTGTCTGGGGCGCTCCCCACCCGGCCCCTTCCCCCCCCCCCCTTGCCCCAGTCAGCGCTCGCCGACTGTCCACAGCGCGGGGGGTGGCGATCGTGGCAGCCACTTTGGCGGCGGCTGCGGCAGCAGGAACGGTGCGGCGCCATCCGCCGAATGACGGGTCGTCCCCGCCCACGTCGGCGGCCTGACGGGTCGTCCCCGCCATTTTCGACGGTCGCCCTTGCTGTGGACGCGGCGGCTGGCAGCGCCGCCGCGGGGGGAACGTCCCCCCCCCCCCCCCCCCCCCCCCCCCCCAAGGACTGTCAACGCCGGACCGCCGCCGGGGTGCCTCCGCTGTCGTCCGAATGGTACTGTATTGATAGGATGGCTGCCAAGAGTTAAACGCAACAAGCAAGTAAAGGCGCCGACCATGCAATAGAAGAACACAAACGCGTACGAGATGCAAGCGCAAATGAAACACAGAAAAACATCCCATGGTGACATCATAGGCGAGAACAGCTACGCAGAAGGGTACCAGCAGGAGGCGTCCCCCACGATACACACACACCCACACCGGCTCCCACACCACACGCACGCACGGACAAGCTAGCGGGCAGGCTCACGTCGATCGCCAGGGCGAGCAGGACCTTTCCCCTTGAGGGACGGCGGGTTGCAGGCGTGGTCGGCAAACGCATCCGCCGACGAACACAGAGTCAGGCAACGCGGGCACTCTAGCCACGGGCGCGCGCCAGGCGGCACGATGAACGTCGTCGGTACACCCGACGAGCTCGACCCACGAGAGCCACCGACGTCGCTGGCGCCGCCTGCGTCGCCAACGTCCCTCCGCACCGACCGACTGCCACACCCGTAGCGCACACTCCCGCTTCGCGACCGGATGCCCGCATCCCCGTCGCTGAAGCGCCTGCGCTGTGATGCACGACCAGCGTCTCCACCGTCACAGGCCCGCTTGCCGGCATGCGCGGCACCACCAGCAACTCGAGTACCGCCGCCAGCGACGCCCGCGCTGGGGCCAGCAGGAGGAGCCGAGACGGCGGCCGGACCACCACCGGTATCCGCAGCAGTGTGCAAGCGATGGCGACCGCCCGCGTTGTACACGTTGTTGCCGTAAGTGTCGTAGTCGTCCTTGCCATTGCCGCAGTTCTGGTGACGGTCGTCTCGGTGCTGTACGCGCCCTCCTTCGACGCCGGCGTCCTTCTCCGCGGCCTGCAGCAGGACCGCGAACTGGGCGTCCTCGTCCCCAGTGCGCCGCACCTCCGCCAGAGCTTCCCGAAGACGCGGGACGAGACGGGCGGTTTCTTCCAGCCGCCCGGCTTCGCGAAGACGCTCGATGGCGCGGCGATGACGGGAACCATTCACGTGCATGAAGAGGCTCGAGGCCGCGTCGTTTTGGGCCGCGCACAGGGGGCACATCCAACGCGTCGTCCGGTCGGTGGACGCCGCGGGCGCATCGGTCGCGGCCTTAAGACGACGGTGCTTAGTGCCCCGCACGTGCTGCTCCCAAGTCGCCCTCCCCGACAGCATCATGGCACAAAGATGGCACTCGACGAACCCACGCTGGTCAGGGAGAGGGGGGGAGGGAGGAGGGGAAGCCATCTCAACGTAACGGGAGGGCGACACAAGGGAGAGATGTGGGGAGCAGAGACGAAAGGCGCGGCGAGGGGATGAGCAACAACACCGCCAGCCGAGACGCACTGGCCACAAGCAACAACACCGCCAGCCGAGACGCACTGGCCACGAGCAACAACACCGCCAGCCAAGACGCACTGGCCACAAGGCTGGGAGAATGGGCGAGGGACAACACCGCCGGCCTCGGCGGCAGAGTGGGACTCACGCCAGGTTCGAAATTAGTCAACTATACAATCATGTACTTGTATATATGTACTTATGCCGCTGTGTCCAATAGAATGATAGGACATGTCATACGCTGGCGACTCTGCAACAATTTGAATCCATTCGAGTTGTTCGTGCATCCATTGCCGGCGGCAGCCCTCACCATCCACCATCCTCCCACGCCGTTTCCCTACGGCGCTCATGGCCGCATGCGACGGCCCCACGGAACGACCTCACGGCGTCCTTTACGCAGTACATGCGTGGCGATGCGCGGCGGCAATCGATTTTCAAGCGGCAGCAGACGTGCGCGGGTTGAGACACGGGCAAACAGGGGGGGAACGCGCGGCGTTGGCTGTGTTTTGAGCAGTACGCGGTGCTGGACGGCGGACGGCGGCGCGCGTGGCGGCGCCGGCATGCGTGTGTGGGTGGAGACACGGGAGAACAGGGGGGGGACGCGCGGCGTTGGCTGTGTTTCGAGCAGTACGCGGTGGTGGACGGCGGACGGCGGCGCGCGTGGCGGCGGCAGCATGCGTTCGCGGGTTGAGACACGGGCTAACGGGTGGGGGACGCGCTCCGGCAGTTCTTTTCCTGGTGTTCATGTTTGTCGGCTCCCTCTTCCAGCGCGGCAAGGGCGCCCGGCAGTTGACCATGTGTTTACCGGTGTGGTGGGCGGAGTATGATGCGGCGGCGGCTGGGCGGCGTCGCGGTTGATGAGTAGCGTACAGGGTTGGTCGACGGCGCGTGAGGCCGCTGTGGCAGACTTTGGGGGTTCGGGGTGGTGGAAGGGGTGCTCCAGCGCCGGCAGATGACGAGAGGGCTACTGATTCCACGACCAAAGGCGCTCTTCAGAATCGTAAAAGTCACTCACGCCACCCGTCCTCCTCGTACCCATAGTCAAAGAACAGCTCCTCCCCAAGAGTCAAGTCGCGCAAGGCAAATAGCCCCACCCGTATGTACCCGCAGACGCTGAGCAACTTGGGCTGTAGGTTGGCATTCTTCCTGCTGTGGTTCACGTAACGCATCCGGCTGCCGACGCGACACGCATCGAGCACGACGGCGCGAGTGAGGGTGTACAGATAACTGACGCCAAAGGAGTCGTAGACACGGCCCCTGGCGTGCGCGTCATCGTGCGGCACCATCTCCCCCACATACTCACCGACAAAATCCCCCTTGCACGCCCGCTCCGCAGCGAACACCCCGAAGCCGTGCGCTTCCGAGCGACCCAAAACCAGGCGCACTCGGAGGCCGACTTGCAGTTGCACATTTCTGCAGCGCCTGCTCCCGGCGACGCTGCCCGAAGCCGCGTCGTCCTCTTCAAGGACACCGACACCAGCAGCTGCCGGAGTGGCGGAGCACCCGCCGCTACTGTCGCCGGCGAGATGCACCCTGTCGATACCCGTGGACGGGTGCCAGTGCGCCCCGCACGACGAGCACGCGTCAGGATCACACTCGCGGTCGGCTGCGAAACATGGACAGTCATCTGTCGCACACCGCCCAGGCGCAGCACACTCACACCACACACGGCGCGGGCATAGCCGAGACCCGGGGGCCGGAATGCTGGCAAGAGGCGGCGGTTCCGGCACGCAGGCGGGGTCTGCCGAAACCCACCGCAGGCGGGCGCAGCCGCAGTACTTCTCACAGGGGATGTCGGCGCGAACGCATCGGCACACCCCCACCGTGCATCTGCCCTGGTGGAAGCAGGGAACAAAGTCGACCGCTCGGCCGACGCCTTGACTGCTTGCGCCTGCAGCCGGCGAAGCCAACAATCCTTGCTGTCGGGGCAACTGGGCCGACGCCGCTTGTGAGAGACCCGACGATTCGCCTGGCCTGCTGGAACAGCCGTAAAAGTCCCACGCGTCCTTCAGCGGCGGGACGACCGCCGCGCAATCCTCGTCGGGCCACCCTTCGGCATCCGTGTACGCCGCCACACCGCGGCAAGTCTGCCCGGGCACAAACCGCGCCAGCCAGCACGTGTCTCGGCGAACGACGACGGCTCCGCCGAGGCGAAGCAACGTAACCTGTTCCTCAGTCCAGGCGCCCACGGCTGGCGCCACGTGCCCATCGTCACCGGCGGGACGCAACACGTGAGAATGTCGGCAATCGCTGCACGTGCTGGCGGCGACCGCGATAGAGCGGTGCAAGGCGCTCGCGCTCCGACCGCGCCGCACAGCCGCCTGCGTTGGCAACGAAGAGACGTCGCCGTCACTTGACTCCCCCGAGTCGCTGTCCGAATCCAGCGGAATAGAAGCCGCTGCTGCTGCTTCCCGGTCGTAGGGATTGTCGACGCCGTTTGGCAAACGGGAGGGTCGGGAGGAGGGCGTACAGGGCGAGGAGGAGGCGGGGCCGAGAGCGGATGAAGAGAATTAGTGGAGTGGAGCCGGCATGCGTAGCGCAAGAAAACGCGACAGAGCAATCGAGACAACGTGTCACTCCCAAGTGTGGATGCTTCCATCGCTTGGTGGGCGCCACTGCCGGCTTCCTCTCCGGCCGCTGCGACGGCCTCTGGCCCAACGATTGGCAAGGCATTGCCAGTACGTTCTTGCGCACAAGCGACCGCGTCCGACGACCGCAACTCAGCACCTAGAGCTCGCAATGCATGCAAATCTGCTCTTGTCCAGTCGTCCACCTCCAGCTCCGCAGCGACCCGGAGGGCCTGCCGAACAGCCCACCGGCGACTCGCTGCAGGCAACCCGGCGGCCGCCACATCGACATGAGCGTCGGCAGTGACCCGAGCAATCGACCAGCGCGAAGGCGGCGACTCGACTCGTCCCAACCCTGCGGCAATTCGCCGCACGCCCTGAGACATGGACGACACCTTAACAGCGCCACTGCCGAGCACAAGGGCTAAGCTCGCGCCACCCGTAAGTCGCTCCACCGCTTGCCGACGCGCAATGCAAGCAGAGCGCTCCCACCTTAGTGCCGCGTTCTCGCGGGCCCTACGCTCAATGAGAGCCACGCACCGTGTCACTGCAGCAGTGCTCCACCCCAGCGAGGCTGCAATAGCCGCCACGACAACCGGTCCCTGCCCAAACATCCCGACCGCAGCGCTCACTCCCGCACGAGCGGCATGGCGCCGCATGCGTGCGGGTAGCCGGTAGTACTCCGCCCCGCGACGCTCCCCCTCGTCATCCGACGCATCGCTATCGTCGCTGTCATCCCGAAACGCCCATCTGTCCAGCAACGCCGCCCGCGCAGACTCAGCAAATGGGCCGGTTTTGTCCCGCATGTACGGCACGAACCGCCGCCCTGGTGCCTTCTCGACGCGCCTCCAGGAATGACGAACAGGGACGTAGAACGTGTGCGCCGGCAACTACTCCTCGCCCGAAAGTACCGTGACCCGCACGGAGCCAGGCGGGGGCAGCGAACACCGATCACGAGGCCCGACCTCACTCTCCCAGCCGAAGCGCGTCCCCAACGAGGCCCGTCTGCTGCTAGCGGCGTCACGACCGTCCCGCCCCCACCTACCGTGCGTCGACAGACGACGCAGCTTTGGAGGCGGCGGCCGCCCAGTGCTGCCGTCCTCGTTGATGCCAGACGTGACCGGGCACGCACACAGGCGGCCCAGAACGTCGTCTGGCGCGTGCCGCACGCCAGGCCCGCCTGAGCTGCCGACACGGCATCCGCTGCCCTCCTCCGCGATGTGCCCCTCGGATCCGACATGGCGAGTCATCCCCACCCCATTATTCACGAGCGCAGCCCCGCCGTCGAAAGATTGAGCTCCGACAGCGCTCGCAGCCGTCCCGGCCGCTCTCACGCCGTCCCGACAATCACGCCACACACCACTCTCTCTACCGAGGGTGCGGGCGTGCACGCCGCGGCTGCCACCGCCAGCGCGGACTGGTGCCACCTCCAGAGTTGCCAACACCGGCGATGTGGATCCGGTGGGCACAAGCGCCTCGAAGACGCGACGTTGGCGCTGCACTGCGGCTCGGTTGACGCGGATCGCGACTTCCACGTCCACGCGGCGACTGCGTAACGTGTGGCGACGCGCGACGCGGACCACAAATCCATATGATGACTCGCCTTCCTCGCCCGCCTCGTCGACTCCATCAGCAACCTCTGCCAACTCAGGCCAGTCCAACAGGTGATCAGTGTCCATGACGAGGGTCGAGGCCACCCTCGGCATTGGTGGAACGCCATCACACTGCTCGTGCAGCTCTGGCCAGTCGGGAAGTTGGTCGATGTCCATGGCGAAGGGGCGACGGGCGATTGTTGACCGCAATAGGGCGACGGCGGGGAAAGTCGGGCAACGAGAGCAGGACACACAGTCGCGCAAGCAACAGCTGCGCGCACGCACACGTACATGAGCATCAGCATGGCGCTCGCGAGCAACACGATGGCGCACGCGAGAAACGAGAAGGCGCCAACCTACTTGGACCAAGCGCAGGGCCAACGAGTGACGGAACTGCGTCTAAGTACTGACATGCAACCTGTCAATGCTGCCACAGATCGCTTGATGGCCTTCCCCTTTGGAATTACAATAGTTCGAATTTCTGTCGAGCATTTGAGGCGGGCTCGTGTGTTGCCGCGAGTTCTTGTCACCCGCTCTGCCGGGCATGGGTTGAACACACACACGCCCATTTCCTGTCATGGCAATGTCTCTGCCGCCGCCGCTGCTCGGCGTCCCAATCTTGGCGGGCCAGGGTACCTACGATGGATCCGCGCGGCTTTTCCGCGTGCGCCTTCATGCGGGCGCGCGGGCCCCACCAGTGGGATAGTTGAGGGAGCAGCGACGGCGGCTGTAGCAGCGGCGGTGGCGGCATCTGTGGCGGCTGTAGCAGCGGCGGCTGCAGCAGCGGCGGCTGCAGCAGCGGCGGCTGCAGCAGCGGCGGCTGCAGCAGCGGCGGCTGCAGCAGCGGCAGCTGCAGCAGCGGCAGTGATGGCGGCGGCGGTGGCGGCGACGGTGGCGGCGGCGGCGGCGACTGCAGCAGCGGCGACGGGCGCGGCAGCGGCTGCGTTCGTGCCCCTGTTGGCGCCTCGGGCGGCTGCCGCCGCCACCTCGGACCGGGTGTGCGACGGCGGTCCTTCGAGCACGGTGTGTCGGCCGAACGACGGTGCCGGCGCCCCGTCTTGGCAAGGCGCCACCCTTTCGACCACCCCCCCCCCCCCCCCCCCCTTCCAACCCCCCGGGCCCCCGTAGGCGGTTCATCGTCGTGAGACGACCGTGTGGGCCACGGTTTGGGCGTTCGGGCGGTGGGGGGCGGCGGCTCTCGCGGCCGCTGGCGCCGCACGGGCGACGTCGGTGGGGGGCGGCGGCTCTCGCGGCCGCTGGGGCTGTACGGGCGACGGCGGTGGGGGGCGGCGGCTCTCGCGGCCGCTGGGGCTGCACGGGCGACGGCGGTGGCGGGCGGCGGCTCTCGCGGCCGCTGGGGCTGTGCGGGCGACGACGGTGGGGGGCGGCGGC
>ENA-ORXT01006188-ORXT01006188.1-marine-metagenome-genome-assembly--contig:-NODE-6188-length-11240-cov-12.800502_pt1 | contig 11240 bp, 12 predicted proteins | sample MGYA00237868_ERZ511482 | MGnify/ENA metagenome assembly ERZ511482
ATGACTGTTTTCAAAGAGGAAAATAAGGACAAAAGAATCAGCCAAGAATGAATATTTATTATTACAGCATTCCTAAGCCTCTAGATTAACTTCTAAATACACAGGGAAGTGATCGGATCCAACATAGGGTAAACGCTGAATATCTAGTATCCTAAAATGGTCACTTACAAAAAAATGATCTATAGGATAACGAAATAGAGGAATATTAGCATTATAAGTATTGAGAACCCCCCTTCCTACACGAGGATCTTTAAGTCCGCTAATATATTTGAAGGATTCTGTTATTTTTGACCAACAGACATCGTTTAAGTCGCCAGTGACGATAGTAGGAAGTAAATGATCGTTGGTTAGTCCAGCCGCCATTATTATTTCTAAATCTTTATTTTCTGGTGTTGTCCACGGAGCGGGTGGTCTGGGGTGTAAACCAATAACCCGAATGGGTTTATCTTTAACAATAACTTTTGTGTGAATAGAAGGAATCTCTTCTTCTACCAAGAATTTTACCTGGGCATCTACAAGTGGATATTTAGAATAAAAGGCTATACCATAGGTATTCTCTTGTGGATGTAAAATAGTAAAGGGGTAAGTCTTTTCTAAAGTCATCAATTGATTAACCCACCATTCGTTAACCTCTGTTAGCAAAATAAAATCAGGATTTTTCTTGTCGAGTACTTCCAGTAATTGCTGTGTTTCTTTATTACTCATTCTCACATTGCAGGTTACTGTTTGGATGGAGAAGTTGCGATTTAGTGCATCTCCTATTTCTTTTTTATAAAAAGGCGTAAAAGGAGAAATTATATAAAGGTGATAAAAAAGGGCGACCGATAGAAGAATTGTTAGGGCGATTTCTAAATCTCTATTATAGTCAAAAAATAGACAGCCAAGACCAAGCAAGATGAAAATAAATGCCGCTAATTGCAATCGACCTGCATCCCACATTTTTGACCACCATTGAGAAGAACGCAAGGAAGATAGAGCCGTGCAAACCAATGCTAGAGAACTAAGTACATATAGAGCAATCATAAAATTGAATATTATAGATATATACTAAAACAGGTTAATTCTCTAATTTGAAACTCTTACAAATGATTGATTGTGAGTTTCTTTTGAAAATTAGAAATTTTCAAAGATAACCTGTTTTAGTATACTATGCAGCGAAGTTAGCAGCACACTAATTATTAGTATTCTATAAAAACCTGCTTTTTTAGGATACGAGTCTCCCAGAGGTTACTTTTTTTGCTACTATTTAGTTGAGTTTACTTTATTGAGTTGTTCTGATTTGATTAGTTCTTGAACAGATTTAGGTAATAATTGAAAATATTTAGATTTAGTAAATACAGACTGTACTACAGGGATTGCCAAGGGTAATAGCTTCAAAAGAAAAAAATTCTTCTTGTTGTTGCTGGCATAGTATCTAGAGGGATTTGAATTTGAATTACCTACAAATTGTTTTATGCCCATAGTAGCTAGACTGACAGTTGTAGCTGGTAGTGCAACCTTTTTAAGAAAGAAATCTTTTGCCTGAGTTTGAGTAGTTCCAAAACTATGAATAAACGCTCGTTTGGAAACTTCCATTTCCATTTTCAATTTCTTTTTCTCCTCTTCAAGTTGTATTAAGGTTCTAATTTTCATAATTATTATATTAAGATTCCTAATCAAAAAGAGATTCAAGTACTTGAGTTAGTATAGGGTTCGTCACTAATTGATTCTTAAAAAAGTAAACAAGTAGACCTATTGCAGCATAAATGCCAGCAATAATTAGAAAGGATAGTGCATAAGAATCTAACAAACTACCTAAGTAAAAACCCATGGAAAGGGATAGCATAAGAACCACCATGGAAACGAAGAAAGACAAAACTGCCATGGTGATTAAGGAAGAAGTGGTTTTAGCAACTCGCTCAGCTCCTTCTAATTTTAATAGTTCAATTTGCTTTTGCACATATTGATTAGCATATTCAAATGACTCCCCAGCTTGCTGTAATACGTCAGTATGATTACTCATTATTTTAGTAATTAAATAAAGACAAAAGTATCTTTTAGGACTGTTTTGCAATTACCTGCTCAATTTTCTCTGATTTTTCTGCCAAGTTACGACGTGCTCTTTCTACACCTATATCGAAGCTACTTTGCGTATCTTCAACTGTTTGCTCTGCTTGTTCTGTTAAACTATTAATTTTATCCTTAGCCAATTCGGTACGTTCATTAATCATTTGTTTAGTAGTATCTACCGCATCTACTGCAGTATTTATTAATACCTCCGACTGTTTGGCTATAGTCTGTGTAGCTTCTTTTTCTAATTGCTTATATTTTTTCTTGGCTTTTTTTGCCATTTTTTTACCCTCAGATGTTTGGGTCAAATAGTAAGCAGCGGCTCCTCCTACGGTCAAGCCGAAAGCTAATGCCCACCAATTTCCATTATTATTGTTACTCATAATAAATTAAGTTTTTTTTATAAACGACGAAAAAATAGATTCTGCGTTTTACAAATGAATGCTTTTCAATGGGTTGAAGATACACAAAAAAACTCAAATGCGACAGCTATTCTTTTGTCAATGTTTAATAGGTTTTAAAATAAATTTACTTTATTTAAAGATTTGATTTACCCATTGCTTTAGTATCAACTGTGAGCAGTATCTAGAGCTATAACTGCCTTTGCATAATCTTTACCATAATTCTCTTTTAAATCCAGTACTTGAGCTTCAGTCATGGTATTCATATCAGAGATGATCTGTTTGACCCTTGCTCGTTCAAGCTTTAAGGTGTTCAAATGTCCTGTTGTCTTCGCTTTGGGAGTTGCTTGTTGATTGCGTTGGAACTGACCGACCTCCTGGATTTTTTTATCAAATTCATCTAATAGAGATTCAAAATTCGCAATCATACCTTTATAAGTACCAGACAATGATGTATTCATAATTTTAATTTAATAGTAATGTAATAGTAGGAATAAATCTAGTGTTTTGCACTTGTATTTTGATCATTGTTATGACCACTTATAGTATGTCCATTATTTCCATTTGTAATGGAACTAAGCACTTGTTTAGGAGGATATAATGCATCAATTCCCACGCCACCAACTACACCAAAATCAAGTGTCGTGATAGGAAATGGTATAGTAATTCCATCTTTGTCAAAGGCTTTCTTAATGGCCATAATTGCTTGACTTTGCGCTTCTAAATAATCCCTTTGAGCTGTAATGTTTTTCCAAAACGTCAACCTGAAATTAATAGAGCTATCTCCGAAATCTGTGAAAAATAGGTCGATGGGCTTATATTCTTGGATTTTTATGCCGCTATTTTGAATAGCTGCAAGGGCAACTTTTTTTACCTTTTCTAAATCGTCTCCATAAGCCACTCCACAAGTTATATCTACTCTTCTGTTGCCATTGTGAGAATAATTGATCAAAGGACTTTGTATAACCTCTTTATTAGGAATAATCACCTCTTGTCCTTGTGGAGAAATAAGGACAGTAGAACGCAAACTAATCCTTTCTATTCTTCCAAAAAAACCATTACTTTCTACCAAATCGCCCATTTTATAATGGTCTCTCACACTCATCAATATACCAGAAAATAGATTGGTCATTGGATCTTGCAGTGCTAAACCGACAGCCAGACCTGCTACCCCTGCCGTACCTAATAACGCAGTTAAGGCATCGCTCAAATCCAAAATGTTTAAAACGACAAACAAAGCAATAATCATGAAAACTGCCACCAATATATTTGATAGAAGTCCAGTAACCGTTTTATTAGAACTTGTTTTTTCTAAGGCACGCTCTGCTAATTTTCTCAAATTACGAGCAATAAAAATAGAGATGGCCAATACGATACTTGCAAGAATTATATTAGGTAATGCTAATATAATAGTATCTAGCCATCCTTGTAACTTCTCGATTAATTTCGCAAAGGAGGCATTAAACTGTTCTAACATAAATTAACAAATTTTAACTGACTATTTTTGTTAACCCTTATTCCTACTTGTGTGGGCAGTCTGCGCATTGTTGGTATTGTTAGAATCAATAAATGCGTGGACTATACACTTGTTGGTTTTTATACTACAAAAAAGTGATTAGTAACGAAGGAAAAACAAAATATTCATTTTGTTTTTAAATAACCCGCTTCATCAGGGTTTTGTTAGATAGTCGTCTTAAAAGATAATATACCCAACTTATTTATTCATTTACTAGTCACGCTGCTAAACGAATAAATAATTCAAACAAACCATTAATGGATTACTTGTTTTTTAAGCAATGCTTTAGTAAATGAATAAGTCATTTATTCATTGTTGCTTATACAATACTCGATTCCTTTCGTTTTTCAACAAAATAGTAAATAATAGCTGTTATCACACTAAAGAAAAAAGCAGCAATGGTCCAAAAAACTTTGGTTGTAGTTGTTAGTCTATAATTTTTACTCCATACTTCATATACTACCCAAACAAAAGAAACTAATGAAACGATTCCTCCTAAATAAAATCCTGACTCTGTCATATTAAGATGATTTAATGGTTAAATAATAGCTATGGTCAAATAGTTTCAACTAATACTTTACTAATAACTGTTTTCTATTACAAAGAATGAACTAGAAATTTGTTCAGTTGCTGATACCGTTAATTAGTTTATTAGAAATATTAGTTGTGTGGGGGTAATATTTGTTGTTATTGTCTATTCTTTGTTTAATAAGAGAGAACCAAAGATGTATTGGTCCTTCTTTACTACTAGAAAGGATGAGTTATCAATTTGTTCAACTAAAAATGAAACAAAGAATGGTCGTTAATTTAGTTGGACTTTAGCCATTAGTCTTTAGTTTTTGGTACGCTATGCTTGGTAGCAGAAATTAGCTATATTTATTTACAAAATATTAGCCATCTTACATAATTGTGCTAAGGCAACAATATTGGCTGCACCTGTTTTTTTAAGCATATTCTTACGATGGGTTTCAACAGTCATTTTAGAAATTTCTAAGTGTTCTGCTATCTCCATACTAGAATGAGCCTTTTCAGTTAACTGTAAAATTTCTAATTCTCTTTTTGATAATAAGTCTTTAAATTCGTTCTTTCCTTGTTGGTGTATATAGGCAAGCGTATGGTCTTTGGATACCCATCTCAACCAATATTGATCCCCTTTTATCAGTGGGGTCACATCTTCCCAAAATTCAATAGTTATATCTAAATTGTGTGTAGAATCAATCAGGAGGGGTTTCGTTTTAGCAAAGGTTCTTTTGATTTGACCAGATTTATCCACTATTTTTAAGCCACAAGAATAAGATTGAACATAATCTTTTTGCGAGCTAGGTATACGATTCCTAAACTGTTTTTTATATTTGTATTCATTAAAGAGATGAGAATAGTGGGTATAATGTATTGCTTTAAAAGAAATTAAAGTACCCCACTTAAGCAGCTTTTCTCGTTTATAACCAATTAAGTTTTCTATATTTTTACTTAGAAAAAAGTAAGAAGCTGTTCTGTAATCAAATAAGCCAATGATTACATCACTTGGTAATACCATATTTTCATAGAAAGCTGCTAATTCTTCTAAAATAGCATTATTCTTTCTGCCTTCTGGATACAGCTCTTTTAAGGTTGGTAAAAAATTACTTAATTGTTGTTCAGCAATGGATATACTACTCATTTATTTTATTTTAATAAAAAGTAGCTTTAGTGAAGACCTCATGTACAAAGGTACTAAATATTATTATTCTAGTAACGACAAAAAAATAAGTTTGCGTTTTTCAAATGATTTCTTTTTTCAATGGATTAAAAACCTATGGAAAAAAGAATCAATTGAAAAACAAAATGACCTATTTATTTTTTAATCAATACCTAGTAGAATATGTTACTGTTTTTTGAGGATTAAGTTTGAAATTTTTAGCTCAAAACGCTATTGTTGAGGATGATTTTTCATGCTCTTCTCAAATCCTACCCAAAGATGTAGTACCTTTTATTTTCAATACATTCAGTTCTGTCTTATCTTTGTGCTAATACAGAACAATAGGAAGTACTGTTTAATTAGTTCATAGTTTAATGTAAAGTTTTGCCTCAATTAGTATTAAAGAGTCCACTTTTTACATACTAATTGAGGGCAGATCACTTAAAAAAAGTGAAGGGATAAACTAATCCCGCCTATATGACTTTGATCGGTTCTCATTAAAGTTTCCCATAGTTAAATCTTTTGTGAAGAAGCAAAAATAACTTAGACCATTACTCTTTGAAAACCTTGTAAGAAAAGGGTTTTTTTAAAACAAAATGTACATTTTATTTTCCTTCATACCTATATTCCTTCGTATTAACTAGCCTGCTAAACGAAAGCTTACGAGTTTAATGATGCAAGTTGACCCCCTGAGATTTGCAACAACTCGATATGACTACAGGTTTTTATCTAAATTTTTCCCCGTATTAAATCTTTTCTGATTGCAGGTTGTAAGTTTATAACAACCAATTAACTTATACTTGTGCTCAAGAGTCGGGTTGGTTAATAGAACAAATACTAAGAAATGAAGTGAAATTTGTCATTTTACATGGCGAAACTAACTTAATTCCTTAGTTCTGTTCTATTATCAACCCTATTATTTTTTAGTTCAAAAATGATAGCAAACTACTAGGCTACCTACTTTTAAATATGTAGTAATAGCTAAAGCGTAGTAAGAACCTTTCCTTTCCTTGATTTTGCGCATACTAGAACGTATCTTTGTATAGGTTTCATCCCTAATATGAAATCTTTTTAGAACCCGTCTTTTATATTCTAACCTACTTTTTCTTTCCCATCCATTAAATTTTATATTAAAATTTTTTCTGTTTAGTTTTTAGATCGCCTACTCAATTAGGTGGTTTATATATTACATATACAAGTCCGAATAAGGTCTATTTAGATGCTGACTTTTTAACAATCTATTATTATGAAAAACTCCCTATCTACAAAAAACGGTACATATTTTTTATTACTACCAGCGCTATTTTCTAAACTATTTACTATTTGCTGTTTGATTCTCTTTTCTTGTTTCCTATCAGCACAGACAGATTCCCTGATATTATCAGCAACAGAAACTAATACCCCACTTACCAGTGTGATCAAAGTTTCTAACGAATCAGGATGTGATATGAATTTGTACTGCTATGAATTAGATGGGGATATCGTTCTGTTAAACATGGGGCTACTAGCTTCTGGTCGTTCTGCTACCATTCGACCAAAATCAGAATTAGGTAGGCTATATACAAAAAACCTACTAACGGATGAAGAAACGGCTAGTGTATATTTCTTTGGCGGAGATTATGAATTAAAAATTTTGACTGGTTGTGGACCAAAACTTTCAGATGATGTGCTCAGCACGGATAGCTATAATTGTATAGATTTGATAGCGAATATTGGAGATAGCTGTAATGATGGTATTAAGAGTACTATGGATGATAGGATTACGGCTAATTGTACTTGTGAGGGGACTCGTACCACACCTATTACTAATGACTGTGATTCGGTTAGTATTCTTACTATAGGGGATTCTATTTTGGTTAGTAATTTAAATGATTCACAGATAAATTCTGTACAAGTATTAACAATAGATTGGAAAACAATCTATACTTGTGCAGGTAATTGTCAGGAGTCGGAGTTAATTTATGCACCCGATGATAGTTTGAGAGTAAAAGTAAGTTATTATACTAAAGCTTGGGCTCATGTATGTTCTGTTTGGGGGGCAGTTCCTAATAGAAACAATTTCACAACAGACAATCCAGCATTCAGCAGAACAGCTATTAATAATGCCTCCTCTTTATCTTCTAATCAACACGCTATGTGGGAGGTGTATCCAAATCCAGTACGTACCGCTTTGACTGTGAATGTTGCGAATAACCTATCAGGTTCTATACGTTTAAGTACTTTAAGTGGTCAACTTATTCAAGAAGTAACTGTTTCTTCTTTAGTAAAATCTACTTGGCAATTGGATATGGGTCCCTTAGAAAATGGTATGTATTTATTGCAATTACAAACGGTAGATGGGGAGTTGGAAACTCGAAAGATTATTGTAAGTAAATAGAAAAGAATGTTTATCTGTTTAAGTTGTTTATTTGTTTATTTAACTAAAACGTACCAGTGCGTGGTCAAATAAACAACCTAAACAAATAAACAGCCTATCACAACTGCCCTAATTCCCCATCTAGATACATTTTCATTAACTGCGGCCTAGCATTGATATGGAGTTTTTTATAAATATTCTTAACATGATACCGGGCACCATTCAGCGAAATGGATAACTCAGCAGCTATTAATTTATAACTATACCCATCAATTAATAATTCTAACACTTCTTTTTCTTTCGGAGTTAGATTGGCATCTATTGTTTTTTTAGAACTTTGATTGAAATAAGCGATCATTCTACTTGCAATAGCAGGAGAGAGTGGCGGTTTTCCATCTATCACATCAATTAGTTGTTGTTCTAATTTTTCCAAAGAAGTATCTTTTAAAAGATAGCCAGTTGCACCTGCTCTAAGGGCTTTAAAAATGGTGTCATTATCATGCAGGGAAGATAATACGACCACTTGTGTATCTGGTTGTAATTCTTTTAATTTTATAATTGCTTCTATTCCAGACATACCAGGCAAGCCAATATCTGATAGCAAAATATCCAACTCCGTCTGAGCCGTAAAATATTTAAAAAAATTCTCTCCAGAACTAGCAGACATGACGCATTCGAGTTGTGTGGACTTCGTGAGTAATTGAACTAATTCGTCTTTTACAAAGGCATCGTCTTCTATTATGGCTACTTTTATCATTGTTTTATTGCTGTATTGTTATATTGTTATATTGTTATATTGTTTTATTGTTTTATTGTTTTATTGCTGTATTGTTGAGTCCACTCTAAAAAGTCTGATTGGGAGCTAATTTGCCAAATTTTCAGAATTTGGCAAATTTATAACACCTTAAAAAAGAGCGATCTATAAATTTGACAAATTCTAAAAATTTGTCAAATTGCGCTCTAAACGACTTTTTAGAGTAGGCTCATTGCTGTATTGTTTTATTGCTGAATCCACTCTAACAAGTCTATTATAGATTGACCTTTAAATCTACTAGAAAATAGTCCTTTTCCTGTTCTATATTAAGCACACCAAGCATTTCTTTTGCTCGTTTTTTCATACTATTCATGCCTATTTTAGAGGAGTGTCGAGCTTTTAGTAATACGGTTGTATCATTTTTGATTTGCATATTAAAAGCACCTTGCTCCATAAAAAAATGGATACTTACTTGTTCAGGTTTGGCATGCTTGACAATATTATTAATCGATTCTTTATAAATAGCATAAATATTGTTCCTCGTTTTGGCGGGAAGTATTTTCTGTATGCCTTTCACCTTATTTTTTATTAGATAATTAATTTCATTTGCCCCTAGCACATTACTGGCGTGATCGCGCATTTTATAAATTAACTCTTCTAAGCTTTCCTTACTATCATCCAAACTCCAAATCAAGTCGTGCATATTATTAACTACCTCATCACTAATCGTTTTTATCTGTTGACTATCCAATTGTTTTTGTTCGATAGGATAGCGAGGATTGCCCAGTCGATTGGCCATCATTTTGATATGATTGAGGGAGCTACTGACATTGTCATGCAAATCTTGTGTGAGTTGAATACGTAACTGCTTATGTTGTTTTAGATGCGCTAATTTTTGATAATATTGCCACAAGATACCCAACAAAGCAAGCACAACAAAGCTAATAAGGGCAATACGAATATTAGCTTTTGTTTGGCTAATTTCTAATTCATTCTGGGCATTTTTAGATTTGAGTTGTGCTATTTCTACGTTTTTCTTTTCCTTTTCATAGCGTAAGGTCATTTGCGTTAATTTCGCACTTGTCTCTGCAAATTGCAGGCTATCTTTTGCGGAGACAAAGGCCTGCTCATACTTCAACGCTTCTTTATAATTTCCTATTTGTTCATAACTTTTAGCCAATACTTTATTTAATTCGGCAATATGTAGCCGTGTATCAATTGCATTGACCTGCACTAAACCCTGCTTCGCAGTCGCAATTGCTTTTGGATATAGTCGATCTTCATAATAAGCTTCTGCAAGACCTACCATAATTTTTGCGGCCCTATTTCTATTATTAATTATATCATTGAGTTGTAAGGCTTGTTTATAAGAAGATATGGCAGCGGAATAATTATGTAAAGCAGTTTCATTTTTACCCACATTATAAAAGACATCAGCCTGTAAATCATTATCTTCCAATTGTTGAAACAATAGTATCGCATCGGAAAATAATTGACTAGCTCTTTCTTGTTGATTGATTTGTTGGAAGGTAGTCCCCATACTATTGAGTATGGTGCCTCGCATTCGTGCATATTTAGCTTCTACGGTAAGAGGTAGCGCTTTTTCATAAAATTGCAAAGCTTCTAGATGCTTTTGTTGTTCGCTATGTAGTAGGCCTAGACTATACCAAGTTCTCGTCAACAAATGCTTATGAGCAATGGCTTCAGCTTGTCTATTGGCTTGAAATAGATAATCAATAGCGATTAATTTTTCTCCTTTAGTTCGATAGAGTTCACCTAGATCATTTAGTACATATATTTGCGCAACAGAATCTTGCGCCTCTTGCGCACGTTTTAAAGAGGCTTGAAAATAATAAACGGCTTTATCATAGTCATCTTTTCTATACTTGTAGACATAAGCGAAACTTCTAAGTGTTCTTATCTCTTCTCTTTCATTTTTTGTCTTTTGAGCGAGGTATAAAGCTTGGTTGTAATAGCTAATAAGACTATCAAAATTTATTTCATAATACCTATCTGCGATTTCTTTACATAGTTCATAACGGACACTATCTGAATTTGTAGTCGTTAAAATTTGTTTTAAGCTATCAATTTTTGCATCTTTGCTATGCAATTGTACTATAAGACTTGTTAATAAGCCTATTATTAAACAATATCTTATGCCTCCCCCTCGAAAATTATAATTGCTTAGTATCCTACCCATCGTTTTTAAATTTATTGCTCCATACTTTAAGAAATTGAATAACTGCTGATTAAATTAAGTAGGTTTTTATTATTAATTACTGCTTATTAATTATTTTCATTACGTAGATATTATATGTAATTGGTTGATAATTATTGATTTGTAATCAATAATCAAAAGAAAATATTACTAAAAAAATAAACTAGTCTATTTATCGGTACTTATCTATTTCTTTTAAAACAAAAACTATGACAAGTAAATTTGATGACTTTAAAGATGCCGAAATGTCTGCTGATTTTCAAGAAAT
>ENA-ORXT01006189-ORXT01006189.1-marine-metagenome-genome-assembly--contig:-NODE-6189-length-11240-cov-8.230762_pt1 | contig 11240 bp, 12 predicted proteins | sample MGYA00237868_ERZ511482 | MGnify/ENA metagenome assembly ERZ511482
TGGCGGTGGATGGAGGACGGGGGGGGGGGCGGGGGGGGGGGGGAGGGGGATGCGGTGGCGGCGAGATGCGGATCGTCAACAGCGTCCGGTCGTCGACCTTTTAATTTCATACTGGGACTCGTCACATATTCTCGCTCGCAATCCACCACCGCTTTCCAAATCGAAAAAACGAAGTCTGCAATCCGATTCCGGTGGGCATTCCGGGACATGAACTGGCACACATATTGCTGCGATCCTGGCCGTGACCAACGGCTGCACCGGCCCGGCTCCAGCACCGGTACTGCCGTCGCCGCTCATCGTTCCCGCTTCCTCCGCCCCAGCTACCGCCGACGAAACTGGCCGCCTCCGCCGCCACTGCCGCCGACGGCGGCCGCTGCCACCAACGCCGACACCGCCATCGAGCGCCCCCGCCGCCGCCGCCGCCGACTGATGCCCCCGCGTCCGCCGGTGACGCAACTGACCGGCGCTGCGGTCCCCGTAGCCGCCGCCGACAAAGGCCTCTGTCCCGTTCCCTACCACCTACGGACGCTGCCGTCCCCGTAGCCGCCGCCGACCAAGGCCCGCATCCCCGCCGGCGCCGAGGCTGTGCGCCGTCCACGCCACCGTCCCCGCCACCGGCCACAACCCCTGCCCCCGCCACGTACCTACCGAAGTCGCCGTCCCCGCCGCCGCCGGCGACCAACGCGATCGCCCCCGTAGGCACCACCGCCAACCGCGGCCCCCCCCGCCGCCAACCAAGACCCCGCCACCGTCTCTGCCGCCGCTGCTGACCCAAACAACCGCCGCCGCCAAGCAAGGCCCCCGTGCACGTCGGCGCTGCTGCCGACCAACGCCGCGTCGCCCGCCGGCGCCTCCGCCGACGAGCGCCCGCATCCTTGCCGGCGCCGGCGCCTTCGGCCGTGCCCGGCCCCGCTCCCGCCGACCGAAAACGTCGCCAAGGACGGGGGCCCGGTTGATCTTGTTGCCAACCGACTTGTATGTTTCCATTTCACTCGTTTGCGACATTGAGTTGCACTTGCGTGTGCGGAGTACCGGGTGTTGCGCGGAGGAGCACGCCAGCGAGTGTGGTTGCGACGTGGGACGCGGTATCTGACATGTAGTGCAGTGCCATTGTGCTTCTGCGGTTCCTGTGGCATTGTTGGTCGGTGCATTCCCCTGCAATCCTGATTTCTTCGTTGATGCAGACCATGGACTTCCACGACGAGGAGCACGGCCACGACATGGACGGTGCTGTGGACCAGGACGACCTCTTCTCGGGCCTCGCGATGGCTGTGAGCCACCATCTTCGGCTGCTGCAGTTGGCGCGGCGGGTCTGCAGTTGTGAGCGCTGGCGGCGACGGCACCGCAGGTCGGTTCGTGGGCGCGCGCCCAACAAGAGGCGCGACTTCAACCTCGGGCTGCGCAACAGTTTGCTCGACTACTGGGGTGTGGACAGCGAGCCGCCCGTTTTCGACGAGGCGGACTTTGAGCGCCGGTTTCGAATGCCACGTGCTGTCTTCATGCTCATCTACAAAGACATAAAGGACGAGCCGTTTTTTCGCCAACGCGTCAACGACACCGGGCGCACCCAGGCGCACCCGCTTCAGAAGTTCGTCGCCGCGCTGCGCGTTCCTAGCAACGGCGAGGCGGCGGACCGCCCCGATGAGTACGTCCGGTTGTCGAATTCGACCAGCAATTCCGCCGTCAAGAACTTCATCGAGTTCTTCGTCAACAAGTACGAGTCGACCTACCTGCGCGCGCCGACGGACGAGAACATCACGCGCATCCTGGCGTTCAACAAGGACTGGGGCTTGCCCGCTGTATCGACAGCTTGGAATGCAGCCATTGGGAGTGGCATGGCTGCCCGAAGTCGGCGGCGGGACAGCACAAGGGCAGGTCGGGCAAGCGATCGATTGTCCTGGAGACGGTTTGCGACCACGACCTCTGGGTTTAGCACGTCTTTGCCGGCTCGCCAGGAAGCAACAACGACATCAACGTCCTCAAGCAGAGCCCTTTATTTTTTCGTGTCGTGCGCGGCGAGTGGCCGCCACGTCACATTTCTTTTGAAGTGAACGGACGGAGGTACACGTATCTTTACTACTTGGTCGACGGTATCTATCCCTCTTACCCCTTCCTAGTTCGCCCCCACCAGGACCCCAGCACCCCAGAGGAGCTTGAGTTTAACGCCGTACAAGAAGGCGTTCGCAAGGAGTTCGAGCGCCCGTACGGCACCATGTCCCAACAATTCAAGGTGGCTCTCCACCCCGCGCGCCACCACAACGTGGCTCACCTCATCCTCGCGGCCAAGGCCGTGTGCATTATGCACAACATGGTCGTGGAGGCGCAGCGGACATCATTTGTCCACAACATTCGGCGGCATGGCGCAGATGTTGACATTGGTGATCATGGTTGCGGCGGTGCGTGCGACGGTGAGGGCGCGGGCGCCGGTGCCGCCAAAGGCCGCGACAGCAGTGACGTTGGCGGCGGTGAAGATGGTGGGGATGGTGGCGCCGGCGGCGGTGGCGCCGGCGGCGGCGGCGGTGGCGACGGTGGCGGCGGTGGCGGTGGTGGTGGGGGTGGCCGCGCAGCCGTCGGCGGTGGCGGCGATGGTGGAGCCAGACTTGACCGCGCCCGCGGCGGTGGGGATGGGGATGGCGGCGCTGGCGCCGGTGGAAATGGGGATAGTGCTGCTGGCGATGGTGGCGATGGGGTCGGCGGCGCCGGCGCCGGTGGCGGCGGCGATGGTGGTGGTGGCGGCGCGGGCGGCGGGGATGGTGGCGACGGCCACGGGGGCGCTGGGGAGGGTGGCGCCGGCGACATTGGTGGCCGAGGTCCTCCGTCTGGGCCATCACGCAGACGCGTTGGCCGGGCCGCTGACGGAGTCCCAGCTGACCCCGCGCTCCAAGTCAACCAGGGCATGCTTCCCCCCACCGGCTCCTTCTCCGACCTCCTTACTTGGGTGGAGGCGACGGACCCAGTCGTCGGTATGAACTTGAGAAAGGATCTCACTGCACTTGCGTGGGCTCGCCGACAGGCACGGCGGTCACGCGCTGGCGAGTAATGAGGGCCCGTATATGCCTGTGCGTGTGTGTGCATGTTTGTGTCTGTTGTTTGTCAATGACTTGTTCTTTCATCAAAGCCGCATGGCATGTTCTGTGTACCAATCGAAGTGCCCATGCCGGAGTCACGACACGGAGCTCATGCAGATGCTGGCGGCATGCGCGCTCGCATCGCGTATGACAGGCAAGGTGTTTTGCACCTGCAATGCGCAACTAAAGGGCTTTCCATCTCATAGGACGTTGCTAAGACAGACTTTACCCGTGCATGACTCACGTGCGGAACGCGCCCGGCTAAGAAACACCGCACTGCGTCGCGACTCACGGCGTGCAACGCGAGAAAACATACTACAAAGCTAGCAAAAGGAGCAACGCTTGCGACGCGCTAGCTTCAGCACAGGCATGCGACAGCACGCGACCACACCAAACAAGGACAATGTGCGTGACCTGCAATGTCTCCCATCCGTCACACATGCACGTCCGCCGCAGTAGAGTCACTGGCACACAGCAACGTCCTGCGGTATGCGTCTCACAATCACTCTAGCGATCAAAACCTTTGCACCCCAAAGTTCATCACTCACCCTCTTCATCATCAGTGACCTCCTTGTTCACAGCGCCGCCGGTCTCCGCAGACGCAGCGCCCGTCGTCCAAACCGTACGTCCTGCGCCGCGACTGCGCATGTCGCCACGCGCGGTTGGCGCCGTGACACTGCTCCCGGCTGCCACACACGGCCCAGTGAGGTCAATTGCTGCCTGGTTCTTGTCGATGCGCGCCTATCCCACCTTGGACTTGGCCGCCATCGCATGGCGGCCTCGCGCCTAGCGCACGCGCTCTGCAAGGCCCCTCTTGCCCAGTCGCGACGCCTCGACCACATTGGTGGTCGCGTTGCTGTCGTCGCTGGATGCGACGACCGGCTCTTTGCCGCCCCCCGCGGCCGCCGCGGCCGACGCGGCCGCCGCTGCGCTCGAGCCCGCCGCAGTGGCCGACTTGGTCGAAGGTGACGCGCCCCGCACCGCGACCGCACCGCTGGCCACGGCCGCCGGCGCCGTGGCATTGATCGCCGCCATGCCGACGTTGGACATTTCGTTCCGCATGGCTCCAAAGAACGTCTTGGCCTCGTCCGTGCCCTTGTTCTCGGCCATGTTGAAGAACGCGGCCGCCGCGCGCTTCGACTTGAGCTGTGTCCGCTTGGCAGCCTCCGAAACCATCGCCTCCATTGTCTTTCTCGAGCGCACGAGCCCCACACCGACGACGCCCGCGCTCTCTTGCATGTCCTCTTTGTTGTTGCGCATGCGCTTTGCCGCCTTGACGCCCATGCCCGGTCGCGGCTGGAGCGCGGGACGCTTCCTGCGTGAGGGCTTGTCGCCGCCGCCGTTGCCATCATCGCCGCCTTCAACGTTCCGCTGACCACCAGGGCCTGAGGTGGATAAAGTAGAGCCAGACATATCCGCACATTATACTCGTAATAATACATAATCTGAGCCGCAGCCGCGTGTCCATATCGTACTCTGTTTATCTACCGCCGGATATACTGAGCCTTAATGACTCTCCAAAGACAGGATACAGTATAATCTGAATCGAATTGGCACCTTTCTTGATCCGGCTCACAGAATCTGCGCCGCATTGCTGGCGCGAGGGGGTGCCTCCCCACCGGGTTTATTGTGCTTATCAAAAAATCTGGACCTTGGTGCATCAGCATCCGTTGCAAAATCGCTGTTTCATTGGCTCAGACGGTAGTTCATGATGCTGAAGCGGATGTTGCGGATCCAGTGTTCGTGAGAAGCACAATAGGCGCCAACATCTGGCAGTGCCAAGCGGCGATCTTGCCAAAGAATCTCCGAACGGTTCTGTCCCGTGTGTGAACCCGTTGACTGTGTTGTCAACGGCCTGCACGAGAACCCAAACGGGCGCTTCCTGGTGAGCGCACGAAAATTCCGAAGATACCTGCTGACGACGACAGTGGCATCTGCCAAATCAATTCCAACTACGCAATGGTACTTGACGGCGGTTCATTGCAAAAAAAGCTTGTGAATAGAAGCGCCTGTTCCAGCAGACGTAAGGCTGTACCTGGTCAGATATCTCCTATCGATAAATTTTCTTTTTGTCCAGATGCAACATCCAAGAGAATATATTCAATTTGTCTATCCGGACCATATCCGAAATCGCACTTATTGAGTATCCGATTATACTATTTATCCTTACTCCGTCCGGCCCAGCAAGATCTGATTTCGGATCGATGACTTTGTCAAATACCACACTCTCCAGAGTGCATCTCAGGCAATGTGGAATATATCCTAATGCGACAAAAAATGCCTGATTCCAAAGCCCCTGCTGACCACCAGTGCCGTGAAAGTGGTCGGCGACGGCGTCGGCATCGGCCGCCGCCGCGCTGAACTTGTCCATCTCTCTCAGCACGCGCCACATCGGAATGCACGCGCACGTCACCACGTGACCGGTCCGCTCCGCGCGCGCCTTTCCCTGCCGCTCGCGCTCGTCGTACGAGCACGCGTCCTGCCGCACGGCTTGGTACGCCGACACGCCGGAGAAGAGGCCCGCGGCGGCGCGCACGAGGTCCTCCTCAGTCAGCCCCCCGGTGAGCTGCTTCTTGTCGGATACCACGTTGAAGAAGTGTGCGAAGCGCTGCACGTCGGGCGCGATCTTGCGGTAAATCTGCGTTTGCTTGGAGCCCGCCGTGCGCTCGCTCCATCGGCCCTTCAGGTCACTGGGCTTCAGGCTCTTGGGGATGTGCTTCACAAAGTCCTCCTGAATGGTGTCCCAAAGACATTCCCTCGACCAGTCAGCTCCCATGTCCGACCGTTGCGCGACCAACTTAAACGCCTCACAGAGAGCCACCTGCTCGTCGACCGTCCACAACTTTCCTTTGCCGTTGCCGGGGACCTTCTTCGCGCTTGCGCCGCCCCCGCGGCGTGGACCGCCGCTCGCGCGGCGCCCCTGGGGCTGCGGTGTCGGCGCACCGCCGGTGCTGGATGATGCCACGCTCCCGACCGAAGACTTGTTCCACTCGCTCTCGGCACCGCCGCCAGCCCCACCAAGGTCCGACATTGTTGGTCGCGGCATCGCTCCCGGTCAGGCGCCGGCTGCTCGCTTCTCACGAGCACGGGTACGTCCCGACTTGTCCGACTCTGTGTCGCTTGGTGGCCAGCGCGGGTGTCGGCATCGGGGAGGCTGGTGCCGTCCGGGGGGGGGCGCGTGGCGGTGGACAGGGCGCCTATTTGTGGTCGCGCACGACACTCTTTCGTTGCCTGCAGGATATTGGATTCACCTTCTCAAAGGGGCCCAACCATTATGATGTGGCACGGGACAAGCCATCTGTGATCCGCCAGCGGGAGGACTTCATTGATACGCTGCGGCAGTACCAGGCGAGCGGCACGGTCATCTTCTACACCGAAAAAACGTGGGCCAACAAAAATATGTCGGTCTACCGTAGCTGGAACGACGGAAACCTGCGCTCGCCATTGGACCAGCCCTCGGGAAAGGGCGGGCGTATCATCATCGCCCACGTCGGCTCGCGAGAGACGGGCTTGCTGCAAGGTGCTGGCCTCTCGTTTGTCGGGAAAAAGAGTACGGGCAACTATCACAAGGAAATGAACGGACCTACCTGGCTGAAATGGCTGGAGGATGATGTCTTCCCCAAGATCTCGGACGGCGTACTTGTGATTGATCGGGCGCCCTACCACTTAACGCTGATGGACGATGCGCGCCCAGCTACGACTAAGATATTGCTATCCTCCGAAAAATGGCGGTTGCAGAGAGAAGGGAGGCAGAGCCGACGACACAGCATATAAATGAAGTCGGATTGGCTGTTTGACAAGCCACGATCGCACGATTGGCTGAGAGTTGCCGCCAGTAATCTTGCAAGCCAGTCAACGTGTCTTCTAGGGGTCACGCAGAGCCATTGCAACCCATAATGCGATTTTCTGAGATTTTTGGGCCGCTTCCTCGGGCCTGAAGAGGGCATGGAGAGGGTTCTGCGCCAGACCTCTGATTTGTTATGAGATCAACAATTTTCTTCAGATTTCTTGAGATGCTGATGTGCGTTTCCGGCGCGCAGAGCTGCATGAGGAGACTGTGTAAGGAACTCGCATGATTCCTAGCCTTTCCATTGGTCCACGTACGCTGTTGAATGATTGCAACCACTCTGCAACCGCCATTTTTTGGAGGTATGTCAGCAATACAGTCTTTCTCCATTCCTGTAGCTTTTTTTACTATGCACCCCTGCAGTAACGAGACATCATTGCACTGGCAGGAAGGGCGATTCTGTCATCTTCTGCACGAAAAAGAGGGCTACTTGAGGGTTTGTCAGGCGACGAAAAGGGTGGACAGCATTGGAGAAAGACTGTACTGTAGTCACAATCACTATCCAGAAAGCTGGTGCCGCTGACGACAGACGCTTCCCCACCGCCTCGTACAGGTCCCCACTCATCCGGAAATTATCGCCCCGCCACTGCTACGAGCGACCTGCCCGCTTCTGAGCCGCGCAGTCGACGAAGTCTTGTTGCAATCGGCTCTCTGCTCATCAGACGAGACATGTGCTGTTCTTCTCGGTACGAGTCAGATCCAGTGGGAGCCGTGGCAACAAGAATGGCGGCATGTTCTCTCTCGAGGTAATGGCCGAGCCGTGCCGGGGGGAATCCTCGCCGACATCTGCCACCTCCCACACCGCCCAATTCAGACGTGCCGAGGCGCACGCGTGATGCCGGTCAGTGCCAGGCAGCATCTGTGATACATTGCCTGTCGACTGTGGGACTGCAGCTTGGTCGAGGCTCCGGTGCGCCTGCCGTGACCTGTCAGCGTCCTCCGCCATGTTCCACTCCTACCCTGGTGAACGCTCGACCCACCATATCGCCAAGCCCGCAACCGCAGTGAACGCAGCCGAGAATGCTCACAACTTTGGCGCCGCGAGGCGTGTCAACAGCCAGCCAGTCGCTGAACCTTGCGAGTGCACGAACCAAGGAAGCAACGGGGGGCGGGTCAGAGCCGCTCCCAGAACACGATTGGCTGACGGCCACCTGCCCGCAGTGGCATCAGAGTTATTGAGGTCGGTGCTTGAGCAGCTCCGCAGGAGACAATCATCGTCAGAAAAGTGGTCACTTGAACAGGAGCATAAACGGGAGTCCAGTTCAAGAAGCCCTTGAACGGGAAGTTTCCCGTCCGGCGTCTGATGCTGTCATAAAGGCCTGAACGGGAGAAGTTCTCTTTCAGGCCAGCCGTGCCAGGCCCTGACCCGTCTTGTGACTGATCGCGAGATCATGCAAGACTGTCGCACTACTCTGAGCCAATGATATCCCTGCAATGGATTGCGAGGACGTAAACTATTCAGGTCGGGGTCCTGCACGGGCCTGAATGCCTGTCGTCCAAGACGATGCGCTGAGCAACACCGTGGCCGCCGCTCCAAAACTTACCCCGAGTTGCTCTGTAAAGTCAATCGCTGACCAAGTATTTATGTACTCTGTGAGACGACGAATGTTGTCAAGCCTCCGTGAGAAAAACCGGCCAATCAAAGAGAGCTATGCCACACGTAGCCCTTGTAGTAGATCGGAAGTTTCCATGAAAAGAACCACTTACCTGGACGGTTGGAGACCGCTCAGAGTGACAGGCTACAGCCTCTGATGACTGCAAACTACTGTAGCCCGCATCTGACTCGTGCCTACACGTACTACCGTCCATGCATGTTATTTCCTGCGTATCGTTTTTGTCATTCTTTCACTTCCTGATTGGAAGTCTCTCTCTCCCTATGTTCGCCCCCCGCTTCCTGCGCCCTATGTCGTCCGTCTCCTGTTTTGTCCCGTCGTATCGTTGCTCTTGTTTGTTAGTCTTTCCCTCTCTCGATTTCTCGAGCTCTCGTTTGATGTGGGTTTGGACGTTACAACATCGGATGCTGTCTTCGTGCCTTGTTCTCGGTGCTACCTGCCGACTGGCTGCCCCACTTGTGTTGCTGCCGCCGTTGGTACATGGTCAGCCAGCTATGATGGGTGCACCGTTTTGCTGCCCTCATGGCCGTAGTGCCAGCCGTAGTCCCTCGAGAAAGAAAACAGAGCAGCATCAACGAGCAGTGCGTGGCCCGCCAGTAACCTGTCATCGTTTAGCGCAATAGTAATTGACACTGGATAACAAGAGTATTAAGTGTGTGTCTCGAGATCTCTTAACATCTGACCTTGAGATCAGGTCCGTGCACCTGAACACGCGTTTGCAGCAGCAGTTCCCTTGTTCAGGCGCGGTGCCGGCGGGGGTCTGAAAAGGGTTTCCTTCCGTTCAGTATGACCATACTTCTGACGTTGTGGTCGGGACATCGTTTCAGATGTATCCTGGCCGCCTGTAGGGCCAGCTGGACCGCTGCTGGCTCATGCACGTCGTGCAATTTCGCTCTTCGACAGCTGTAATTGAGTCGCCACAAGGGGCGCAGGCGATGGACTGCACCGCAGTCCTCTGACGTATATACGCTTGGCGTGAGGGCGGCTAAGCCCGAGATCCGTACCGAGCGCATCTCTCCCCCTTTCCAGCGACGGCGGCAAAGAAGCCGAGCGCACGCCCCCCGCCCCAGTGATGCAATGCCGACGCGGGTACGGATGTCGACCGTGATACACACGAGTCGCCCGCGGGCTGTTCATGCCTTTCCACGGGGCTCGATGCAGTACTGTATTCCAAATGCGCAGCCCAAGGGCCTATGGCCGCGAGGCGGCCCAGATATTGACGAATATGCGCTTCCAAACAAAAAATGCCTGTCCTAAATAGAACACAGTGTCTCAGTCGCCTTTGAGAGGAAGAAGCGCGAACAGACTGCTGCCCCCCGCCCTTCGCCGGCTGGTGCCACGGAGAGGATCGAACGAGTACCAGGACAACAGCAGCGTACAGCATGTGGGAATGAGACGTGTGTGATTGTCGGAGTAGGAGTAGCGCGCGGTTCAGAGGGCCCCATAGGAGGTGGGTCGAAAAGCCAACCGCTTTGCCGATCTAGAGGCGTCCATTCAGAGTTGTGAGTGGTCCCCGAAACACGGCTCCAACACTCGAGGAGGGCCATATCTTGACGCCGCCGCTCCGCCGCTGACTCAATCAGAGCTTTGGATCGATCTTGGTAGTAGTCTGTGCCACGACACTCTCCAGTGCCGACAGAGCGACGGTTGGCGGCCTCCGACAGGCTGAACTCCACTATCCGCTGAGGCTCATCGGATTGCAACTCGGTGGACGATTTTGCTGGCTCGGCTGGCGGTCGATGCAAGAACTGACGTCTGTGGTACGAGAGTCTCAGTCTCTTGAGTGACTCGAGAGGCCTCGAAAATGATATGTATAGCAATGCCACGCAGTGGGGCGGCGGATCTGGGCTCCTCCCAGCTGTGTCGTGGCCAACCCCCGTCTGATGGCTTTGGTAGATGGGTAGAAGCCCCCTCTGATCAGCAAGTACGACGACTTTACAACGGACTAGCGTTTCCAGCTTCAAGACGCTGGCTTGCACAGACTGCGTACGGACGAGAGCACCGTCAATGGCTCTCAGGCAGTGCCCATATCCCGCACTGCGGACCACCCTGGGGGTCGCTTGGATTTCGAAAACTAAAACAAGTGGTCCCGACACGACCACCGATCGGGCAACGACAGGGCCAGCCGTTCGGCGCCTCGACAACGCTTCCATCCCCCCACGTAACTTCCCCGTGTGGCCGCGAGGCGTGGGTGCCACCCGCATCGCACGCAGGACCGCCAGAGCCGCGCCAGGGCTGTCGAATGGCAGGATGCCGCGCTACGTCTGGTGAGCAGAGGGGCGGGAGTGGGGGGGAGGCCGAGATCGGCGGGCCGGCGTGCCTGACTGGGCGTGCCACTCCAGGCCCGCGGCGGCAGTGGTGTGCCTGACCCCGCGCTGGGGCGCCTCGCTGTTGCCGAGGTGTCCCGCTGCACGCACCAGAGATGGGCCCTGTTTCACGGCGGGTGGCGCCTGCAAGACGTCTGAGTGACAGACCACGCCGCTGCCCCCCCCCCCCCCCCCCCCCCCCCCACCCCCCCCCCCCCCCAAACACTCATCCGCCACCCACCCACCACCCCAGAGGCGTTCCCAGGTGAGTCCCCTCGTGGCAGCAGCAGTGCCGCAGCGGCCACCAGTGACGCGCCCGCCACCAGGCGTAGTGTCTGCCTTGGCGGCGGCAGCCGCCTCCCCTCGACCGGGCCTCCCCCCCCCCCCCCCCCCCCCCCCCCCCCCC
>ENA-ORXT01006190-ORXT01006190.1-marine-metagenome-genome-assembly--contig:-NODE-6190-length-11238-cov-23.100439_pt1 | contig 11238 bp, 9 predicted proteins | sample MGYA00237868_ERZ511482 | MGnify/ENA metagenome assembly ERZ511482
GACACGATGTCCGGCGGCGGATCGATGCGCTGGATCTCGACACGGACCACTCGCACGCCCCACTTGTCGGTCGCATCGTCGAGGACCTCACGCAGTTGCGTGTTGATCGTGTCGCGCGACGTGAGCGCCCGGTCGAGTTCCATGTCGCCGATCAGGTTTCGGAGGTTGGTCTGCGCGAGCTTCGTGATCGCGGTGAAGAAGTCGGCGATGTTGTAGACGAGGCGCTGCGGATCCGTGGCCTCGTAGTAGACGACAGCGTCGACGGACACGACCACGTTGTCAGCGGTGATGACTTCCTGCGGCGGGACGTCGACGACCTGCTCACGCATGTCGATGAGCTGCATCGTCTCGATGAACGGCAGAATCAGGTTGAGACCTGGCTCGCGGGTTGCCTTGTATTTGCCGAGACGCTCGACGAGACCGCGCTGGTACGGCCGGACGATCTTGACGGCACCGACGAGAACGGCGATGCCGATCAGCGCGATGACGCCGACGACGATGGCGATGGGGTTCATGGTTGCTCCCTAGCTGGACGGATTTGGCGGAGTTGGCGGATCGGACGGCTGCGGATTGCGCAGCGGTGGTCCTTCGGGCGCGCTGGCGGGCGGCGCTGCGTTGATGGCTTCGACCATGACACGGGTGCCGTGCATCTCGATGATCTGAACGTGGGTCCCCGCAACGATCTTGACCGCACCGGCAGTCAACGCGCTCCAGGTTTCGCCTTCGACCTTGACTCGCCCGCCACGGTTGGTGTCGTCGGGGTCGATGGTGGCGGTGACGATTGCGGGCATGCCGATGAGGCGGTCAGCACCCACACCGGGGGCCATCTCGTTCTCGCCGGCGAACTTCATCACTCGCTTGTACAACCCGACCCACAGGAGCGCTCCGCCAATGATGAAGACCGCCCACTGGACCTCGATGGAGACGTCATAGAAGCCGAGCAGCGCGGCGACGAAGGCCGACACAGCGAACGGCAGCAGCACGAACGACCCGGCGAGGACCGTGAGCTCGATGGCGGCGAAGAAGACGCCGATCGCCAGCCAGACCCATGGCCACAGGTTGAGGTCGATCCCCAAGTCGAGTACCGCTGAAACCATGCGATCAACCTAGTGGCGTTCCGATGCGGAGTCGATCGCGGCCGCCACAACGTCATGCCCGCTGCCAGCTTCGACGCGCGCAGCCCCGGTCAGGCGGGGCGGATTCGCAGGGGAGTCTCGCTCGGCGAGGTCAGGCACGCACCGGTCTCACAGTCGAACCGCCAGCCGTGCAGTGTGCAGACGAACTCCTCGGCGCCGGCATCGTTCGTCACGATCTCGCCGAACGCCTCGAGGTCGGCGTCGCGGTGCGGGCAGCGCCGTTGCACGACGAACTCACCGACCTGCACGTCTGGTTCGTCGCTGTGGACCCCGCCGCCGGCAGCCAGTTCGAGCTTGCGGACCACTTCGGCCTCGGCACGCTTCATTCGCTCACGCGACAGTGACTTCAAGAAGTTGTAGACGTACTCGTTGAACTCGCCGTCGCGCCAGGCCGTGAATCGACACGACAGCAGCAACGAGTTGCTCCAATCGACGGCACGTTTCGCGGCGACGGCCTCGACGAGGTCGCGCGAGATGTCGAATCGGAAGGAGAACGGTTCGCCGTCGTGCGCACGCACCTCGCCGTTCGGGAAGTCGACGAGGATCGCCAGGTCGCCGGCATTGATCAGCACGTTGGCGCCGACCATCGACCGCAACGTCGGTGCCAAGTCGAGAAGTGGCTCCCACCAGCTCTGCAGTTCGGCCAGCAGATCGATATCGAGCGCGCTCCAACCGGCCTTCATCTCGTCGAGCCAGGGCAGCCAGTCAGCCTGATACCGCTTGAGGTAAGCCCGTTTCTCGGAAAAGATCGCATCGACGTCGGCGACCGGCATGGGATGTGAGGACTCGATGCCCGAGGGGGTGATGTCGATCGTTGTGCCGGGAACGTTGAGCACACCGGTGCGGCCGGCGTCGTCGAGCATCGCGAGAAAGACGGTCTGGTCGGGAAAGATCGACGCCTCGTTGCCGTCGATCATGTTCAATCCGAACAGATCTGGGTCGAGGAACGCCGGTGGTCCAGCACTGGGCACGACGGCGCGCGCCCCGACCTTCTCGACGAAGCGCATCGCCCGGGCGAACTGGGCGTTGACCTTGGCACGGCACTGGCGCAGCTTCTCGTCGGCGGGCATCTCGTAGACCATCGGGTACCAGATCGCACCGGAGAACTGCAGCCAGTGCAGGTCGACCGGTCCGTGCGAGGCGAGTTGGCCGAGGTCATGGGTGCGGCAGTCGTTCTGGTTGACGACGATGGCATCGTCAGCCATCACGACGAGCGCCGAGTCGCCGCCCGGGCCGTCGGTGATCGACGATTCGATGTGAATCGCGACCTTCAGACCGGGCGCGATCTCCAGTTCCTCGGTGTCGACGGTCGGGATGAAGTTGGTGAACCCGTGCTTGGCCAGCGTCCGCCGCTGCTCGCGAGTCGGGAAACCCGGGAGCAGGATCGGGATGTCGCGACGAAGGTGCTGATCGAGCCATGCCTCGTCGTGATGGTCTCCGTGGAGGTGCGACACGTAGAGAAAGTCGGCGTTCTCGATCCGCTCGGTCAGGTCGCTGCTGAGCTGGTCGTTGCGCGGGAACGGGAACCAACCACCGAAGAACGCCGGCTCGAACCACGGGTCGCAGAGGATCGAACCTCCCGCGGTCTCGATGAGCATTCCCGCATGGCCAATGGACGTCGCACGCATCGGAATCAGGCTACGCGCACGAACCGAGCGGACACCGCAATCAGGTGGTCGAAAATCAGGTGGTCGAAAACGAAGCAAGCAGCACCCGCCGAGGCAGATGCTGCTTGCTTCACGAAGTCAAGGCGAGTCAGGCAACGGGCGGGTCGGTGAACTGCTGGCCGGACCGTGACACGTGCTCGGTCCAGGCGCTGCCATCCCAGTAGCGCAACTCGTAGCGACCAGAGGGGTCGGCGTACCAACCTGCAGGCACACCCGATTCTGTTGTGGCGGCACCAGCGCCGGCAGCGGCACCGGCGGCTGCGTCGCCGGCCTGGTCGGCTGCTCCGCTGGCCTGGTCGGCTGCTCCGCTGGCGGCGTCGCTGGCCTGGTCGGCTGCTCCGCTGGCGGCGTCGGTTGCCTGGTCGGTGAGGCCGGATGCTGCGTCGGTTGCGCCGCTGGCTGCGTCGGACACTGCGTCGGTTGCGCCGGATGCTGCGTCGCTGGCCTGGTCGGCTGCTCCGCTGGCTGCGTCGGTTGCCTGGTCGGCGAGTCCGCCGACAGCATCGCCGGCACTGCCGAGCCCGCCAGCGGTGGCTGCGCCTGCTGCACCGACCACCCCTGCTGCGCCGGCACCGAAGCCGCCGGCACCCTCACCGGCGTCGGCTGCGACATCGACGTCGGCTGCGACATCGGAGCCGCCCGAATCCGAATCGGCGTCGTCGGAGTCGGCTGCGACATCGGAGTCGTCGGAGTCAGAATCGGCGTCGTCGGAGTCGGCTGCGACATCGGAGCCGCCCGAATCCGAATCGGAGTCGGAATCGCCGTCAGAGCTTTCGGGAGCCGCGGCCCAGCCTGCTGGCTCCTCATCGCTCGAGTCGTCCGACATTGCATCGTCGGAGCCGCTCATCGAGGCGGCATCGGCATCGGGATCAGTCTCCGAGTCGGCCGTGTCGTCAGAGCCGCCCATCGTGGCACCTGCGACGCCACCTGCGACGCCACCGGCGGCGACCGCAGCTGCAGCGACACCGGGAACGACGACAGCGTCATCGCCATCGCGTGCGCCGGCGGCGCCATCACCACGGCTCAGATAGGCCACGATGTTCGTGCCGGCGGCGACGATGGACACGACGTTCCAGCCCTCTGCTGACTTCTCCGTGAGCAGCGGCGCAAGTGAATCTGCGTCGTAGGACGAGGCGGTAACCGATGAAAACTCCTGCATGGCAGCCAGCGTAGACGACTCATCTGCCGTGACGCGATCCTCCGCCGACCATTCGCGCAGAATCTGACCGCCCGGACCCTCTTGATCGTGCAGTGCGAGCGCAGTGCAACCGAAGCGAGTTCAGTTCTCGACCGGTGGCAGGCCCTCGGTGAGCGCATGCACGTCGGCATCTGCGGCAGCACCATCGAAGGTCAGTTCACCTCCGCTGAGCGCGATCACGCGCTCGCTGTCCGCCACGCTGCTCAGCTCGTGAGTCGCGACGATCAGGGCGGCGCCGTCGGCGTGAGCTGAACGGAAGAGATCGAGCAAGGCGGCCCGGCCGGTGCGATCGAGACCGACGAACGGTTCGTCGACGACCATGATCTCGAACGGTCGAACAAAGGCCATCGCGATCGCTGCCTTCTGCTTCAAGCCGCGACTGAAGGTCATCGGCAGATCATCAGCACGGTCGACGATTCCGACAGCATCGAGCAGGTCGATGGCGTGCTGCTCCCACGCGTCGGTTCCATGGAGTCGGGCGATGAACTCGAGATGTTCCCAGACACTCAGATCGTCGTAGAAGACCGGTTCGTCAGCGAGATACGACAGCGCTGAGCGCGCCTCGATCGACCCGAGCGCATGGCCCCCGATCGTCGCCGTGCCGCCGGACGGTTCGAGCATGCCGGCCAGCATCCGGATGAACGTGGTCTTGCCGCTGCCGTTGTGGCCGATCAGCGTCATCCGTTGGCCCGACGCCACGTCGATGTCCAGGGGCGCGAGCGCAGTCGCCTCGCCGTAACTCTTGGTCAGCCCCGCTGTCGAGACGATCGACGCGCTCATGATGTTCGGCGCGCCATCGCGCAGCCGCCGTTCTGCTGGTGTCGTTTGGTCCGGCTCGTCATGACGTTGCTGCTGCCTTCTGTTCTCGGCCCGCTGCGAAGAACGCCCGGATCTTCACGCCCCACGCATCCCGACGACGAATCCACACGAGAGCGAGGGCAATGACGAGGACGATTCCCAACGCGGCCCGGATGGCAGTCGCCGCAGTCGGGTCCGCACGGATCGCGAGCAACGGCAGGACACCCAACGCGCTGATCGCCACCGGCATGAACGTTGCGAACGCATTGCTGAACCCGGCGAACTCGGGCGGGACAAAGGAGACTTCGGCGTCGCGCGGTGTGCCGAGCAGCGTCGTGTCCGCAACCGCAATCGGTGTCGCCGCGTCGAGCACGGCGCCCACAGCGGGCCCGAGGGCGCCTGCCCACGCGATCGGAATGCAGATCGCGTAGGCCGCAGCGGCGTGGGACGGTTCGACGGCGGTGGCAGCGGCCGCGCCGATGAGGCCGGCGAACGCGAGCAGCACTGCGGGTGCGGCGAGGTGGTAGGTGAAGAGGTGTCCACGTTGGATCGGGACGCTGTCGGTGACGTCAGGTCGATCGACTTCCTGGGACAGCGGCTCGATCGATTCCATGCCGAGGAGGAACAGCGCAGCGAGGAGTCCGACGAGCAGCAGCAGGGAGGCCGTTGCTGCGAGCGAAGCGCAGACCCCGGCGACGACGGCAAGCGTGGTGATCCGGATGACGCGGGCGAGTGGGAGACGCCGCAGGGACCGCAGCCCCCGACGAAACACGAACATTGGTGTCGACGAACCGCCGATGCTGCGCCGACGACCGCCCGCAGCCGACGATCCACTTGTGAACCGGCCACTGAACCAGCCACTGAACCAGGGCGACGAGCGCAGCGTCTCGGCGCGGAGCTGGCGGCGCAGGAGCACGACCGTGCGGAGGTCTTGCACCGTCGCCGCGAATCGAAGCTGCGACACGAGGCGTCCGCGGCGAACGAGCGGTTCGATACGCAACCGTCCGGCGAGGACCAACGCGAGGACCACTGCAGCGCCGACCACCACGACGGCCACGACATCGACACCCCGCTGACGGATGCCCCACAGGGCGATGCTGCCGGCCAGGTTGGCAGGGCCGACCCGCACAGATCCTGCGGAATCGGTCCAGGTGGCGGACACCGCCAACGCCTGCCAGCCGAGGAGGGCCGCACCGATTGTGGTGGCAGTCCAGCGGGGGAGACGCAGCGTGTGGCCGAGCATGGCGCTGGCAACGAAGGTCGCGCCGGTGAGCGCGCCGAACGCGGCACCGGCTGCGGCCCACGCAACACGGGAGCCCTCCACCTCCCGCGCAACGAACTGCCCGAGCACGCCGACGGGCAGTGCAATCGAGAACATCGCCGACCGGAGCCGCTGGACCACCGGTCGCAGCAGGACGTCGCGTCGTTCGACCGGTGCGAGCAGGAGGTGGGACACATCGGCGACTTCGATCGAGACCGGTCCGCCATCGGCGCCGCTGCGCAACCCCAGCCCGCAGACAATGACGATGACCAGGCCAGCAGCCGACGGGCCGCGAGTGACGAGATCGTTGCGGGTGACGTCGTCGCCGATCACACCGCCGATCGCGTCGGATGCGAGCACGATGCCGATCAAGCCACCGAGTGCGAAGAGATACACGCGATAGGCGACATCGAACCATTCGGTGTCGCCGAGCCGGCGGCGCTGCCGTGTACGCCGCAGGTCGCGCAGGGCAGCGCGCTGTTGAGGTGCGGTCATCGCTGCGCGACGCTACCGCTCCACGACTCAGCCACGAGTCCCCACCAGTGCGGTGAGAAGGATGGGTGGGTCGCGGTTGGTTCCGTCGATGGAGCGAGCAGAATGCAACCATGACGTTCGCGAAGCCCTCCCGACTCGCCGCCATCATGCTGACCACAGGGCTCGCCGTGGCCGCATGCGGAGCAAGTGACACCGGCACCGGCGCTGCTCCGGACGCCGCAACCGAGAACGCCTCCGACGAGACCACCTCCGAAACGGCGGCGCCGAGCGAGACAGCTGCCTCGGCCGATGGGTCGGGTGCGGCGCTCGAGTTCTCCGCGTCACTCGACACCACCGGGGACGCGCTCGTGCCGTTCGAAAATCCCAGCGGCGACCCTGCGGTGGGTGTCACTGCACCGATGATCGTCGGCCAACAGTTCGACGGTACCGACATCACGATCGGCGGCCCGACCGACGGCCCGACGATGCTCGTGTTCCTCGCCCACTGGTGCCCGCACTGCAACGACGAGATCCCCGAGATCGTCGAGCTGCGTGACGCCGAGTCGCTGCCGGACGCCTTGAACATCATCGGCATCAGCACCGCAGCGGTCCCTGACCGGGACAACTTCCCACCCTCGCAGTGGATCCTCGACAAGGACTGGACCTGGCCGGTCCTTGCCGACACCGAAGCAGCGGACGCCTTCCAGACCTACGGCGGAACCGGGTTCCCGTACACGGTGATGCTCGACAGCGACGGCTCGGTCATCGCCCGCAAGAGCGGCAACGAGTCAGCCGACCAGATCCTCGACTGGATCGTCGGCAACACCTTCACCGCCTGACGCCCAAGCTCTGATCGGAACGCATCGACTCGCTCGCGCTGGCCTGCGTCGGACTCACGGCTCGCCCGTGCGCCAGCTGCGCTCGTCAACCGGCCCAGGTCGGTGGCAGGACCGTGTGGTCGGTCACGGCGCAGTCGTCTCCGAACACCACGTAGCGGTCGAAGCCGCGCAGGAACCATCGATCGTGGGTCACCGTCACGACGGTCCCGTCGAACTGCTCGAGGCCGACTTCGAGTGCCTCGGCTGACACCAGGTCGAGGTTGTCCGTCGGTTCGTCGAGCAGCAGCAACGTGGCTCCGGACAGTTCGAGCAGCAGGATCTGAAAGCGCGCCTGCTGACCGCCCGACAGCGTCTCGAACGGTTGGGCCGCCGCGCCCTGCAACTCGTAGCGGCGCAGCATGCCCATTGCCCTGCTCAGGACCACGTCATGGTCGTGCAGAATCGCCGTCAGCTCCCGACCCATCCACTCCGGATGCTCGTGGGTCTGGTGGAACAGGCCGGGGATCACGCCCGCCCCGAGCCGGCACACACCGGCATGACTGACCGCAGCGCCGACACCGGTGTCTCCACCCACGCCGGTGTCCGTCGGCTGCGGTGCTCCCTGCGACGATGCGGAATCGAGCAGTCGAAGGAAGTGGCTCTTGCCGACACCGTTGCCGCCGAGCACCGCGACGCGTTCGCCGTACCACAGCTCGAGGTCGAACGGATCGGTCAGTCCGGCGATCTCCAACTGCTCGCAGATCACCGCGCGTTTACCCGTCCGCGCGCCACGCAGCTGGATATCGATCTTCTGGTCGGCGATGTCGACCGGCCGCTCGTTCTTCTCGACGAAGTGCCGCAACTTGGTCTCCGCGGCCTTGAGTTTCGGGGCGAACGTCTCACTGATCGAGGCACGTTGGCGCATCAGCTTGACGTAGTCCTCGAGCCGCTTGCGTTCGGAGTCGTACAGCGCACGGTCGTGTGCGCGGATGTTCTCGTGGTGCTCCTTCGCCTCTGCGTAGGTGGCGAAGGATCCGCCGTGGGTCCACGCGCCGGCGGCGTCGATCGTGACGATCTTGGAGGCACTGGCCGCGAGCAGCTCGCGGTCGTGGCTGATGAACACGACCGTCTTGCGGGTCTCGTTGAGCTGATGTTCGAGCCACCGCTTCGCCGGGACGTCGAGAAAGTTGTCGGGCTCATCGAGGACGAGCACATCGAACTCGCTGCGGAACAGCGACTCGAGTGCCAACCGCTTCTGTTCGCCGCCGCTGAACGTCGCGAGTGGCCGATCCGCAATGTGCTCGAATGCCTCGCCCACCGCCCGGGTCGTGCACTCGCTCCACAACACCTCGGCGTCGTAGCCACCGACATCGCCCCACTTCGTGATCGCATCGGCGTACGCCATTGGATCCTCGTCGAGGACCAGTTCGCTGGCAGCGAGGGTGGCCGCCGCAGCGACCAGTCGCGCCGGCGACACCGCAAGGAGCAACTCGCGCACGGTGTGGGCAGGGTGATCTGCGGTGCCGACGAGCTGATGCATCACGCCGAGTTGGCCGTCGATCGAGATCGTGCCCGAGGTGGGCGTGAGGTCACCGGTGATCAGCCGGAACAACGTCGTCTTGCCGACACCGTTCGCGCCGACGAGTGCAACGCGGTCACCGTTGCCGACGGTGAAGTTGATGTCGTCGAGCAACTCGTCGCCGCTCGGCAGTTTCCAGCCGACATGGCTGACCGCAATCGCTCCCATCCTGCGACTCTAGGAACGGTCCCACCCGTTTGCGTGCACCGATTTGCACGCGCCGCGTACATCCAGGTGCACGCAAACGTGGGGTTGGGGTCACGGGTTGGCGGCTGCGACGGCGCGTTCGATCACGGTGCGGACCGGGACGCCGAGTGCGGCGGCTGCTCGCGCTGCGTCGGCGAACTCGACCTTGACGCGATGTTCGGCGAGCTTGATGCCGATCGTGTGCCCGTCGATCTCGACGGTGGACATCTCGCGGGTCTGCGGCCAGCGCTCCGACGACGTGGCGCGCACCCCGAGGCTGCCGGTCTCGGCGACCAGGAGCGCGCGCAACTGGTCGCGCTGCGACGGGTCGCACAGGGCACTGACGATGTGGGCCGGCCGACCCTTCTTCATCACGATCGGTGTGACCCAGGCATCGTGTGCACCCGCTGCGAGCAGTGCGTCGACCGTGTGGGCGAGGACCTCGCCGGTGACGTCATCGACGTTCGCATCGAGCTGGATGATCGGAGCACCAGCACCAGTACCTGAACCCGGGCCGCTCGGTTCGGTGTCGACGACGACGGCCTGGACGACGTTGGCGCGGCTCGGTGGATCGGCCGTGCCGGCGCCGTAGCCGACGCTCTGAGATGTGCCCCGCGGCATCGGACCGAAGCTGTCGGCGAGCGTGACCATCAGCGCAACGCCCGTCGGTGTCGCGGTCTCGAGCGAGGTGTCCAGGCCGTGCGTGGGCGCGCTCGCCTCCGACAGCAGCGCCATGGTCGCCGGTGCGGGATGCGGCAGTTCTCCGTGGGCCGTGGTGACGATGCCGCTACCCAGACCGATCGAGGAACACGTCACCCGGTCGACGGACAGCAATTCGAGCGCAGCGCACACACCGACGACATCGATGATCGAATCGAGGGCACCGACCTCGTGCAGTTCGACGTCGAGCGGATCGATCCCGTGGATCGCGCCCTCCACCTCCGCCAATCGTTCGAACACCGCACGGGCTCGGGCTCGCACCCGGTCGGCCAGGTCCGCAGCGTCGAGCAACGCGAAGATCTCGCGTGCCGGACGATGCGGCACATGCGCGCCGTGATCAGCATCATGCAGCCCGTCGTGCGTCACGATGTTCGCCCACGTCGCCCCGACGCCGCAGCGCTGCACCTGCTCGAAGAACAGCGCGTACCCGTCGACACCCAACCCGGCAATCGCATCGGCGACCCCGTCAGGGTCGGCGCCTGCGTCGATGAGCGACGCCAGCAACATGTCGCCCGCGACGCCCGCATGGCAGTTGAACCATGCCGACCGCGCCGGCCGCGCCGGCCGTGCCGACCGTTCCGACCGTGCCGTGTTCGTCACCGGCACATCCGAGCAATCGCACACGCCGCGCCGAAACCGTTGTCGATGCCGACGACCGTGATGCCCGACGCGCACGACGCATGCATTGCGAGCAACGCGGTGACACCATCGAGTCCCGAGCCGTAACCGACCGAGGTGGGCACGGCGACCACCGGCCCGGAGGTGACCCCGCCGATGACGCTGGCGAGGGCACCTTCCATCCCGGCGACCACGATCACTGCATCGGCGGCGGTCACATCGTCGAGGCGAGACAGGAACCGGTGCAACCCGCTGACGCCGACATCGGCGATCAACGTCGGGTCGAAGCCGTGCGCCCGCAGTGTGAGCTCGGCCTCGTACGCGACCGGCAGATCGCTGGTTCCCGCCGTCACCACCAACACCGTTGCCTCGCGCGTGACATCAGGTGCGCGCCAGAGCAACGACCCATTCGCCTCGTCTGCTGCGCCATGTGCCTCGACGCAGGCCGCCCGCTGATCGTCGTCGACCCGGGTCAGCAGTACCGGGCCGACACCGTGCTCGAGGAGTTCGCCGACGATCTTGACGCAATGCTCGACAGTCTTACCCGGGCCGTACACCGCTTCCGGCATGCCCTGCCGCAAGGCCCGATGATGGTCGATCAGCGCCCCGTCGATGTCTGCGAACGGGAGCCGCCGCAACCGTGCTGCTGCCTCGTCCGGCTCGATTGCTCCCGACTGCACGCCGTCGAGCAGTGCGCGCAGCGTCACCTCGTCCATGTCACGCTCGTTCCAGACATCACGCATTCATCGTGCCAGACGACGGACCCGTTCCCCTACGCTGACC
>ENA-ORXT01006191-ORXT01006191.1-marine-metagenome-genome-assembly--contig:-NODE-6191-length-11238-cov-6.515097_pt1 | contig 11238 bp, 11 predicted proteins | sample MGYA00237868_ERZ511482 | MGnify/ENA metagenome assembly ERZ511482
CGACTACTGTGTTCTTTTACCAGATTGAGATTAAATGACAACCAATCGAATTTCTTCTCAAATTGGTAGCGAAAACTCTTCTCGTTACGCGAACCTTCACGGGACATCTGAAGAAAATTATGACGTCCACGCATACTTAGAAAAAGTAAAATAATCTCTAAAATAAAATTTGAACGACTCTTGGACAGTAAATTCATTTTGGACAAAACAGAATTAATAGCCATCTTGCCAACGGTAAATGCGTCTTGTGTAATCATGGTGCAAGCTTGATTACAGGTTGGTTATGCCAATTTACGCATTTACTTCTTTATAATATATCTTCCCTTTTTATTACCGAACCATTGTTATGGTAGAATGTATTTTTAGTGAAAATTCATTTTCATTAAGAAGGAAATAAAAATCTAGCCCATCTTTGAATTTTGTAAATCCTGATTCAAACACGTTTCAACTGCGGGTTTCAATCTAAGAAATTCCTTCATTGCTCCATTCATAAAAGTTATGGCTTTCGTTCAAAGTAAAGCCCATTTTTGGATAGAGTTGATTGCCGATCTCATTAGATATTTCTGTTTCTAAACTTACAGCGCAGGCTCCAGTCTTACGACAATGATCTTGAGCAGCGGCCAAAAGCGTTTTTGAAACTCCTTGACCTCTTGCTTTAGGCGAGACAAATAAATCATTCAGGAGCCAAACTCTTTTCATTCTGGTGGAGGAGAAGATCGGATAGAGTTGTGTGAAGCCGATGGCTTTTTCACTTGCCACGGCTATAAAAATGACAGACTCATTATTTTCAATTCGATCTGAAAGGAAAGTGTGGGCTCGATCAATATCAGAATCTTTGCGGTACCATACTCGGTAAGCATCGAACATTTTTACAAGTTCGTTTAGGTCAGCGCTTGTCGCTCTTTTTATTTTTACCATAATTAATTTCTCTTAGGAAGGAGTAGGTGGAATGAGTTATTTTATCACGCCTGTTTTAAAAACTGAAGAGTTTTTCCAAGCTGATCAATTCCTCATTATTATAAACACCAATGAGTATAATGCCAGGTTCCATTTTAGTAAGCTCAATTTGTTTAAAGCCTAAACTTGTTGGCATAGATTCTTCAATAACCTTTTGCCCCTGAGCATCATAGATAATAATTTTATCAAAGAAGACATTTTCACTAGCGCTGATAGAGATAAACTCTTTGGCTGGATTTGGGAAGATATTAATGAGTGAGTTGCTGCTGATATTATAATTGTTGGAGATTGACCATTCATTGAATAATGTTTGCAGTGAGTCTATGGGTTCTTCTCCAAAAGGCATTTCTAATATACCTAGATAAAGGTAAGGACTCTCTGGGTCATCTTCTGGCTTTACAACTCTAAGAAAAGCAGAAGTCGAACTGGTGCCACGAGCAAGACATCGTTGATCTGCTCCGGGAATATTCGCTCCTTGAATGGCACCCATCAATTTTTCAGCCAGGCTTCCTTCCGTACTTAAAAAACCTTGCTCCATGCCTTCCAGTACTTCAGGTCCTAGTAGAATATTTCCTTGAATGGCATAATTTTCTCCGAGGATGTGTCCCTTGTAATCGTTTGCCTGATTGCCAGTGTGTGCTGCGACTCTTACCATGTTGTTATTGTCTATGTCAACTACGCCATACTGCCGATAATCGGGATTATAATTCTGCGCAGCACATTGATCATTCTCAACGATCCAGTCAATGACTTCTTGTGGTGAAAAGCCATCATTTAATTTTTCGATGGATGAGACCAAATTGGAATGTGGATTAAGGCAGATCCATGCCTGAGCATTTACCCCACCTTTCCCCGGAATAATCTTATTTAAGACTTGAATGCCTCCCCATTGAGCAATCCCATCGACACATGAGGCACCGGCAGCCCCGACCTCGCCTGTGCTTGCATCAGCGGCGATGATGGAAAAAGTATCCTGTGATTGGGCAAAAAAGGTGCAAACTATAAGGATTAGGCTGTGGAAAATTCTCATATATCGGCTTTCTACCAAGATAAGAAATGTGCCTTAATTTTCACTATACTAAAGTCCTTATTCTAAGGCTATATTCGATGGCAGAAAAGTATTACGATTCTAGGGCGATTTGAAGCACTCGAGATAGGAAGTTCTCAAGAATTCTGAAACTCGTCCCGTGGTTCATAAAGGTCATCCTCAAGAATATTTTTTTATTTAAAGTGGTTTGTACAATGTAAAATTCATTTTCTTGAAGGATGGTCTCCCTAATATTTTTGTTGATTCTATTTAGGTCTTCTGTAGATCTATTCGGGTCATAATATCTAAAGCACAGAATGTTACATTCAGGACTTGTCGCTACTTGAATGTTGACTTGTTCTCTTAGCCTTTCGGCAAATTTATCAGCCAGAGAATATTGATGGTCTACATATTCTTCGAAAAGTTTTTCTCCATAATAATTTTGGCAGAGATAGAATTTTGTACTCGCCATAAATTTTGTACACTCCAATGTGCGCTTGCCTATATTGAACCACTCCTCACTTTGATCATCTTCCCAGAGATATTGCGCCTTTTGTTGAAAAGTGCGATAGGATGTTTTAGATTTTTTAAAGAGTAAAAAAGTCATAAGCCCTGGCATCATCATCATTTTATGTCCATCAATGACAACTGAGTCGGCCTCCTCAATTCCGTCGAGCAGTCTTTTATATTTCTTGGAATAAATGGCAGCGCCACCGTGAGCCGCATCCACATGAAGCCACAGATTTTTATCCTTACAAAATTTAGACATTGCTCTTAGGTCTTCATGTTTTCCTGTGGAGGTTGAAGGTGCATTCGCTACCAATGCAAAAATTTTAATTCCTCGGACGGTTGCATTTGCGTAAGCATGTTCCAGACCATCCACCGTCATTTTAAAATCTCTCGATACCTGAACCTTCTGAATTCCGTTGGACCCAAAACCTAATATCCGAAGGGCACGGTCAACACAATAATGTGACTCCGAGGAAACCAATACTCCATAGTTTTCCACCGGTCCTACCTCCCAGATGTTTTCTGGAATCATACAACTTCGTGCCGTAAGTAAACCTGTTAGATTGGCTAAGCTACCACCTGAAGTGATAATTCCTGAACCATTTTCAAAGCCTAATTTTTGACAAAGATTATCCGTCACTACCTTCTCCAAAGTACTGGAGGCTGCACCCATTTCATAAATAGCCATTCCATTATTTAATAAACTGCTCACCATAGATCCTAGTACACTTAATGGTAGTGGAGCTGAAACTTGATGGCCCATATACTTCGGGTGATGGATGTGCATGGACCGTTTTAAAACATCCTCATAAAATTTTATAGGATCTCCGCTGTCTTGATAATTTTCCCAAAACTTTAATTCTTGTCCGGGATCAGTGTACTCACTTACTGGAATTTCGTCCTTTTGGGCACGACCTAAATAGTCTGCCATTAAATCTATAATCTCCTTCCCAAACTTGCGAAATTGTTCCGGATCATAGGCATTTTTAAGATTTTCCAATTTCATTGATGATGATAATTCAGGGGTTGACTATTTGTGACAAAGCGTAAAATACAGATAGTATTGCCTGTTATTGTAGTATTTTTGTAAGAAATTGTATAGTTCGCTGTTTTTCAATGTCAGCTATTAGTCAGTCTAGTTCACCCATAACTTTTGGGTATGTTAATTGGAATAGTTTTACTGAAGCTATGTCTATAATATAGAACTAACTAGATTTTAATAAGGGTGTTGAATAGAATTGAAAATCTGAGTAGGCTTGGGTTACATAAAGGCCTAAGTTATGTGCAAGCACGAAATATAGTTCTTGTTAATAAAACCATTTTGTTCCTATCTTTTGCAGGAAGCATAAGACTAGGATTAGATCTCTTTCAGCAGAACTTTTTTAATGCGGTATTTAGCATAACCATGGTATTGGTTCCTTTACTGGCATTGATAGTTAACCATTTTAGAAAACCTGTTTTTTCCTCTATTTTGCTTTGCGCTTACTTGACCGTTTTTATAACGATAAAGAAATTGGTATATGGAGTTAATGGTGGAGCCGAATTTGGTTTTCTTCTACTTTTTGTCTATACCCTTCTCATTTTAGAAAATAAAAAACATAAATATATCGGCTTAACCATAGTCTTTCTTGGGTACTTATTTGCGTGTATCTATGAAACTAAATTTGGACCAATAAAATATCTGACTCCCGGTAATGAAATCTATTATTTTATATTTTTTGCCGCGAGTACCATGAGTGTATGGGTTTTCAGTGAACTTACTCAGGACAATTATGATTATTCCGAAAAACAGAGACAACTACTCTCCGATCTTGAATGCAAGCAAAAAGAAATAAAGCAGCAGAATGAAAAATTGGAACACATCAATCAAAATTTAGAAAAATTTGCCTACCAAACTTCTCATGACATAAAGGCGCCCCTAAAAAACATAAATTCTTTTATCGGTCTAATGTCACAAAGTGTAGAGAAATACGATGACAAACAACTAAATCAGTTTGTCAAGATCATTGAGGAAAATTCCAAGGGACTAGAAAGAATGGTAGAGGAGATTCTCGCTTTCGCAAAGATGGAAGTTGGTAAAATTCAAAGGACCAATGTAAATCTTCAAGAGGTTATTGAAGAAGTGAAATTTAATCTCAGCCATACGCTGCAAACAAAGAAAGCTCAAGTTGAATCTGGATTGTTGTCGAATATCTATGCCAATCACTCCCTCATGATCATACTATTTCAAAACTTGATTGAAAATGGTTTAAAGTATAATGAGTCTGAAAATCCGGTGGTTAAAATTTCACAAAAGCACACGGCAGAGAAAAAAATTATGATCATCGTTGAGGATAATGGAATAGGAATAAGTCCGGAATTTAAGGAAAAGATATTTGAAATGTTTGTCAGATTGGATCACGGAAATAAATTTACTGGGACCGGTATTGGTTTATCGACTTGTAAGAATATTGCCAATCAACTGGATGGTGATCTGACCTTTGATTCAAATCCTGATGGCGGTACACGGTTTATTTTGACTTTTCCTCAATCCATTATGATTCCTAAAAAAGTTAAAGTTAAATTATCTGGACAATCTGTGGGGATAGGTTCCAAAGCCTAAATTTTCTCGTCTTATATTTATGTTGGAATCTTCAATTTTGAAACATGAATAAAATTAGAATAGGCGGTGTTCCTGAGCACTTCAATTTACCGATACATCTTGCCATAGAAGATGGAGAGTTTGAATCCCTCGGCATTGATGTTGAGTGGACTATTTTTAAGGGGGGAACTGGGCAAATGACCAAGGCACTGAGAAATGATGAGATTGATGTCTGCATTCTATTGACGGAAGGAATTATATCCGATCAAATAAAAGGGAACCCATCCAAAATTATAAGTACTTATATTAATACACCACTGATCTGGGGTGTGCATACCGGAATTGACAATCCATTGGATAGTTACGAAGATATATTTGATAAAAAATATGCCATCAGCCGTTTAGGTTCTGGATCACATCTCATGTCAATTGTCGATGCAAATTCCCGAGGTACTGCTTTAAAGCAGGATCAATTTGTGATTATAAAAAACCTAGAAGGAGCACTTAACTCTTTAGCTAGGGGAGAAACTGATATCTTCTATTGGGAAAAATTTACAACCAAACCCTATGTGGATAGCGGTCAATTAAAACGACTCGGCGAATACCTCACTCCTTGGCCGTGTTTTGTAATTGCTGCCTCAGATAAAATTTTAGACGAGCAGCCCGAAAATATCATTAGAATGCTGCGAACAATCCATGCGTCTGCGGATGGTTTTATGGCCAATGAATCTGCAACACACATGGTAAGCGAACGGTATGGATTACAGCTATTTGATGTAGAGCGATGGTTTTATTCCACGGAATGGGCCATCCACGGTTGGGTCAACAATAAAATGATCCAAAACGTGATCTATCATCTTAAAGTCGCAGGCATCGTGGATAAAAACGCCTACATACCAGAGTTGCTTTGGAAGCGAATGGGGTAAGATTAGGTGTTTTAGCTGCGTTGCCTTAGATCATTATTAATCGCTGACCTTTTCCTCGATCATTACCGCTTATTAAATGCTGAAAAATCATAAAATTTAGGCCCAAATATTCATAAAGCAAAATAAACATATTAAATATTATCATAATATGTTTTATTTATAATTATTTTTTCCCAACTTTGCATTTCCAACCAATAACCGTTTCCCTATCAAGTTCGGTAAACTCCATCCGACATCTTCAAGAGGTGTGCGGAGGCTTCAAATGTGATATTTAAGGCCAGAGGTTAACGCAAGAAAACTAAAATCAAGAAGTAAGTGATTGCGTACGCAATTATAAAGATATTGTAATTACCCAAATTTGCCGAAAGGCATTGAACATTAAGAGGAGCGTTTATAAGCGCTCCTTTTTTATGGCTGTTAATTCAATTAATTCAGACAAGATGTTCTTGTGGAGACTTGAGATGAAATAGGATTTTTTTTAAGATTCTATTGCCTTATTTTACAAGCAATGTCACTGTATTAAATTTAAAGAGAATGAATAAATTTCCGCTACTGTCAATTTTGACTTTATTGATTTATATGCCCTTCGAATTAAATTCACAAAGCTATGACCCAATGGCTGTGGAAGGTGCGACTTGGGTTATGACGGGTTATGGTGAATTTCATTATATAGCATGGGCTTTTAAGATAGAAGGTGACAGCTTATTGAACGATACACTCTACAAGAAATTAAACTATTATGACCTTGAGGTTATTGATGATGATTTCTCATGGCCGAAAGAATACAAAATCAACTCAGTTAGATTCGCAGGATTGATGCGTGATGATGTTGAAAATAGAAAAGTCTATTTCAGATCGCTGGATATTATTTTAAATAAGCAAGAACTTGTATACGAATGTAAATTGCCTTTTATTTTCATAGACAAAGAACAGTTACTTTTTGATTTTGATAAAACGGTAGGAGATACTTTAACTGATTGTATGCTTCTTCCAGAGGAAGATATTGACATGGAAATTAAAAAAGATACCACGTGGTTTGAATACGATAAAAATCGCAGAATCTTGTCAATCGATGAATTTGAAGATTCGTATCAATATCTGATTGAAGGAATAGGATATAGATCTGGCCTTTTTAATGAAGCACAGCTATTTATTCATGCGGCGAAAGGCATCGGTCTTGATTACTATTGCATCGGTGATATGGATGATTGTAAACTGAATACAAGTATAAAAGAGTATTTTCTAGAGGATGAAATTTCAATTTACCCTAATCCGGTGCGTGATAGGTTATTTATAGAATCTGAAGCTCAGCCCGAAAGAATTGAGATCATAAACTCTTTTGGAATTAGGCTGCTGAGTATAGGTTGGAATCATAATTCAAAGACCCAAGAGATGGACCTTTCGGAACTAGGACCTGGTATTTTTTTTGTTAAAACTCTGTTCAAGGATCAGGAGAGCAGTCTTGCAAAATTTGTGAAATTGTAATTATTGCTTGCTAAAATTGATTTTCATAAAATTTATAAAAGGAGCAGCTAGAAATAGCGCTCCTTTTTTTCGCTTAAAACTTTTATTATCGCCTAAACGTTGGTTGATTGTTCCTGTCGAAATTACTAAAATATTTATTTATAAATTAATTCGTAACTCATGTTTAAAGACTCCATACAACTCGTAAAACACTCCATATTTCCGCTGTTCTATTACGGCCAGAATGGACCTCAAAGTTCCTTCGGAGTGTTGGGTACGGGATTCTTTATTGATGATGAAGGACACTTCCTTACGGCCGAGCATGTAATCAAAGCCAAAGCGCCGGGACAACATTTTGGATATGCGGGGAATGTGCCGCTGGTGAAGGTTGCTGGCGCAGGATTTACGGCGGTCAAGATTCTTGCCTTGGATGCCTCTAAAGATCTAGCTTTAGGAAAAGTAGAAATCGGAGCATTGCCGCCTTTAAAATTTGCAACGACGGATGCAGTGATCGGAGAATCCATCGGTCTATGTGGTTATCCCATGCCGATGATCAAACCATCTTCCATCCTAGAGAAGGCCGGAGCCCAGGCTAAAATGAAACTTAATCTAGATGTCACTTCTGTGCGACAATATTGGCAGCCAACGATTAAGATGGACAGCATCAGAAAAGGTTTGTTATATAATAAAACCTTTAAATCTTTTATAACACAGCATAGTGCATTGCCAGGAATGAGTGGTGGACCAGTGTTTAATTTAGCCGGTGAAATTGTGGGGTTGACGTCAGCCAATTGGACAAGAAAGGTTCAGCGCAATAGTCAATTACACACCAATGTCGAAAACGGTATTGCGGTTGATCTAAAAGAAATAAATGAATTTTTATCCCAGCATTTATACAAGGAGAGAATAGCGCTCGCTTAATTGATCGTAATTTTTGTTCCGTCAAATTCAACGACAAAACCTTTGTAAAGTTTATTGCGTACCCTTAATTCTGTTTTTCCATTGACAATTACCTCTTCATTCTGAATGCGGACCTTTGCTTCTCCACCAGAATTTACAAGATCCAAAACCTTCAAGAGATTATTGAGCTGGATGTATTCTTGATTAACGAGGGTAAATTCTATTTCTTCCATAATTTGTAAACCATCAATGGGTCTGATTAATTCCTTCGAGGAATTAAAGTTTTAGGATACGTGACGAGACTTTCATTTCCGTTTTTATTGACAGTGGAAACGCCAAATAAAAAATTATCAATCACGATATTTTTTAATGTCACCTCGGTTTCTTTTCCTACCCATCGAGTGTATTCCCATTGTGGTGACGTTGTATTTCTCCAATGTACTTTGTATCCGAGCAGATTGGGGTCGTCAACTGGGTCCCAACGCAACTTGGTAGATGGCTTCACAGCTCCACCAATCATCACCAGCTCGGGTGCTTTCGGCGACCAAGCGAGGCCTGCCAAACAAATGGCATTAACTGCTGTAAGCTTAGCCGCATAATCAAAATTCACTCCTTCAATGACATCTCCATAGGCTATGCCATCTTCCACGCGGATGTCCTGATGTTGCATGTTGTAATCTTCATGGGTCTCCATAATTCTGATGCCCGGAAATCCTTGGTCATTAAATGGTCTATGATGTCCACCTCTGCCAAAACGATCCAGTCGATAAATCATGATGGCATCTAAATTGGTCAAGTAGGTCTCTGTCATTTGATCAACGTATCGGGCGAGTTGTCTAGAAGGTCCATCAACTTCTCCACCATAAAATCTGTTCCAAATCAATTCTTGTTCGTTGGGATTCGGTGGAATGGGCTCGGAGAAAACTCTGAAGGTGCTATTGTCGATGACTCCATCAATGCCCTTGATGTTGCCGATCATATCGTTGTTTAAAACACCGACGATATTCCAGCCAGCTTCGACAGCATCTGCTGCTAGGAACTTTCCGCCGAAAAGACCCTGCTCTTCACCCGAGAGTCCAGCAAAAATTATGCTGGTAGGAAAGTCATATTGGCTAAGCACTCTGGCGGCTTCGATGACGCCTGCCATTCCCGATGCGTTGTCATTTGCTCCGGGGCTTTCTGAGGTTCCATCGAGTGGATCACTTACTCTTGAGTCTATGTCTCCTGACATGATCACGTATCGATCTGGGTAGACGGTACCTCTCTTGATTGCCAAAACATTTACGATCCAAGTGTCTTCTGGTATTCTTCTTGATTCTCCCGCCTTGACTTCGCCTTTATGAAAACTGACCTCAAGGCATCCACCACAGTCTTTGGAAATGGATTCCATTTCTTCTTTGATCCATCGTCGAGCGGCACCGATCCCTCTAGTCGTTGAGACTGTATCTGAAAGGGTATGACGCGTGCCAAAGGAAACCAATTTTTCAATATCTTTTTGTATGCGATCCGCTGAAACTGATTCCACAATGTCGTACATTCTTAAATCAACTGCAGGAGCGACTTCTTGTGCTTGAAGCAAATAGGGTAGTCCAAAAAGAAGTAAGAATAATTTTCTCATTACAAGGTTTTTAAAACAGCGAGTAAAGTATTTTCGTTCAATCTTGTCGAATGATTGGGGTTCACGTATTGAAATTGTACAAGGCTATCTTTGATGACGTAAACAGCAGGTACAGGTAGTAAGTGGTGATCTTCTCCACTCCATGCTTCCAAGTCTAGTTTATAGTCAGTTTTATATTTGACGAAAGTCTCGTCATCCACTTTCCATTGAAGTCCAAAAGCTGAAATTACATTTGCGGAAGCGTCAGAGTATAAATCGTAATCCAATTCCTCAGAAGCAGCTGTCTTTTCCATCTCCGTAAATTTATCGGGACTGATCGCAACTAAATTCCAACCAAGATTATCTAATGCTGATTTGATATTTCGGAGACCCGAAAGTTGTTTCGTACAGTATCCACACCAGCCACCTCTATAAAAGATAAGTACGGTTGGTTTTTCTGTAACCGTCTGCAGAAAGTCTACCGTCTGACCATCCAAGCTTGTGAGCTTTAGAGAGTCCGGCAATTCGGAGCCTACTTTTAATGGGCAGATATCAAATCTTGTCTGGCTAAAAATGATCTCTGTAGAAAGAAAACTGAGTAGAAGAAAGATGCTAAGATTCTTTATATTTATATTCATAATTTAAATGTAATCAAACCTGCCAATATGAATGGTCAAAAATACCTGTTACTCTCAATTTTAAGTCTCCTTCCTGCATTATTCAACGCTCAGATCACCAAACCTGAGGTAACGGAGGTGTGGGATCCTGAGCCTAGAATAGTTAGTACCATAGGTGATGTTCCTGCAGATGCGATTGTGCTTTTTGATGGTAGTAATCTTGATGCTTGGCAAGGGCGATGGGATAAGGGTGCAGCCAATTGGGAAGTGAAAGATGGGGCGATGACTGTTGTGAAAGGTACCGGTGATATTATGACTAAAGAAAATTTTGGAAGTTGCCAACTCCATGTTGAGTGGAGAACCCCTGCAGAAGTCGTCAATGAAAGTCAGCTCAGAGGGAACAGTGGTGTTTTCTTGCAAAGTAGATATGAAGTGCAGGTGCTCGATAGCTATGAAAATCGAACCTATAGTAATGGGCAAGCTGGAAGTATTTATAAGCAACATCTTCCACTCGTTAATGCCTGTCGCCCACCTGGTGAATGGCAGAGTTATGATATCATTTTTACGGCTCCGGTTTTTAATCGTGACTCCATGAAAATTGTGCCTGCATATATTACGGTCATTCAAAATGGGGTAGTAATTCAGAACCATGTAGAAAT
>ENA-ORXT01006192-ORXT01006192.1-marine-metagenome-genome-assembly--contig:-NODE-6192-length-11237-cov-11.565502_pt1 | contig 11237 bp, 13 predicted proteins | sample MGYA00237868_ERZ511482 | MGnify/ENA metagenome assembly ERZ511482
CCGACGGAGTGGTCAGCCGGATTCCTCCGGGCGCCGAAGTCATTTGACTTGTCTCGTTGGCTTCCGCCAGTCCCCGACTGCGAGCCCATGACCGATCTTTGGGTGGCGACCCCGGTGGTGGTATCCAGGGCATGAGGTGGATAAAGTAGAGCCAGACATATTTGCACATTATACTCGTAATAATCCACAATCCATGCCGCAGCCGCGTATCCATATCGTACTCTGTTTTTTTACAACGGGATATAATGGGCCTAAATGGTTCTCCGCGGGCCGGATAAAATATAATCAGAGTGGACTTAATCTATCCAACGATATCCGGCTCCCAGAGTCTGTTGCGCGCCACGCACGCGCTTTGAGGCAGCTCTTGCGGCTGTGCAGGTGGTGAGGGAAGGAATGTGGACCACAGGCTGGGCGCTTCGTGGCCACAACGTAACATCCAACAATGTCTCTCGCAGCCAGGGCCGGGTCCTGAGAGCAGGCAGGTAGCAGCAGCTTGTGTATATCCGCTGCCGATGAGGAGCAGCAATCCCCCCCTGCCGACACGAGCGCACCGTGCCTCTTCTGTACCCTGTCGCCTTCTGCCTTTCGGCGCTGTCGGCCACCATCCGGCACTCAGCATGACCGGGGGTAGCGGTGCCGGTAGTGGCACGGCCTCGTCGGCGTCCGAGGACGTGCTTGCACTGACTGGTGTTCCCTCTGGGGCTACCCAGGGTAAACTGACCCCTCCAAGCTCCCAAGAGACGGACGGACCGACAAGCTCTACGCCGGCTGGCGCCACCAACTTTCTTGCTAGCATCGTTGGGCAGTACGCACCGACGCCACGGCTGGCGTGCCCGGCGAGTATCGTTCACGCCGGAAAGACCTGGACGGCCATCGACATTGGCTCGAAAGGTTGGTCAAAGCAGGACCATGCGGCGAACTTCTTTGACACATTAGAAGGCAGTGACCAAGACCAGAGGGGCCACTTCGTGGTTCGGTGCCGTGTGTGTGCGCTCGCAGGTTCTACGTCGACCTACGTTCTGCGCGGCGGCAAGTCGAGCAACGCGTGGCGGCACTTCGACAGCTTTGCGGCCTCTCCGCAAGTGAGCGACCTGCAGCGGCGTCGTCATGCTGCCGTCGTTGCCTTCCGTGCAAAAAACGCGCGTCCGTCGGCTGCGTCAACACGCGGCCAGGAAGGGCCCATAGACGGCTACTTACGGGCGGCGCGCACCCGCGAAATGTCGGCGTCCCAAGCTCGGCCTCACCATTTGCGGTTTGTTCTAATGATGGTGATGACCTTGTCGCCTTTTGCGCTGGCCGAGAACGAGTATTTGCTCGAATTTGTGCGAGGTCTCGGCGTTCCTTATGATCCACCGGCGCCCTCTACTGTTCGCGACGTTCTTCTTGATGTCTTCATATTTTTGACGGGTCAGCTGCGGACGGAGGTGCGCCGACTGCAGGGCCTTTACCGCGGACTACCTTTTTTCCACCTCATCACCGACCTATGGACTGAGCGGCACGGTTCGGGATCCTATGGCTCACTTGTGCTCAGGTGTGTGGACCCGGCTGTCGTGGCAGTCGCGGAGCTCCACCTGGGCGTCGCACCGTTCACGGGGCGTCACGACCACGTCAACATCCAGGCGTGGACACGCCGCTTCCTGCTTCGTTACGGCGTGCGGGACTGCGACATCTGCTCATCCACATCCGACTCGGGTGCCAACGTGAAGAAGGCATTGTCAGAGTTGTGGCCTCGCTGGGTGCCCTGCGCGGCGCACACGATGCACTTAGCGGTCAAGGCGTCGCTCGGGACAACTCCGAACACGGCGACGGCAAGGGCAGCGCGTCGCGGGAACCCATCTTCTTCATCGTCGCTTCGGACACGCAGTACAAATCCTGCTGCCGCCTGTCTTCTTCGTCGCGGTCGCAGGATTGCCAACCACTTCCACAAGTCGTCGGCAAGCGTCGCCGCGCTGAACTCTGTGCCACTTCCCGGTGACGAGGACCCCCGAATGGTGCTGACTGAAACGCCTGGACGGTGGGGTTCATCGTATCTGGCGCTTGTGCGACTTTTCACTCTTATGCCGCGGCTTATCGGGTTCGGGGAACTACCGGACCTGACCGCGGCGCAACGGCATCAGCGTCTCGGCCGACAAGAATGGTCGGAGCTGCGACACCTGATTGGCGTTCTTCAGCCCGCCTACGAGGCATGCGTGGCCGTACAAAGCTCGACCTTCACGGTAGCGGATGCGCTCAAGCTGATATGCCGTCTGAGGCGTACGATGCGCCTAGAGGAGTTTCCTTGCCCTCGGGATTTCGACAGGCCCCTTGCGGTCGGGCGGGAGGACATCATCAAGTTCCTTGCGGACGACAATGGTTGAACGGATCTGATGGAGCTGGACAACCAGCTGTACAGGCACCACTCGGTGAAGGTCAAGTCGTCGCGCGCAGTGGACGGGCTGCATGACGGCGCCGCCACATTCATCTGTCTCATCCAAGATGAGCTCGACCGTTGGTTCTTCAACGATGCCGACGCCTCCAAGAACTGGTTGAGTAACGATGCCGTGCTGGCGGCGATCATTGTGACCCCCGGTGGAGCTGCCATGCTACGCAAGGCGGCCAGTCGAGCCGGGCAAGATGATCCTATTGGGAGAGCCCGTACGGCTTTGCTGAGAACTGCGGAGCGTCTTTTGGACGAGGACGCGGAGGTGGCGTCCCGCCAGGAGGAGCTGGAGCGGGAGCGTAAGCGGTGCCGCACGACCCTAGTTGACTGGGAGTCGGACGCAAGTCGTGCAGCTGATGCGGAAAGCACTGCCGAGATTGTGATGCAAGAGTTGGAGCGCTTCGTTGCCATGCACGCCACAGCCATCGAGGGCGGGGCAGTGGACTTTTGGTCCGCCCATGGCGATGACTACCCGCACCTTCAACTCGTGGCATGCGCCGTGCTCGGGGCCGCTGGCTCCTCAGCGGCCTCTGAGCGGGACTTTTCTGTAGCGGGCATGGTGTTGCGGAAGGACCACGCATCGCTGCTACCTGCTCATGTGGAGATGCACTGCCTCATCCGCTTCAACGCCCGCCTCGTCCCGTCCGATCTTTCGGCCATCCCGGTGTTGACACAGGCCGCCCGTTCAAGTGCTCGCGCCGACATGCAGCCGATTTCAGTTGACTTGGCGGGCAGCGGTGGGTCGTCTGGTGATTCTTCGCTCAGCGACAGCGACACAGTTTTGGAGCCCATAGACGAAGACGAGGGACTTTTCTTTCGAGTGGCGGTTTAGAACTTCTCGCTTTCCATGGTATGTTTCTTTCTACCCGTGCAGTGGATTGGGCGCAACGATAGGTATCAAAACTCCCTCCTCCGCTTGACGTCACTTGTCTACCGGCATCGGAGTGCCGCCCCAGGCTGACAGCTCATTGGCGGCGCTGAGGTGGGCACTTGAGGGCGCAAACCTGCCGCCACCGTTGGCGCCGCCGCCCGCGCGCAGGGGCTGCTCAGCGACCTGGCGGCGGACGGCCGCGGGATACCGCTCGTCACTCGCGACGCCACTGTCTCCCGCAGGCGGCAGCTCGTTGGCGTCGGGAAGGCCCCTAGCGGGCGGCAACCCGGAGGCCGCGCCAGCACCGCCGCCCACGTGCAAATGCTGCCGAGCGGCGTCGCGGCGGCCATCCGCGGGCGGCGGCACGTTGCCGGCGTCGCCGGCGGTGCTCGTGAGCGGCGGCCGGTTTGCGGCGGTGCTCCCCACCGGGAGCGGCAGGTCGTGAATGAAGACGATGCCGCCCACCGCAAGCGACATGTAGTCGACGACGTGGCGGAAGCTTGTCGCAGACTGCGGCTTTTTGACGTTGTCGCCAGTGACACTCGTGGGCGACAGCTGACTGCCGGCGCCGCGGTGGTCTCCCGGCCGCTCGGCGCTGTCGATTCCGATGCCATCGACGGTCGGCAGCGTTGAGGGGGCATCAGAGCAGCCGCCCGCCGGCAGCAGCTAAAGATTGGCGTCGCGGCAGCCGCGAGCGAGCCGCGGCTTGTCACATTCGTTGCCAGTACCGCCCGCGGAGAGCGGTGTTTTGCTGTTGGCGGCAGCGTCACTGCCGCCCGCGGCGAACAGGCTGTGAAGGGCGTGGAGCCAGCATTCGACGGGCCCTGATTGGGCGCCATCGTAAATGCCGCCACCCTCAGGCGTCTTAACGGCAGCAGTGTGGACGCGGACGCTACCGGGTGGGTGTCGAGTGTCGTCTTCGGTGCCTCCACGCCGAGGTGGCTGCTTCTTGGCGGCGAGGTGACGGCCGCCTTTGAGTGGTGAGTCGCCGGCGTTGCCAGCGCCACTTGCAGGCGGCGGCTCGGTGGCGTTGGTGCTGCCGCATGCTGATGACAGAGCATTGAAAACATGTTGTCTGCTGACTGCCGGCGGTGTCTTGTCACCGTCATTGCCGTCGCTGCTCACGAGTCATCGTCCTATTGCGTCGCAATAGCAGCGGCCGCCGTCCCGTGGAGGTCCCAGCCACCCTCGCTGCGGGGGCGGGAAGGCGCGCAGGGCACCAAGGCTGTGTCGCGGCAGGTGGCGCTCTCCACCGCCACCTCATGTTGGAAACCCCGGAACGCCTGCAACGGAAGAGGGGGTCTTCGCGCTACCTAAGCTGTTGCGGCTGCCATGCTGGCGCCAACGCCGCCTCCACGCCGTCTACGGCGCGGATCGTCTCCCTGGTCGGGCAGCACCGCTACTGGCTGACGCCCTTCCCCCCTCGCCGTGCGGTTCGCGGCCACGTGCAGGAGGTGCCACCGGTTCCGTCGTCTGCGCTTCCGCGGCGCGGCGAGGAGGTCGTCTGAGCACTTCTGCTATCTGCTGCTGAAAATGTTGCAGGAGGCCGTCGCGGTGACAACATGATGCGGATGGGGGTGCTTTCGTCGGGCGGCGGCGGCTCAGACAAGGCCGGAGTTCTCCCCCGACTCGATTGGACCTGAAAAGACCGGCCTGTCGGCCGAAACCACGCTCTTTTCTCGGATGCAACGAGCGGCGCGGTGCTGCCGGCCTCTTCGTCAGTGACGTGAGGAGTGGGAGAGGCACGACATGGGGAGGGCCTGACGCCTCTTTTGGGACACAAGGCGAACAGCGCCGCCACGAGCATCGTCGGGGAATTTTGTGGCGTCGCCGCCATGTTCGCTCTGCTCGCCGTGAGATGCGTTGTCGTCAGAGCCTGGAGCTGTGCTTCTGGCAATGCCGTACGCCGGCCGGTCAGCACTGCCGCCGGCCGCGCCGCCGGAGGCGCTGTTGCAGGCACCATGAACGTCACCACCTGTTCCGCCCACGCCAGCCCCAATCATTGCGCGCGCGTCGTCGGCGGCGCGCATCGACGCCATCTTGTCCCCAACTTTCTGCAGAGGTGGGATGCCCGCCGTTTCCCAACTCCCTTTTCCTGCCTCAGGAGCCCAAGCGCAGTCCCCCCGCCGCTAGAACCTCCCTCTGCGCCGCCTGTCGAGCCGGGCCGCCGCCGCTGCCCTGCACGTGCTGCCCGCTGCTGCAACGCAGGCGCTGGACGGCCACTGCTGGCACGCCGAGACCCTGTCGGTGGCGGCGGCGGTGGTGATGGCAGCAGCATACGGCGAGGCGGCTGCCGCCGCACGCTGCTCGGCAGCAGAGGTTGGTTTTACTGACACGGTGGTCGCTGCGCAGCGTGGGCAGCGAGATGCGGCGTCGGCCACGGCGCCGGCGGCCGAGCCTGATCGCTGAATACAATGTGGGACAGGTACTGTGCTGTTGAGGACGTGTTGTGAGGGGGTGGGCGGGGTACGAGGACGCATGCTCAGCATGTGTGCGCAGCGACGCCGCGCGTGTAGTGACTAGCCCAGCGCATCGGAACCACTGTTGTCATATTGTTCTCGGTGGTGTAACCCACCGACGCAGACGGCGCCGAGGCGGCGCCACGAAGGCGCGAGGAAACCTTGACACGCAAGCGTGCGGCGGCTGCGGGGCCTGGGAGCCACTGCCCGCAATAGGCGGCGCGCTGCAACGCGGGGCCGCACAAAAGGAGAGCAAGCAGGCCCAGAATATAAAAGTACGCGCACATCCGCCTGGAGCGGCTACCGCGCATCGGCAGCGGCAGATGGCCCGCCCCCCGGCCAAACGGCCACGTCACTCACCCACCGAGCCGGCAGCTCCTCCCCTTCCACGCAGCCGCGCACCGCCAACGCACCCAGCTGAACAGACGGAGGCTGTCCCTCGGTGGGGCGACCGCCAGCGCATGATCCTCCCGTGGGCGATGGCCACCGCTGAGTTCCCGGCCTGAGTCGTGCCGGCCGCCACCCACCTACCGCCGTCCTCCAATGCAACGGCTCGCTGCAGCGTCGGCGGGGGGGTGGTCAGGGTCGGGGCGGCCTCCCGCCCGCCTTCCCCCTACCCCCCCACCCCGCGATGGGGCCGTACCGCTCGCCCCGCCTCGTGGCCCTCCGATGAGGCGCACAATACCAACGTCGGTGGTTGCGGCACCACCGCCGCCGTCGCCCCCCGCCGCGGTCAGCTGCTACGGCGTGCGAGGGCGTTTGCGGGGCGGTGGCCAATACACGCGCCCCTCGTGCCCCCCCCCGGCAACGTGCAGCGCGGCCGCCGTGGTGCGGCGTTCCAGGGCGCCCCAAAGCGCGGGATGTTCTGCTGCTTGAGCGACGGAGGCGCGGAGCGCGGGCATGAATGGAAGGCAACGCTCGGCTCCCGCCTCAACGGCGGCGGCGGGAGGGGCGTGCGTTTGTCCCCCCCCCCCCCCCCCCCCCCCCCCCCCCCCCCTCGCCGGCGCCACCCTCAGGCAGCAGCATGCGCGACTTGCGGGCGCCACGCAGTCGGCGGCTCGGAACAGTCTGTCGCCCCGCCAACAGGCGGCCGCCAGCCAGCGCCGCAGCCGTCCCCGCTGCCGTCGATACTCCCTGTGGGTGAGTCGCCGCAGGCGCCGCCGCGTGATTCGCGCCCGTGGCGCCGAAGCGCGCGCGGGGCGGGGGTGGGGCGCGGTGGGGGGCTGAGGGCCTACTTGGGGGTGAGGTAGGGCCGCGGTCCGTCGCGGCGCCGCCGCCAGCGGCACACGCAACTGTGCAGCCGCACCCTGCGCGAGGACCGTCTCGCGCGCCCGTCCCGCCTCCCTGAGTCCTCCAAAAAACCGCTCATCAATATTCCCACGCACTGCCACGCGCAAACTCTGGCGCCTTGTCCGGCCGCCTCACCACGCGTCCCGACGACGCAACGGCAGCGGCTGCCGCTCCGCACCCGCCCCCCCCGCCGCCGCCGCCGAACCCGCGCCCAACCCCTCTCCTGTGTTCCGCCAGCGTCGAAACCGGCGATGGCACCACCGCCGTCGTCCCCCGGTACACTGGCGCCCATTCCCCTCGGCAGGAGCGTACACCGCGCCGCGTCATCCCCCCGCACGACAAGGCGCATGAGAACGCTCATCCGTCGCCGTACCGATGCAGGCGCCGCCGTCGCGCGCTCTGGCGTCGTAAGCGCACGAGCACGTCCAGCCCCGCCCCGTCACCACCGTCGCCCCCGCCGCCGCTTGCATCGGCGAGCGGCTGGTTAGGTGGCTGCGATCCCGTAGTCCCCTCGCCCCCTCCCGCAGCGGACACCAAGTGCTACACAAAAGACAGGAGCACGTTGCACCACGCTTGTGGTGCTAGAACGCGTCCTCAAATGAACAGCGCGTTCGCCGCGGAGCGCACCTGCTAGGCGCAGCCCCACAGCCGCCGCATAGCCGCGTACGAGCGCGGCGACCACACGCGCGTATCGAAGACGGTGGTGCGGGCTGACAGAGCCGTCGGCGGCAGCCGAGACGGCAGCGCTGACAAGAGCTGCCGCCGCCCAGAGTGTGTGCGCAACGCCGGCGGGCCCTCCGACGCTGTCTCGGAGACGTCGTAGGTGAGGGCAAGCGTGAGGGCGGCGAGCTGCGAAGAGGGGGACAGGGCGGGAAGCCCCACGTTGCGGACAGCGCCGCGCGCCACGCCACCGACGGCAGCCCCGACAACTGTTTATCTTTTGCGCCAAAAACGGAGCAGGGATGGGGAGCGCGGCGGCAGTTGAAGGCGAATGATGTCGTTCAGGGCCCCGCCGCCGACGAGGAGGCCGTCGAACTGACCTGGACGTGGCGCTGCCGGCACCCACGGAGGACGTCACACCGATGGCCTCCAACTGCAGACGATTCGCGCGACGCGCGCGCAACCGTCATAGTACGCGAGGTGCTCCACCTTGCCGCAGCAGCCGCCCGCGCCCCCCGTCCCCACCGACCCCGCCGTCGCCGCTGCTGCTGCCGCCGACTGTGCTGCAATGACCTCAATGGCGTTGCTGCGGCACCTCGCCACGCACCTCATCCTCCCGCCGGCGCCGCCAGGGGCACAAGACGACGATTTTCGCCGAGCAGGGCTCCCATGGACGAGAGCCGCGGACGGCAACCCGCCGCACGTGCGTGGCGTGTGCACACGGGTGGCCACACCCGCCCCGGAGCGCGCCACACCGAAAAACGCGCCCCCCCCCCCCCACATCGGCCCGCATGCCCGATGCTTCATTGCATGGGAGCGAAGTCACGCTGCGCAAGGCCGTCCTGCCCGCGCGCCTCACACGAGAGGCCGCCAACACGGCCGCGCGCACGGGCTCCTCCGCGAGGTGGCGGACCTGGCGGCAGCGACAGCGGGCCGCCGGAGGTTGTAGTTGACGCTGCCACTGCCTGTGCCACCAGCAGAGCGGCAGCGGCCTTGTCGGCCGCCGCCGCGGGTGGATACCTGTCCTCTGGGCGGCGGCCAGTCGTGGAGGCGGCCGCCAAAAACCAGCGCGATGTCCGCCGAACACGGGTGCCCAGGGGCCCAGCACTGAGTTGTGCGGGGATCAGCAGCCGGCGCCGCGGCGACAGCCTGTGGCAAGTGCGCTTTGTCGCTCCTGGGAGCCAATGAGAGCGCACGCTCATGAAAAATGCGGCGAGCCGGCCGCGCTGCCCAGCACACTTCTGCCGAGCCTGTTCGACTCAGCTTTGACGGGCCACCAGCCAGACGCGCCACCACGCACCTGATTTTTATTGCTATGCCATACAATGAGATCTCGTATTTCGAGCGCCCTTGGACGCGCCGATCCTGCTTTTGCCAATATCCATCATCAGGCAGAATATATTCATTCATTATGTGCAAAGTATAATCATAATCGGACCAATAGAATATCCGATTATAATACTGATATTCAATCCGTCCAGCGATCCCAGATCTGAATCCGGATATGTGCCGTTGTCAAAAACCCAATCCAGAGTGTATGTCGGGGGATGCTGAATATATTGTATTCCCACGAGAAATACCTGATTCACAAGCCCCTGGTTCGCACTATGTTCACTTCGGCGCCCGTGTCAAGTACAGGGCGGCAGCTCCGCATCACTCGCATGCGCGGGCCAAGCGTGGCAGCGATCTCGTAGTGCCTTAAGGCACGGCGCAACAATCTTATTACCGTACGCTTCCGCGTTCCGCCGGGCAACCCCAAGTCGGGCACCCGGCCTAGGCGTTTTTCGAGTCGTCCGCGGCGTCGGCCGGATGTTCGATCTTGTCTTCTTCGACGTTACCGTCGGGAATGGCACGAACGCCGATAGGCGGTTGGCGACGCTCGCGAGGGCGATATGGTTCGGCACACTGTGCGGCGAAGTGCCCCGGCTTGTTACAATTGTAACAGATGTCAGCCCGATTGGCTTGAGGGACGGCGGCTCGAGGGGGCGGTGGGGTGCGAACCAGTGTGAATGGTCGTTTCGTAGTCGTCCGCTGGTCCTGTGTCGCGTAAGCAACATTGATTGCCGTTGGAAGGGTCGTCTTGAGCTGCAAGCGCAGCTTGTTGGTACCGTCCCAGTACATCTGGGCGGTAGCAACCGTCTCGGAAAGAGTCCGACCCGGGAATTGGTCATTCAAGACCCGAACGTGCGCTTGCACAAGGTCCGAAAGACCCGTTATGAAGACGTCCTTAACGTCTTGGATGTCGAACAAACCGTTTCGGAGGTCGCATTGCGTTTCCACGCGATGACCAAAGGCCGTGGGCGCCTCGTTGTCTTGTTTCTTCATCGTAATGATGTCTTGGTTGGCGTTAGCCATAGTAGCGTGTGTCGCAAACTTCGAAAGAAGCCAGTTAACGGCATCTCCGTATGTACGGATGGCATAACGCTTACGTCCGAGGGTGCTGTTACGCGCGCCGGAGAAGGCCATCTTGGCGTTGCCAGCTAGTCGAAAGACCATGAGCGGAAGGGCTTCACCATGCGTCAGCCCAGCCGCGTCGCACGCGCGGCGAAAGGTCGTCAAGAACGTGAAGATGCCCAAGGGCTGGGCTCATGTGAATAGCTGTTGCCCATGGAACGCTCCGTCTAAACGTTTGTTGAGACGATGCGACCGTTTTGCCTCCCTTGGCGTATACGTCCGTTCACGGCGGATCAGGAAGTTCGTCCTGTAGTCCAGGAGTGTATTGAAGCGGCTATTAGCCGGGCGGATCACGTTGATCCTATCGGCTTTCTTAAGTCGCTCCTTCCGCTTGGTGGGGGTCGCGGAGCGCTTGCGCGCGGTCACGCCCGACTCGCTCGAGCTGTCGATGGGCGAGGACCCACTTGGGGGCGACGGCGGGCCTGGCGGCCCGTGGCCATCGTCCGAAGAGGACGTGTCCGTCGGGTTGGGGTTGTCGTCGTCCGACGACTTCGGGCTTGACCCAGAGGCAGAATCATCGGAAGATGAGGAAGGCGCGGCGTTTGCCGGATCGTCCATGCGGACGGTCTTGTCTTTAGTCACCTTGCTTGTCTTCTTGACGTTCTTGGTCTTGTCGCCCGACTGGCGGCGAGACCTAGCCACACGGCGTTCCTTCTCGTGAAGGTCGATCTTGCGCAGGGCCTCGACGTCGTCGACCAACTTGTCATTGGCTCGCGCCAGAGACTCGTTAGTCTGTTCTCGGGCCGGCAGGCGTCGTTGAAGTGCTTCAACAGCAGCCTTCAGGCTCTCCACCACCTGCATATGCCCGGGGGGGGCTTGATCCGCAGGGATAGGAGGAGTAGGAGCACCGTCCATTGGGGCGTCGGAGGCGGCAGGAGTGCCTTGGCCCCCGCCCGGCGGCCGGTAGCCAGCTGGCAACTTGCCGTCTCTGGCTCGCCGAGTGCCGCCGGTACCACCAGTAGACATACTGGGACCTGAACAAAGTGTTCCGACTTGGCTAACGCCCTGCGCGCCAACGTCGAAGATCTCAACCGTGATGCCCCCGGCACCACGCCCACAAGTCGATGGCTTACGCCCCGCGCGC
>ENA-ORXT01006193-ORXT01006193.1-marine-metagenome-genome-assembly--contig:-NODE-6193-length-11237-cov-8.536111_pt1 | contig 11237 bp, 15 predicted proteins | sample MGYA00237868_ERZ511482 | MGnify/ENA metagenome assembly ERZ511482
TGTTGAAAGGTCAAAAACCAACTACGCCACATGACCGGTGTGACTGGCCTGGGGAGCTGAACATCACCAGTTCAACAGAAGGTTACAAATAACTACTGAAAAAAGAACATTCGCGACCGCCGCGTCACCATATCGCGAAAATGCTGGCGACGCACCAAGTCCTCAGGCATGCCGCCTCTCTCCCCATTTATCTACCACTTGTATTCCACTTCCTATTCTCCCCGTCGCTCTTCTCCACAGTCCGCAGTCAAGCGTGCCACCTCCGCCATAACAAGGCGTCGATAAAGGCTCTTCACGTCCGCCTCAGACGAGAAGCACGTGGCCAAAACAACACCCAGAGGCTAAGCGGTCTCTTTTCCAGAGCATACGCGCCCGCGCAGCCAACGGGAGACGCGGTCGCGCCGCCAAAGTGCGACGAGGCCGCGCCGCCAAGCGGTGAAGTGGCCGCGCCGCCAAAGGGCGACGAGGCCGCGCCGTCCAAGTGCGACGCGGCCGCGCTGCTACAGTGCGACGCCGTCACGCCGCCACGGCGTGTTGCGGCCTGGCCGCCAGAGCGCGACGCGTTTGCGCCGCCTAAGACCAATGCGGGCGCGCCTTCGAGGAATGCTGCGGCCGCGTCGCCAGAGCGCGACGCTGCCGCGCCGACGAGAGGTGCAGCAGCCGCGTCGCCAAAGCCCGACGCGGCCGCGCGACTCACCTCAGGCACGAAGTCTACGCGCATGCCGTCGAGCACTTCCAAATGCAGCGCGCACGGCGTCGCCGAAGAGCAAGTCGTGAAACGACACGCCATCGCCTCGGGCATGTGGTCGGCTTCTGGGGCGGCCGCCGTTGTGCAAGCGGCCGCCTCGGCGGCGGCCGACGCGTCAGCCTCCTCTGGCAGTAGGATAGACCGTGCGGTGGCGGCCGAGGAGGCCGCATGTGCTTTGAAAGCGGCCGCTTCGGTGGCCGCCTTCGCGGCCCTTTTGGACGCCATACGTACGCGCCAAGCGGGTCCCGTGTCTGCCAAGCGGCGCTTGGCCTCAAAACATGATCACAGTGCAGCGGCGGCCGATTTTCGCGTCTCCACCACTCACGCATCGGCGAGCTCCACTGCAACAGCCGCGGTGCCGTCAACGTCGGCCTGCTTCCCGCATCCGCTCGAGGTCCGCCGCGTACTTTTCTATCGCAGTCTCGCAATCAATCGTCAATACGTTGGCGACATATCGCACGCATTGCACCAGCTTCACTGCATCGGCGACCATGTCGGTCTTGCCCGCGGCCGCTCCCACCGGCCTCGTCGAGGCCAGCACGGCCGGGGCCCGTGCACCTGCAGCCGTTCTGACCTCGGCAAGGCTGGCAGCCGCACAGCCATCGACAGCTGACGCTGACTGTGACGTCGGCGACGCCATAATTGCAACAGGACGCGAAGCCACCACCGTGTCGGTCGTGGACACGACGGCAGCCGCCGAGTACGCCGCGTCGCCGTCGTCTTCGGAGCCGCCGTCCTGCTCCTTCGCATTGGGGAATGGAACATACTTGGAGCATGAGGAGCCTGAAGACCTTGTACTCGTCGCTGAGCCGTTACTCTCGGCGTAGCATGCAACAACTGTCAATATTGACATGAGGCTGTCCCCGCTGTCCTACGACGCGCTCCTCCCGTCCGTGGTACCCGAATCGTCAGAGAGACAGTAGCACGACCTCAATGCGCTGCTGCTGCTGTACTCCGATGACAACGCGGAGGGCAGTGAAGAAAGCAATAAGAATCGCTCGTCCATGGCGGCCACCTCAGAATCCCCGCTGGCTGCCACCATCTTCTGGTCCGTGGCGGCTGCCATCTCCTCTTCCTTGGCGGCCACATCTAGTTCCTCGCTGGTGGTCGTCATCTCCTCCCCCTTGGAGGCCGCCAGCTTCAAGTCCTTGTCGGCCGCCATCTTCTTGTCCTTGATGGCCACAATCTCCTCGTTCTTCGCGACCGCATCCGGTTCCCCGCTGGCGGCCAGCATCTGCTCGTCCTTGAAGGCCGCCATTTCCTCGTCCTTGGCAGCCGTCTTCGATTCTCCACTGGCGGACGCCTTCTCCTCCACCTTGGCGGCCGCTGCTGGTTCGCAAGTGGCGGCCGCCATCACCTCTATCTTGGCTGTCACTTTCGGTTCCCTGCTGGCGACCGCCATCTCCACGTCCTTGGCGGCCGCCTCCGGTTCCTCGCTGGCGACTGCCATCACCTTCACATTTGCCTTCACCTTCGGTTCCGCGATAACAGACGCCATCTCGACGTCCTTGGCGGCCGCCTCTGGTTCCCCGCAGGCGGCAGACATCTTCTCTTCCTTTGGGGCCCCCTCCGGTTCCGTGGTGGCCGCCACCTCCTCCTCCTTAGCGGCCGCCTCTGGTTCCCAGGTGGCGGCTTCCATCACGTTCACATTGGCCGTCACCTTCGGTTCCCCTCTGGTTCTGTGGCGGCCGCCAAATACTCCTCCTTGGCGGCTGCCTCTGCTTCCCACGTGGCGGCCGCCATCACCGACACCTTCGCCGCCATCTCTGTTTCCCCGCTGGCGGCCGCCATCTCCTCGTCCTTGGTGGCAGCCTCTAGTTCGGTTGCGACCACAACCTACTCCACCTGGGCGGCCGCCTCTGCCTTCCTGATGGCGGCCGCCATCTCCTCCCCCTTGGCGGCGGCCTCTTGTTGTCCGGTGGCGGTCGCCAGCACCTCTACCTTGGCCGCCACCTTCGGTTTCCCCCTGGAGGCCGCTATCCCCACGTCCTTGGCGGCCGCCTCCGGTTCTTCCCTCGCAGCCGTCATCTCCTCCTCCTTGGCGATCGCGCCCGCTTCCTTCTTCGCGAGCGCAGCAGCGCCAGCGACGCGCTCGACAACGGCCTATCGGCCACGCTGGAGCGCGTGCTTCTGCGCATCGTCATCTCAGGCCTCAATGGCAATGGCTCGATCCTTGCCGGGCCCCCGACCCATCTTCTGGTCGGCGAAAGCGTGCCGATCTGCTGCTAAACTGGCCGCAGCGGCTGCATGCGCCCGCTTTGCGCACGCGCACGCTTCGATATTGCGCTCCAGTTGCTCCTCGGCGCTAGGAACGGCGCCACGACGGCAGGCGCCTACGTTGGCGGCGCTGTCCATGCACTGTCGATGTGCAAGCCGTCGGGTGCGTCACAGTGTAGGAAGAGTTCAGCATGCGGGGAGCGGTAAGGTGCGAGAGGGCGCGCGGTGCGGAGAAAGGTGAGGCTGCGTGGGGGGACCGGTTGCGGCGGGGGCGTTGGCTTTGCAACAGAATGAGTCCGGTGAGCAGGCGACACCACACGGTGACGCTCACATGCCAGTGAACGCACCTGTTAATCAAGGGACCGCCTGATCGTGAATGAAGGGATCGCCTGCAGGTCAAAAGGACACGCCGGTCGGTTGTCACATGCGGGGGCCGCACGACCAGAAAACTCACACATAAGTTGCACGACGCGTTTCTGACGGGAGGGACGCCGTCATTTGTCGCCCCTGTAGCTCAATGATCCACTCCTATGCGAAGATCGCGCATGCCATCATCAAACCGATTGGCTGTCACTCAACGAAGAGCAGCCGTTGCGTCTTGCACGAAAAATCGGGATGAGCGCGAGACACGGACGGCAGCAAAAAAACGTCATGACTACTCCACGGGTCGTAGCGATCCTGCGTACTAGCCAAGGTTTCTGTCACACATTTTCGATGGCATCTGCAAGGTGTGGAAGGCATGTACCCGCGTGCCGACCGCCGAGAGCCTTCCACGTCGTGCTCGACGGAGGTGCCCGCTACGCACACGCACTTTGGCGATGGGAAATCCGGTCTAGAGCGGACGTCGTGCGGCCGAAGCGTCCGTGGCATGTTGCGGCCTCAAATCACACGCCGAAAACCATATTGGTGCCCTCTGGCGGGGGTTTCAAGGGCTATCCATCGCCCCCCATACCCCCCGGCCCTGAAGCCATCACAGCGCAACTCTATACCTGCGCCGTGGGTACCAGCACAGCCTTACACACGATAATATCATGCAGCTGATAGCCCCTGCACCCCCCTGCAGCCATTCCCTCCCCTCCCATCCGCCCCGCTCCATTACCCGCGCGTTCACACTTCTTTACCTCGGCTGTCCTTGACCTGCGGTCTTCCCCACCTCTCTTCTGCTCTGTCCTGGCCCCGTGCTCAGATTCTGGTTTTCAGAAAACCTCTGTGTCTCCTGACGCTACCGGAGGCTCTTCAACAACTCATGTGCCCCTCCTACGCGAAGCGTCCCGTGCTGCACGGGCTCCTTGCGCTGTCGACAAGCACCGTCGCGTGGTGGGAGGCGGCACCAGGATGGAACTCGGGGCTCCCAGATGGTCAAACACTCCGTTCTCACACGAGTTTTATTGCTGCAATGTGCGATTCCGAGTCGTTCTTGTGTGAGAAATCAGTGTGTCAAGAACTCGTACAGTCCATATGCGGTTATATGCGCTCCAGTTATATGACTTTCTGTCATAAGAGTGGGAGGATCGCGGTCGACAATCTGCTCGGGCTCGATCGCGCTATTGACCGATTGTTCTTGCACCACCCCGATTAAGAGGAATCGAATTACACAGATGAAGGGGGTACGACAAGGTGCGCACATTTGGGGGCCCCTCGCCGACGAAGACCCCACCGTCGTGAACATACCGTCGCGGACCGCACCGTCGTCGAAGTTTCCGTCTTTGACCCCGCTAGTGCCGTACTGCCGCCGAAGTGTCCGCTTTTACGACTGGGCGCTGACCGTGAGTACTACGGCTACGTGTGTTGGGAGCATTTCACGTAGTGCCCAGGTTGCAGTGTCTTTTGTGCTTTTTGTCGTGGTTCGCTGTGCTCTCGTATTTTGGCGAGAGGTGTGGCGAGTCTTTTCCGTAGACGCTGTCCTGTTGTGCTTTTGTAGCTTCTTTTTCTGTATGTCTTTACATATGGATTGGGATCTGCTTTCTTTTGTTTTTGAGTTCGTCATTTTGCGTGCTTGTACTAGTTTGTGTGCCCCCGCCATGGTTTTCCCTACTACAGCAGCCCCCTATCAGGATAGCCCACAATGGCGGCGCTTAAGCGAAGTGGCCGCTGCGGCTGCCGTGGCGGCGCCGGGCGCGGACGGAACCGTGCTGGGCGGGCCGGGAGTGTGGCCGGTGGGGCAATCAGACGGCCGGGGTCGGGCGGGGGGCGCAAAACCCGTACGTCCATCCCGATAGGTAACAAAATCGCCCTTATTGAGATCACGGACGCTGGCCACTCGTAGGTACAGACCCTGGCCATGTTTTCACTCAACAATAGCCCATCAGCCGCGCGGCACCTCTACCGGAAGCGGAGCGACTACAACAGGCGATCAGCGGCGTCGGAGGACTTGTCGACGCTCTGCCTACTACGTCGGTCCTACTTTGAGTCGGTATCCTAGGGTTCGTGGGATTGGTACCGTAGCCTACAACAGGTGGCGGGACGGCACCTATCGGTGTCAGGTGACCTTTTAGAAGCCCGGCCACGGTGGATAGCGACCGACCTCGGCGTTTTGGGATTCAAGGGCTCCCCTTGTTTCATCCAGAAGTGGGCGGCACGGAACAAGATGCACAACGTTGCCCTGTGGGGTCAAGGGGGGTCGGCTGACATTGAAGAGGCTGCGGCAACCATCTCCGAGGTCCGTTCCCAACTTGAGGCGTACCCTACGGCAAATATCTACAACATCGACGAAACAGGGCTTTTCTACCGGTGCATCCCCAACCGAGTTTATGTGGAGGCGGGCAAAAGGCGGCAGGCGAGGGGAACCAAAGCTATGAAAGCTCAAGATCGAATTACCCTTGTTTTGGCATGCAATGCAACCGAAACCCACAAGATACCGGCAGCCATTATCGGTAAGGCCAAGTTGCCGATGTGCTTCAAGCGTCCCCGTCAGCCGTGTCCGCTTCCTTCCTTCTCCCAACCGAGTTCGTGGATGGACGGCGTGACCGTCATGTCCTGGTTTGAGACCGTCTTCCTGCCGGCAGTGCGAGTCCGCACGAGTCAACCAGTAGCCCTCATCTCCGACAATTGTGGGGCTCATGCGGAACTCGAGTGCAAGCACGTCGAGTTCATCTCTCTACCGCCCAGCTGCACGTCCGTCTACCAACCGTTGGACCTGGGAATTATTGCCTGTCTCAAGAGACGGTACAAGCGACGATTACTATATCTTGTTGTGAGTACTTTTAAGAACACCACAAGATTCCGCGCGGCAATAGAGGCCACATCGGCCGCGGAAGCGGGCACACCGGCCACACGAGTGGCCCAGTCGGCCGCCACGCGGTCAACCACTGCTGTGCTCCCTGCGATGGCAGCAGAGGCGTCGGCCGCGTCATCAGCAGAGAGCGCGACGGCGGGGCGCGTGGAGGGTGCGCCAACCGTCTCAGGCCCTGGAGGGGCGCCCATGGGGATGGCGATCTTGGCGGCGATGGCAGGCCCGGCGGCTGGTCGGGCCCACACGGGGTCTGTAGCGGGCGGTGCGAGCGCCGGCGTGGGACAGTCCGCTGGCCTGGCATCGGGCCCGGTGCCGCGTGTAAGCTCTATGGCAATCGCGGTGCCGGGCGCAATGGCAGCCGACATGAGCGCTGCCCGCCGGGCGTTGATCCTGGATGCGGGACCCTACTCGGGTGCCACGCCGGCAATGGATGGCGCGTTGGCAGTGGCCGCTGCGGTAACGCCGCCTGTGGTAATGTTTGGGAACGGCAGCGGCACACCTGCGGCGGCCACTGGCGCGGGGATCTAGGACTCACCGTCGGACGGGCCCGCGGCCGCAGATCCTGGGCAGCCAGTTCGTAGCCGTTCACGCGCTCGAGCCCCCCCCGTGATGATCCGTAATGTCCCCGACGGTGCCGCGGCGCACTGGAAAGATGCGTCGGAGATTTTGAAGGCCGAGTGGGAGGCGGTCGAGCCGGCCACTATCGCGCACTGCTGGGTCAGGTCTACTATTTTACCTAGCGGGCTTGCCATGGATGTCACCGCATTGCACTGAGAGTACCGTGCATTATCTCGATCGGTAGCCGAGGATGTCAGTTCGGTAGTGACTGTAAGGGGGGGTTGTGGTTCTCGATTCATGTCAATTCCGTAGTTTCTCATGTCGGCGACAGATCGACCTCTGCCTGACCGGGCTCATTCCTGCGATCGAGTGACCCCCCTGGCATTGATCAATACGTAGGCAGCACTGGTCTGTCTCAGAAAGCGACCGACAGCACGTAAATTGAGAGAGCCCAGCCCGGTGCGACACGAGAATGCATCGCTGGAACCGGAGCTACATGTGTCCGTAGGGGTGTCATATAAGCGGATATTGACTGTACAGACAATATTGTTGGGTGTATTTTCCAGCAGGAGAACCGGAGCGCTCCAGCGGAAATGGAAATGACCCGGGCGAGACTCTCCTGAGGCGAGCCATATTTTTCTTTTGCGGTGGGGATGAGAATAAGCCTTCGTCAGAGGCGAGTGTTTGAGAAGTGGGGTCAGACGGATACGTTGAGGAAGCGAGAAGCACGGCCGGGCGACAGCAGCGGCTGCAGCGGGCCCACTGTCTGTCCATTCGTGCTGGTCGAAGACGTGCCGCTTGCCCCGCTGGATGAGAATTGCCACACACACCCTGCGCAGTGGGGCTCGTTGCAGGATCCACGACGAGGGCGTTTTTTTCCCCCGATCGCTCGTTTTTGCTCGTGGACGAGGGTACTTTTCTCGTCAAAACCTCGTCACTCGGTTATGATATGCCTGATGGAGATTCTCAACTTTGACAATGACAGCTCTTGGCCTGTACTATAGGTCATTTTAAGTGCCCCGAAGTCTTGACAAGTAGACAATAGAGGTCTATGCGCAAATTGCGAAAAGTCGTACAAGAGAGAGAAGGAGCCCCACAAGTAGGAGAAAAACATACTCAAGTGCAGCCCAATTGCTCACTCAACAGCGCATGATTGGGCCGCACAAGGCTTCCTCCTTGTTTTCCCGCCAATGCGCAGCGCGGTGGTTCGCAGCCACAAACAACGATCGCGGCTAACAAAAGACACACGTTGCATTGCCTCAGAATGGTCACCGAGTGCATTTCATAACGACATGGTCCGAACACGGTGACGACGCGAACACGGGGAACCTGCCCTCAAGGGCCGCCGTGCGGCGTGCCATGCGCGGACCCACTCATCCGCACGTGTCTTAAAGCGGCAAATATCGCCTCTGCCTCCCTTTCGACTACTTACCGGGAAGACCCTGGCACCGCAGACATCCCCGGTGCTGGTCGCGACCTCGTGCCCCCGGGGTCCAGCATCTCCCCATTCTCCCAAGACTGTGGCACCCGCGTCAGCCGGCAATACCTGCCAATGGCTGCGAAAGGAACCCCTTCAGATCAAGTAGCGGCAGCGATGGCGCTGCATGGAGGAATTGCGCTGGACATCGACTGGACTCCCTCAACGAAGGCGGTGGGGTCGCGAGGAATTTGCGGATTCAGCCGGGGTCACGAGCGGATCGGAACGCGCTCTCAGCCCCGTTCTTGAACGTCGGCGACTCGCGTCGTTCGGCTCCGGATGCATCCCGCTTCAGCTCGGTCGATGGGACTGATGAATTCTTAGTTCAGTTGTGTTTCCATTCTTTGACTCCTCAGGTTCATGACAGCTGGCGTCCACATTGGGCGTATCAATTCCATATTGCTCGCTTGAATCGACGTCCAAATCGCACGGACAGTCGTCTTCGCAGTATCTCCGGACCCTGTGAGCGACTGAATATGACCGCTTGCTAGCAGCGGGGTTTAAGAGCTCAAGGAGCTTCATGTTCAAACATCGTTGCGACCCTACTGGCTTGCTCGATGAGGCTTCATCGTCCCTTGTTACCTTTCTCATGCTCCATCTCACACCATGCTGTTCTACATCACTTGAAAGCGCTCTCTGACGGTCCTGGAGCATCCAGGAACAGTGTGAAAAATGCAAATACGTAACAACAGACAAGCAGAGTATGAAATTCGTCGAGAACAGCTCTCACAAGGGCCTTCAAGGGGGGTTTATCACCAGCTTGACAGGTTTCTGGTCGACGAATCGAGAAAGAAGGGCCTCGTCGTGGATCCTGCGACGAGCCCCACTGCGCTGCCGACGAGTTCTATAAATAAGTCACTACAAACATACTGCAGAAGAACTTTGCCTGCTGTCAAATCAAGACTCCCTTTGTCTTCACCGATGCCATGGGTTACACAAGGACGAGCCTCGTATGCCATAGACGTGTTTGATTGACTGATCGAGCCCCGAAAAAAAGAAAAAGAAAACACACACACACACACACACACACAAACGGACAGACGTTAGTCGGTCCGAAAAGCAACGGTTGTGCACGTGGCACACAACAAGTGGAACCTACCAGGGAGGTGGGCGGGAGACGATAAAACTGCAGACGTGCTGCGCCCAGGCAGTCAGTGGAGGGACGCGGCGGCGTCGCCTCTTATGGCGTGTTGGGGTGCGGAGAAGCGCAGGGCACCGCCGCGGTGTGGCTACCGCGTCGGCGGTGGCGTGTGCCCACCAGCGCTTCAGGGCCTGTGCGGCCCTAAAGACGCCCCCCCCCCCAGCAGCTCCGGGTGATCCCGGGGGATCACCCAGCGCCCTAAGTCTTCCGTCTATTAACTATCACGTAAGTCGGCGACGCTCATAAGAAGAGTCAATCACCGATAAATCAAAGCATAGATACGTGGGGTTACACAAGGAGGAGCTGCGTATGCCAACCCAATCCAGTACGGGCGTGCGCTCGCCGGCGGGTCACGCAGGGAACAATCGCCCGAAAAAACACCGATCATAACACGACGGCACGACGAGGGTGGAGATGTAGGACTCCGCCAGCGTCCGATCCGTCGTGTTGGTCAGCTCTGCAATGGCATCCCGTGGCACGCCGGCCGCGTTGGCCGCCGTCGCGCCGCCCTTCTTGAGCGAGTGAGAGGAGTAAATGGTGCCAACCGGAGCGGTCACGTCAAGCCTGAAAAGCCCCTCTCGGAGCCAGCCCGTGATGACGCCGCTGGCCGCGCGGGCGGCGCAGCTGGTGAAGAGGCGGGTGCCTGCCGAGGCCCCGGCCGAGCGAAGGTCGGCCAGCAGGCGGGCCAGCAGCTGCCGCGGCACGTCGTACGCACCGTCGTGCGCCGGGGGTAAGGTGCGGGCAATCAGCCTGTCACGGGCGGCGGTCTTGTGGTCAGGTACTCGGTAGCATGTGCGGCCATCTGCGGGAAGCTGCACGTCGGCGACGCAGGGGCCGGTGATGTCGCCGGCGCGCCGCATCCACCAAAATTGTAAAACCACCGCCGTCAAGCGGGGGCGCAAAATCGTGGGGGAGTAGCACGCCAGCATTGCCAACCGCCAAGCGACCGCCGACGGCAGTGGGATGCAATTCGGCTTGGTCTACGCCCGCAGTAGCAGGCCCGCCCGGCGGAGGCCGGCCTTTGCCTCCCTCACCGCGGCGGCGTCGCAAGGGTTGCCGTACCCGGCCCCCAGGTGCCTTTTCCGCACCGCTGCCAACATCGTCTTGAGGGACGTGGCCACCCGGTTGCCGCAGCACCACTGGTGGCCGACGTACTCAATAATGGTGGCGGTAGTGGCGGGCACAGAGCACCGGCCGCGGCCACGGCAGTAAGCCCCAAAGGCAGCCCACTGGCCACCGTAGCGGTCGGCTGTGGAAGCCCTTACCGACGAAAGGCGGAGAAAGCGAGCGGCAGCTCCATCAGGGCCGCCGCCGAAGGCGGAACGAGCCAGCGCTTGGCCCTGCGCTCGGCGCCAACGGCGCCCGAGCGCACCGTGTGGCGTCGTGTGTGGGCAGCTGCCCCGACCGCTATCTGCCTCCGCCACTGCACGTCCGCTTCTGCAACGCCTCAACTGACAAAGCGAAACACCGCCAAGCGCCACGTCGGGTGCGGCGCCGGCTGTCTGCTGCAGCCGGACGAGAAGACGCCTGCCACCTTGGGCAGTAGCCATGCCTCGTTGGCGCGCTCCACCGCGCGCGACCACCAGCTCTGCGCTGTCCACAACGACAAGAGGACCGTGGCGTTTGCGCCCTCGGCTACGATCTTGTCCACCACGCGGCTGGCCTGCGCAAATGGCGGGGTCACCCAGCTGTTATCCGACCCCGCCCACGACACCGAGAAAGCGTCCACCGCCTTTGTGCCCGGGCAGTGGTGTCGAGAGGTGAACCGCGGACAGTGCGTGTTGAGGGCAGACGCGAAGCGGTCCACGGTGTGGACGCCGTACATCTCGTCGAGGCGGCTGTAGTACTTGGGGTGCAGCCGCCA
>ENA-ORXT01006195-ORXT01006195.1-marine-metagenome-genome-assembly--contig:-NODE-6195-length-11233-cov-9.565077_pt1 | contig 11233 bp, 11 predicted proteins | sample MGYA00237868_ERZ511482 | MGnify/ENA metagenome assembly ERZ511482
GTCTGGTAGTTCAGCTGGTTAGAATACCTGCCTGTCACGCAGGGGGTCGCGGGTTCGAGTCCCGTCCAGACCGCTAAGGCGCATGTCAAACATGCGCCTTTTTTATTCTTTTTGTTCTCAAAACGTTGATGAGCAAGGACTTAGAAAGGTTCATTTGATGCCTTTTTGTTCCATCGTGTACCATTTGTTTTCATATTATTCTGCATTTTTTTGTACCTATTTTGTACCTAAAATGAAATATTCCATTTTTCGTCATTTTATCATGTCACAAAATAGGATTTATGAAAATAAGATATTCTTTAGTGTACAATCGCAAAAAGAAGTTAAGAACTGATGGAACAGCTCTCATTCAAATTCGTGCCTACCTTAATACTGAATGTAAGTATATTTCTACGAACGTTCATGTAAGCCCTTCTCAGTGGGATAGTCGTAATAAGAAAATAAGAAAACATCCTAATCAACGCCAGCTTAACGAACAAATAAGACTTCAACTAGAAGAAATGGAAGTCTTTGAACTCAACAAGACTGCAAAGCAAAATGGCGTTATCCATTTATCGCAGTTAAATAACTATCGCATACCTAGTGCTTTCAATTCTTTTACCCATTTCATAGAAGTGGAACTACTGAAGGAAGATGTTAAAGAAAGCACCAGAGATACCTATGTTACTACGCTTACCAGATTAAAAGCTTTCCGACCTATTATTTACTTTGAAGACTTGACCTACAATATGGTGAGGGGATTTGACCAGTTTCTAAGAGATAGTGATAATGCCATCAATACAAGAGCCAAATATCATAAAATAGTTAAGAAATTTGTCAATCTCGCTATCAAATTAGACCTGCTCGATATAAATAGTAGCCCCTATAAAAGATTTCAAGTAAAAAGAGAGCGAACGGACCGTACTTTTTTGTATGAAAAGGAGGTGGAAGCAATAGCAGCAATTAAGTTAGGAGAGTTTGAGCAATGCCTGGCCCCTATAATTGATTTATTTGTGTTGTCCTGCTATACTGGTTTAAGATATTCCGATATGTCCAGAATAGCACTAGAAAATATACTACAAACGGATAAAGGTTATAAACTATCAATTAATTCTTTGAAGACAGGCAAGCAGATATTACTACCATTATATCAATTGTTTCCTTCTAACAAAGGACTAACCAAGCCAGAGCGAATAATCAAAAAGTATTTAGACTTACATGAGCAAAAGTATAAGAATCTTCCATTTTACGATGATATGCCTTTCTTCAAAAGCCTAACAGAGCCATACGTCAATAGACAACTGAAGGTAATTGCAAGAAAAGCAGGCATACAAAAAAATCTAAGTACCCATGTTGGGCGACATAGCTTTGGAACGATGATGGCGCAAAAGATTGAAGTACAAGTATTGCAAAAACTGATGCAGCATAGTAAACTCAAGGAGACGATGATTTACGTCCACATGAGTAATGATATTGTCGAAAGTGCATTGGATAAAATTGATTGGAATATATGACAAAAGAGAAAAAAATAGGTTTTCATTATTCGCTTTACAAGACCGCTAAAGACAAGAAGGTTGATAATAACGGTAAAGAGATATATCCTCTTGCTCTTAATGTAACCTATAACCGTAAGTCAACTAAGTTTCCTTTATCAAGGAATGAATTACCTCAAGTATATTTCACTGAAGAAGGTGTTGATAAAAAACTTTACTACGACCAATTTACAAAAGTGTTAGAACAGCAAATAGAAGGAATAATAAGATTTGAAAGCCATATTGTAGGAGATAAATACTCCATTAAAGGTATCAAAGAGAGAATGTTTTTTTACCGTAGTAGACTAATGCCAATACTTGATAGTTCTATGGTTGCAAGGTTAAAAAAAGTACTAGGAGACTACTATACTTACAACGAGTTTGTGGAATTACTAAATCCATTAGCAATAGTCAATGAGGAAATAGCATCTTCTTTTGTGTTCCTTTTTGAATATAATTTTTTTGATGAGAAGAAATTTATTATCAAAGATAAATCACCAAAAGAATTTATTGATTTAATAGCTGTTTATTTCTTAGTATCTGCATTTGAGACTCATAAGGGTAACGATATTATCAATGAGAAAAACAAAGGTTTATTTCTATTGGATTGGGTCTTTACTACTTTTAAAAGTGATTTTAAAGACTTCGTAGATTCAGATGCTTCTAAGGAAGTTTTACATAAGATAAAAGCCCAAGATGAAATTTTTGCTAAAGTTTTTGAACAATATGAAGAAGAAGTAATGAACGCTAATTTTGATGAAGTATGGAGTTCTCTAGGTCTTATAGCTACACAGTCTGACAAGTTTAGCAGACTTAAACATAGACTTGATTTTATGAAGTCAGGTTGATATTTTTTTAAATATAATGTTTGTATAAATTGATTCTATAATTAAAATACACTAAGTTTGCAATAAATGGAATATTTTGGTACAAATTATTTACAAATAAAATTTAGAATATTATGATTACGACAATGCAGTTTGAACAGTTGAAAACAGAACTAGCGGCTATAAGGCAAACGCTAAACACAAAGCAACCTGATGAAATACTTACATCAAAAGAGGTGATGCAATTACTGAAGATAAGCCGAAATTCCTTTAATCGACTGAAAGATTCGGGTACAATTAAAGTGTACATGTTAAAAGGTAAACTTTACTCGAAACGAAGTGAAATATTGGTAGCATTACAGGAAGGATTAGTACAATAAAAAAAGGCATTAGTAAGAGTCAATTACTGATGCCTTTATATTTTTTAACGGTAAACAAAGACTAAGCTTTAATACCCTTGTTAGCAGTACGAAGATACACAAAAAGTGGTATATATCATAGCTTAGTCTTTGATTTTTAAATCAAAAAATGATAGTAACAGCTATTAATAAAATAAGAAATTATCCTATACCCTTTGGTGAAGCTAGATTAAAAATTCCTGTCTCTATTACTAAAGGAGCTAGGAATAATGCTATTGTAGCACACAAAGAATTAAGGGACGTGCTAAACGAAATGGTAGATAAAAATAATGAGGACTTTATTCAACTCACTAAGAAATTACACCAAGCAAAGGTTAATAATCCGCAAGAATATAAAAGACTTAAAGAGCAAGAATGTTATGGATTAATAATCGGTAAATATTCAACTCGAAAAGACGATGCTTGTGAAACTTATATATCCTTGTTGGGTTTTGATATTGATGCCTTAGAAGATAGTTTTATCACAGATTTGTTACTTGCCGATTGTCGTAGTTGTCCTCATATCTTTCTAGCCTTTCCTAGTCCCTCTGGGCGAGGTTTACGGATTTTTATTTGGTGCGAATCAACACCAAAAACACACAAATCTTATTATCAAACGATTTGTGAAACGCTAAGTAGCCATCTTCGCATTAAAACAGATAAGGAAATAAGAAAAGAATTAAAAACGCAAGGAAAAGAGAGTAAGGAAGTTAATGAATTACTAAAGACAATTGAACATATAGATACAGGTACAAATAACCTTAGCCGAATATGGTTTTACACGCACCTTAGTCAAGATAGTATATACATTAATAAAAGTAGCAAGATTTTCAAGTTACCTTCGCTTAGTACAATGCAAGCAAATAAAAAGACTAAAAGACCACTACCACCAAAGAGCGCACCAGCAACTGTAGGACTAATAGATGAAAAAGAAAAGATACGCCTATGTTTGAAGATGGCAGAAACCAGAAATATAGCGGCAGGGAGAAATAATAGCCTATATCCTCTAGCTTGCTTAATGAGAGAACATGGGTTGTCAGAGCAAGCAATTTTAGGCTATTGCTTATCCTTGCAAGAAACGGATTTTACAGAAGTCGAAATTAAGAAGACGGTAAAAAGTGCCATAAACAGAGCAGTATTTCAGAAATTTTCTGATCAACAATTACTCAATTGGAAAGAGAAGGTAGAAGGTAGTAGAGGGAATACGGACAAGCAACCAATACCCGATGAATCTAAAAATGTACAGGCAATAGAGGAAGATAAGAAGGAATCTACCTTTGTACGAATCAAACGCTATTTATCTAGGAAGTATGATTTTAGACTTAATACTATTTCTATAGAAATCGAATATAGAGAAAAAGCAATCGGTGGCGATTACAAAGAATTGAATGAAAATGATATTATTTGCGAATTGATGGAATTAGGATATAATGGCGTTGAATCTAAATTAATTGCCTTACTCCGTTCAAGTTATGTTCCTGTCTATAACCCTATTCAAAGCTATTTTGAATCATTGCCACCCTACGACCAACAAACGGATTATATAGGACATTTGGCATCTTTTGTGAAAACGAAAGACCAAGATTGGTTTAATCAACAATTCAAGAAAATGTTAGTTCGCTCCATTGCTTGTGCTTTGGGGAATATTCCTTTTAACAAGCAATGCTTCACGATTAAGGGAAAACAAAATGACGGTAAGACTTCTTTTATTCGATTCTTATGTCCTCCACCGTTGCAAAACTACTACAAAGAAGATATTGACATTACCTCAAAAGATGGCAAATTAGCTTTGTGTCAAAACCTGTTTATCAATTTCGATGAACTGGATGGACTAAGTAAATATGAGTTGAATAAAATCAAAGCCATGTTTACAGTGGATAAGGTCAAGGAGCGACTACCTTATGATAAGAAACCCAAAAATTTTAAAAGAACTGTGTCATTTTTTGGTACAACCAATCGAGAAGAAATTTTAACAGATGAAACGGGCAATGTTCGTTGGCTAATTTTTGAAGTACTCTCTATTGCCCATGACAAAGGTGGAGAAAATGGCTATAATCAAAACGTCAATATAGATGATGTTTACGCACAGGCTTATTATCTCCTAAATACAGGCTTTAATTTCAAATTAACACCTGATGAACTGGACTATTCTGAAAAAAATAATAAAGGATACCTAGTACGAACGCCAGAGCAGGAACTAATACAAGAATACTTTGAGCCAGCAACAAAGGATACTCCTAACGCAGAATTTAAGTCTGCTACCATGCTCATGGAGGATTTAAAGGAAGTCGCTAAGACCACACTTTACCTGCGAAACATTGGAAAGGCATTGAAGGTATTAGGTTATCCTCAAACCTCTAAGAAGTTCAAAGGAACGGGTTCTAGGAAAGGATATTGGATTACAAAGAATCAATCTTACCTAGATAAAATTGCTCAAAATACCTAATTCTTCTTACCACCTTACCACCTTTAAAGTAAAAGGTTAATAATCAATTACTTAAAGGTGGTAGGATAGGATTTGTTTATCCTACCACCATCCTACCACCTACCACCTTTTTTGATTAAAAGGTGGTAGGATAAAAAAGGTGGTAGGATAAACAAAAAGTAGTTACCACCTATTTAGTGGTCTTAAAAGATTTAAAATCAATGTTTTACAAGAAAAGGTGGTAGGTGGTAGGAGTGGTAGGATGAAAAAGTAAACTTTATTAAACTATTTATATAACTAACTAACAAGACCCTCTCCTATGCCAGTAGGAGAGGGAAGGTTTTACAACCTTTTGTTAGAATTAACTAAACAAAAATAAGATGTTAGGATTAACAAAAAAAACAGTACCCGAAAAATTGAAGTCTATTGAGATATTCAATTTAGATGCAAAGATGAAAAAAGGCTTAATCATTTTTGCTTTAGCCTGTCAAATCATTTCGGGTTTTACAGAGTATTTGGGTATAGCTCCATTTATTAGCGATGTGGTACGACCTATAAACTCAGATAATGCAGATAGCATTGGGAATATTATAGGTCTATCCCTTGCTATATTCCTTGAGTTTTTAGTTTTCTACCTCATAGGCTTTATCGTATGGGCTATTAAATCTAAATACTGGCATCTGGGAGAAGACAAAGTTGATTTAATTTATAATCGCTGCAAGTTCGGGTTTGCTGTCATTGTTTTATTTGCTTTAGTCTTTGTGTCGGCTACATTGAGTAAAAAGAATGTCAAGTATCAGATAGAAGCTACTCCTATGACCTCTATAAATGTAGCCGATAAGCATGACCAGCGACAGGATGATAAAGAACAGAATGCTAAAGACCAATATGAAACGGATAAGATAGCCTTAGACCGTTCCTACAATGAAAACAAGCAGATTATTGAAAGTGGTTACATTGCACAGATAGAAGCGGCTGAATCTGAAATTGCCGTTATCGAACGAAAGCAGGAGCGAACAGGCAAAAGCTACCGTACTAGCATCATAAACGAACAAAAGAAAATATCTAACCTAAAGGCACAACAAGCTGATGAACTAAAGGAATCAAAGAAAATATATGACACTGACTTGAAAGCGTTAAAAACTACGAGAGATACTTATATTGCATCCAGCACAGCGACTATCATAACTGATAAAAGTAAAGCAGTAGGACAACAAGACAAAATAAATGCAGCTATTGAAAAACGTAATGTTTGGGCAGCATGGGTACTGTCTCTAATTGCTCAATTCAGCGTGATAGGCGCAGTCATTGCGAGGACTTGGATTTGTATGTCTAATGCAACAAGTGGGATAGAAGAAAAGCACCTACCACTTCCAGAAGCATTTTCAGATAATGTATTGACAGAACTGCTAACGCTTGCTATTCTTTATCCTTCTAGGTTGTTACACAATTTTGTAAGAAAAGGATTTCAAAAAGTACCAGAACTGATTCAGCTAAAAGAGAACCATGCAGTCGTAGAATTAAAGACTAAAAATGCCGTCAAAGAAACTCCCTTACAACAGGCAAACTACCGAATTATTATAGATGATGCAGTCCATTCAGAAGCGGCAAATGTAGGGGAATCAGTTACCGATAATGCAGAAGAACCTATAAGCTATATTCCTACCCGAAATGACCTAGAATCGGAAGCACAGGAAGAGGTAAAGCCCCTAGATAAACTTCCGATTACACGTATCAATAGGAAGAAAGATAAGTTCAAGGAAAGACAGAAGAAAAAGATTATAAAGTACTGGAATAAGCATATTAATTTAAACGGTACACCTCCCACATTTAAGCGAATGAGTGAGGTACTTAATATAAGTACGAAGACCATTTCTAAATACGTCAGAGAATTAAAAGAAACAGGGATTTTATCAGACGAAATCGCACAAGCTTAAATTCTTGAATAATAGAAAATTATCTTTCTATTTATTCATACTATGCCAACGGTTCTCTTATTGATTTGACTACTGCCTTTTACCCCTCTAACTTTGTTTGTAACAAATTGTAACAAAAAAAATTGCAATGTTGCAATTTGTCTGGACGGTGTAACAATCTGTTACAATTTGTCTGGGTGGTGTTACATTTTGTCTGGTTATTGTAACGAAATGGCTAGCGAATGTAACAGCTTGTAGAATCATTGTAACAGCTTGTCTAAGCCTTGTTACATATTGTAAACCAATAATCTATTTTTATGTCAACACAAGCAAAATATGGCATTCCTGTATCGGGTAGGGTAGACGTACTGCTACACAAAAAACTAAAAGAGGATGCAAATAAATATGGTCTTTCCATGTGCAGAATGGTAGATACCGCTTTAACAGAATGGGCGCAAACTTCTGAAATCCGTAAGACGGATGAACAGTTGAAAATAAGGATTGAGGAACTAGAAAGGAAGCTCTCTAAATCGAAGACGACTATTAAAAAATATCAGAAGGAATTAGATGAAGAGACACAGCGCATAAATAAACGTTGGAGTACTGCCATTGCCATGTTTATAAAACAGATTTCTAATAGTAATTCTAAACACAATTCACATATAGAATTGTTTAAACAAATTTTTGCCGATGTATAATCACAACCAGAAAGTGCAAATGAATACCCAAGCTCCTGGCCAATACAAACAAGCTCCTAAATCTTCTTTTTTTGGCATTTCTAAACTAACTTGGATATTTGGAGGAGTACTACTAACGATAGGCCTTTTAGTCCTGTTATATAAGACCATAAGGGGCAATCATGTGGAAACTATGTTTTCGCTAAAGGATATTATGTCTGCTTTACCAAGCAGAGCGTAATGCTCTAAAACAGGCAAGGCAGCTCAAAATTAATTGGGCTGCCTATATTTTCATCAAGAATAAGACTATTTTTGCACACTACTATATCTGGACATTATTTAACAAATCAATTATTTCTTATGGAAAAAAAATGGTCAAGAACAAAAGCAATGAAAGAATTTAAAAAAGAGTTTAAAGTTGTTTTCGACTTTTGGACAAAAACATTAACTAAGAATAAAAAAGGTTTGCGACTGTTATGGGATGATTTTATAACAGACGAGAAAAGAAAGGGAAATGTAAGTGAAGAAGTTAATTGGGAAAGACCTAAATGGGCAGATGATGGAAATCCTTGGGATTTGTAATTATCTTATTTAGGCAATCTCATATCTAATAAGTTTACAGTCAACTAATCTAACTATATTATTTGGATTTTTCACTCTTATATCCTTGATAGTAAACAAATCTGGTGAATTTTGGATTCGCTCAATACTATTAGCAGAAAAAGTATTGAATTTTTCCGTTGGAATTATTGCAACACATTGGAATCTACTTTCATCATTATATTCATGAACATAACTAAAAACTTTATAAGGAGGTTGAAATAACCACATTCCTCTTACTCTAAGCTGTGTTATTTTTAACGGATCGACATCTTTCACTTTACCAATTTCATTAGTTTGAGAGAATGTTATACCCGAAATATTCCTAATTCCTTCACTAATATTTTCTTTAAGAGATGTATAAATTGATTCATCCGCAGCATAAATATCACCATAAACAAACCAGAGTGACGATAGCCTTTTAGGACTTCCATTTATATGTCCAATTGTGTATATAAAATCTTTCTCTGTCCATGGTTCACACTCTCTACAAGTTCTATTTATTAACTGGCTAGATGACAAGAGTTTTGATTTTGGATGAGAACTATTTAACTGCAAATCTGCATTTATGGATTCAATTTTTTTCACTTCAACAGCAGCTCCTTCGTGAAGCATAAAATCTGGAGGTCTATTCTTGCTACCTTTATAAGAGAATACATCACTATATTTCTGATTTCGTATATTTTCATCAGTTTCTCCCATTGAATCAGCAAAAGCATCCATTACAAGATTTTCTAACCCTGCTCCCATATTATTTGCCCGATTATTACCAAGAGTGACATTTTGAACATCTAATGAAGCTGCTTGAGATATGTTATATAAAGCATCTAATAAATTTATCATACAAATAGTGTTTCTTGCTTAGATTTGGAAATATTAGAGTTTTTATTATCATTCAAATTAATTTGTTTTTTTATAGTCGTAGCCAAGAATTCAGCAAGATTAACAGGAACTGCATTGCCTATCATTTTATATCCAGCGACTAAAGAATTGTACTTAAATATAAAGTCATCAGGGAATGTCTGAATTCTAGCACATTCTCTAACACTTAACCTTCTATAAAGATGCTCTTTGCCTGGAACAAATATTCTCTTATTCTGCTCAATAAATTTCATCTTTGGGGCTTGTGGATGGAGAGGTGCATGTCTTCCTCCTGCTTGAATAGTAAAGGACTGTTCATCCCAACTCCTAACTCGATTCCTTGACATATACATAGTAGAGAACCCCCCCAATAGGTATTCATGGTTGGGTATTTTACAGTTCTCGCCATTTGTCTTGTTGTAAGGAAGAGCAGGTAGTGCATTGTCTTTTAAATCTCCAATAGCAGTTTTTAAATCAATTTTAGGGAAAGTCTTAGACGGGAATTCAAATTTAATTCCTAAATCTTTTCTAATTCCAATAAAAAAAACTCTTTTCCTATCTTGAGGAACATTATAATTAGAAGTATTTAGTAATTTAAAAGACAACGAATAACCAGTTCCAGCTTTGCGGAACATTTCTTTAATATTTTCTAGTGCTGTTGCATGTCTAGGAAGGAGCATACCGCTGACATTTTCAGCTAGAAAAAACTTGGGCTGCTTTGCTTCTAAAATTCTTATAAAATCAAAAAAAAGCTGCCCCCTTTTATCATTAATACCTCTTAATGCACCAGCTTCACTCCAACTTTGGCACGGTGGACCACCAATTATACCATCGCATTCGGGGACTTCGTTTTCATGGATATTTACTAGGCTTCTTTTATCAAGTATAGTATTTGGATGGTTTAGTTCATAAGTCTCCCAAATATCTTTGTCATACTCATTAGCCCAAATTACTTTAAATCCTGCTTTTTCAAATCCTAAATCTAGCCCACCAGCACCTGCAAAAAAAGATACTATATTCATTTGTTAAAATTTTTTGTTTAGTTTTTTATTGAGAACCCAACAAAAGTATTAAAAAACAGGAAGACTTTTACATTTCACTATATATATTTATACCACATATTGTACCGTTAAATCATTCGTAGAGATATGTCATTTAAAATAAGGCGTGTACGAAGTTTTTTTAATACGAAAAACTTGCATAAATCATTGATTTTTAGTATATTAAGTAAAAAAGATTACTTAATTAAATTTGAAAATAATGGAAGTTGCAGAGATTTTGCGCAAAATACCGAAGAAATTAACTGATAAATTAGCAGAGGAAACAGGAGTAAATCATAGTGTACAACGCCTGCGAGGGCAAGTTTTTTTAGATTTACTCTTGTTTGGACTCGTTAATTCTGAGCGATTAAGTACTCGTGTAATGGAGGAATTTTACAACTCAAAATTGTTTGGCTATTTTTCTAGCAAAGATGAAGGTCATCAAACTCGACATTCCTCTATTGCTGACCGCTTAAAAGTAATTTCTCCTGACTATTTTAAAGCTATTCTTGACTGGGCTTTTGAACATTTCTTCGACCAATTTGGTGGCACAAAACGAGAGAAAAAACTAAAGCGTTTTGATTCTACGATGATTAAAATTAGTTCGGCTTTAGTAGATTGGGGGATGCGGGTAGGCAGACCACCAAAAGACCGTCCCCAACAAGTTCAATTAAAGGTCACTTTAGGACTCCAAGGAGCCTTTCCAAAAGAAGTTAATATCTACACCAATCAAAAGGCTTTATCAGAGGAAAATACGCTTTATGATATTATCATCAACAATAGCCATGAACCTGATGAAATTATTTCATTTGACTTGGGTCTTAAATCCAGAAAATCTTTACAAAAGTTTGATAATGAGGATATTAAGTTTGTAACCAAGGGCGCAAAAAACCTTAGATACAAAGTCATTCGTTCTCATAGTGAAGACTTAGATGAAAATGACCAAACTCGAATTTTACAAGATTCAATTGTCCACCT
>ENA-ORXT01006196-ORXT01006196.1-marine-metagenome-genome-assembly--contig:-NODE-6196-length-11233-cov-2.624776_pt1 | contig 11233 bp, 7 predicted proteins | sample MGYA00237868_ERZ511482 | MGnify/ENA metagenome assembly ERZ511482
ACTATCTCTGTAAACATCGCATGCGCTTGGCGCAGTTTGAAGGTCGTTATAAAGATAAGCAGTCCATATCACACCTTCGAAAGATCGACGATTGGGCGTTTGTCACCAAATCTGGCGATGTATCAGAGCTGTCCTCCGTACCCAGAGATGCAGAAATCTGGCCGATTGTGACTTCGACAACCGATAATTGCCTCGGTGCAGAATGTGATGACTATCAGGAGTGTCATGTTGTGAAGGCGCGTCGGGATGCTCAGGAAGCGGATATCGTTGTGGTGAACCACCATCTGTTTTTTGCTGACTTGGCACTTAAAGAAGAGGGGTTTGGTGAGCTTTTGCCAAGCGCTAATGCGGTGATTTTAGATGAAGCCCATCAACTGCCAGAGATAGCCTCAACATTTTTTAGTGATATTCTGAGCAGCCGGCAGTTACTCGAACTAGGAAGAGATACCTTGGCAGAGTGCCTTGCCTCCGCTTCGGATATGGCGGATTTGCGTACATTGCTAGCGGCCTTGGAGAAAGTGACCTTAGATTTCCGGTTAGCTATGGATAAACCGGGCTTGCGTGAGCCGTGGTATAAAATTCGTGATAAAGCACCGATCCAGCGGGAATTACACAATCTCATCGAGGTAATGGATAGCCTGAGTGCACAATTAAAAATCGCCAGTGAGCGAAGCAAGGAGCTGCTCAATTGCTACGAGCGATTATTTTTATTGTCGATGAAGTTGAAAAACTTCAGGGAGCCCAAGCCACAAACCGTGCAGTGGTATGAAACGTATACCCGCTCTTTTTCTTTGATATCAACGCCACTGGAAATAGCCGAACCTTTTCGCAAGCAGCTTGAGGCATACCCTTGTGCATGGATACTCACGTCGGCTACATTGGCTGTAGGGCAAAATTTTGAACATTTCACTAAGCGTATCGGCTTAGATGACCCAAAGACTTTATTGCTGGACAGTCCTTTCGATTATTGGCATAACGCATTACTGTATGCTCCCCCTAATATGCCCGAGCCCCAACAGCATGACTTTGTGCCACGATTAGTTGAGGAGGCGATTCCGGTGATCAATGCCTGTAAAGGCCGTACCTTTATGCTATTCACTAGCTACCGTGCCTTAAACCAAGCCGCAGAGCTGTTAAAATCTGAAATCGAATACCCTATTTTAGTACAGGGAGATACTTCTCAGGCCGAGATGATTCAACGATTTAAAGAGCTGGGTAACGCTGTTTTGTTAGGTACCAGCACATTTTGGGAAGGTGTTGATGTGCGTGGTGATGCGCTGCGCTGCGTTATTATTGATAAATTTCCGTTTGCCTCACCAGGAGATCCGGTGCTCGAAGCCAGAATAAAATCAATTCGTGAGCAGGGTGGTAATCCTTTTGGTGATTATCAGCTGCCGCAAGCCGTTATTGCGATGAAGCAAGGGGTGGGGCGCTTGATAAGAGATGAGCAGGACAAGGGTGTATTGATGATCTGTGATCCCCGGTTGCGCACTAAGTCTTACGGAAGGGTGTTTCTGGAAAGTCTGCCACGAGTGCCTCGAACTTCTAAACGTGAAGTGACAGAGCGATTTTTTGCGAATATTGATAAATGAAAATTTTAGCCATAGAAACAGCAACAGAGGCGTGCTCGGCAGCCTTGTATTGTGATGGTGAAATCATCAGCCGCTATGAGCTTGCCCCTAGAAAGCATACACAAATTATATTGCCAATGATGGATGATGTTTTGGCAGAAGCGGGGGTATCAAAGCAGTCATTGGATGCCATTGCATTTGGCCGGGGGCCGGGTGCTTTTACTGGCCTACGCATTGCCGTTGGGGTAGCTCAAGGATTGGCACTTGCTCTGGATAAACCCATGGTGCCCATTTCTTCACTAGCGGCAATGTCGCAGCAGGTATTGGACAAAGCAGCGAAGGCATCCATTGATAATGATGCCCGCTATATCCCCGCTATTGATGCTCGGATGGGGGAGGTCTACTGGGGAATCTATAAGAATATTGATGGTGAAGTCAGCCTATTGGGCGAAGAAGAGATTTCGAAGCCTGAGGTTATAGCGCAACTTGTCCATGGCCAGAACCAAAATCTTCGTTTCGGCAGTGGCTGGCAAAGCTATTATCCGGATTTAATGACTTCCGATTCGCCTGAGCTTGAATCAGCGACAAATGATGTCTTTCCAAATGCATACTACGTTGCAAAGCTGGCGGCATCCGCTTTCAGTCGCGGCGAGTCGATTGACGCGGCCAATGCTGAGCCAGTGTATTTGCGCAATGATGTTGCAAAGAAAAAAGCGGAACAAGGAAAGCCCGCTTGATGAAGTTTAATCGTACCGAAAATGCCAGCTGTCTCACCGGAAACATTCGAAGCACCAATGACGACTTTCAGGTCGATGAGATACCCGATTTTGAGCCAAGTGGTGAAGGTGAGCATGTCTGTTTAAAGGTGCGTAAATCCGGACAAAATACGGAATGGACAGGCAAACAGTTAGCGGATATTGCCGGAGTCGCACGACGTGATGTGTCCTATGCTGGTTTAAAAGATCGGCATGCAGTAACCACTCAGTGGTTCAGCGTATGGCTGCCTGGAAAAGCATCCCCTGATTGGTCTGCTCACCTACCTGAGTCCATTGAGATATTAGAAGTAGTACGGCACAACCGAAAGGTGCGCATCGGCACACTGAAGGGTAACCGCTTTAAAATTGTCATCAGGGAATGTGCGGGTGACAAAGCCGCTGTGGAAAATACGCTTGCGATTATAGCCACACAGGGTGTGCCAAATTATTTTGGTTCGCAGCGCTTTGGTAAAGACAATCATAATATTGAGCGAGCTACGGCTTGGTTTTCAGGCAGTATTAAGCCCAAAGCCAGGCACCAAAAGAGCATGTACTTATCAGCAGCCCGTTCATGGTTGTTCAATCACTGCCTGTCAGAGCGTGTTAGCTCAAAGCAATGGAATGTTGGCTTAGATGGTGACGTGTTTCAGCTTGGTGGGTCAAACAGCTGCTTTTATGAGCCTTTAGATGACGTGTTGCAGCAGCGGGTATCATCGTTTGATTTGCATCCTAGCGGCCCTTTGTGGGGGCTGGGAGAGTTGGCATCGCAACATGCGGTAAGAGCAGCAGAATCCGCGCTATCAACGCAGTTTCCATTATTCAGTGCAGGCTTGGAAAAACACGGCTTGAAACAAGAGCGTCGTTCATTGAGGTTAATGGTCAATGAGCTAAATTATGATTGGCTATCAACTGATGTGCTGGAGCTTAGTTTTAGTTTAAAGCCGGGTTCTTATGCAACCAGTGTCTTGCAAGAATTAGGTGATTTTTGTGATATCAATGAACTTAGTAAATCACGACAAGACTAACTAATAGACATAAAATATAGTGGGCTGCTTGATTACAAATGAAAAACTCTATGGGTATTGAACCAAAATCGACCAGAAATAGGCATCGATTGTTGTTGTCTGGTTTAGTCGTAGTATTTTTGTCAATGGAAACCGCTATGGCTGCTGGATGCCTCAAGGCGAGCCCTCTGTCATTACAGCGTAAAGCGGCGTCACACGCAGGATCTATTGATTTAGCGGCAAGAAAACATCAAATTGATAAAGAGCTCATTCAGGCAGTGATCGCCGTCGAGTCGTGTTTTAACCGAAAAGCGGTTTCTCCAGCAGGTGCAGAAGGGCTAATGCAGCTAATGCCAGCAACAGCAGATCGTTTTGGAGTGGCCGATAGTTTTAATGCGAAACAAAATATATTGGCCGGATCACGTTACCTGAAATGGCTGCTAAAACGCTATGATAACAATCTGAAGTTTGCAGTAGCTGCCTACAATGCGGGAGAAGGCAGAGTCGATAGATACAAGGGTATTCCACCCTTTAAAGAGACAAAACACTACGTGAAAAACGTATTGGCGCTATACACAAAGCTTGCGCCCCAGAAAGCTTTGGAAAGGACGAAAACTATTGCCAATGGCACGGTCTATTACCCTTATCAATCGCTGAAAAAAGTAGCTGGCAGAGTTCACGTGCAGTATGCCGCGCCAGTGGAACAACCCAAAGCCTTGACGGCTAAACCGGGTCGACAGGGGCTCGACTATATGAAAAGCCGTGCGCCCCATCTCTATCGTAAGCCTTAACCTACTTCGTTTTTAGGCAGCTTGCTACTTTATGGTTTTAACAATGTAACCTGAAACGCCGCTTTTTTGGTAGAGCCTGATTTTAGTGCACCGTGATGCTTCCAACGAATGTGAGTGAAGTCAGAAGGCTTGGCTTGAACCATTTTTCCTTCTTTGTTTTTCACTTTTAACTTGTCCGACTTTCCCCATGTCTTTCCGCCGTCGACAGAAAAGCTAACCGATGCGTTATCTCCCCATGCTGAGCCTTTAACATAAGTGGTTAGCTTTGGGATTGGATTAATGATGTTTATTCCATCAACTGATTTTTTGCTAATGTTTTTATATTCAGTTGTGTAGTAAACCACTTTACCGGGTAACACTTTAACGGCAGGGATTTTCTTCTCGACTTTCTTACCGTCTTTCTCAACAGTCACTTTGGTTTCAGCTTTAGACCAGACTTTTATTTGATCTTCAGCCGCAAAAGTGGTCGAACTAACCAAAGCTAAAATCAGCAGGACGATACTCCAGAGGATGAAAAAGACACGATTATTCTTATATATATTGTTCATGTTATTACCTAATTATTTTTGACGATACCAGCATCATCCGCAATGGTAATTGTTACTGCTTAATTGATACTTAATATTCAGCCGGGAAGCAGTTAAACCTGATGAGTGCAATGCTTTTCCAGTAAACTATGTCACACCTACTAAAAGCGACACTGCCCATTGTTAGTTGGTTTTCTCTGTTAATTTCTAATATAATCAACCCATTGCAGCGCATTTTGAAGCTGGTTTAAGGAATACTTGATGCAAGATACCTATGATGTTGCCATTGTTGGTGCAACCGGCATGGTCGGTGAAGCAATGTTGTCAATTTTGGCTGAGCGTAATTTCCCGATAGGTAAGCTGTTTCTATTGGCAGGGGAAAATTCTGCCGGAACTCGTCTGGAGTATGAAGGTACTTATTACAAAGTCGGCTTGTTGAGTGAATTTGATTTCAGCCAAGCGCAGATAACATTATTTTCCGCTGGTGCTAGTGTCTCCGCAGAATATGTGCCCAAGGCAGTGGAAAGTGGGTGTGTGGTTATTGATAACACGTCACAGTTTCGACGAGATGCAGATGTTCCTCTAGTGATACCTGAAGTCAATGCTCATGCAATAGGCGACTATACTTTAAGAGGTATCATCGCCAACCCAAATTGCTCAACGATTCAGATGTTGGTTGCTTTGAAGCCGATTCATGATGCGGTAAAAATTACCCGTATCAATGTCGCAACCTACCAAGCGGTTTCGGGTGCAGGTAAGAAAGGGGTTAAAGAGTTGGCTTCTCAAACGGCCAAGCTACTTAATGGCCTGGAAGCAAAGTCAGCAGAATTTACTAAGCAAATAGCATTTAACGTGTTGCCGCACATCGATGAGTTTCAGGAGAGTGGCTATACACGCGAAGAGATGAAGATGATCTGGGAAACGCAGAAAATCTTCGAAGATGATGAAATTTCTGTGAACCCAACGGCCGTCAGAGTACCCGTATTCTTCGGGCATTCCGAAGCTTTGCATATAGAAACACGTGAGAAAATCACTGCTGAGATGGCACGAGAATTGCTGTCGCAGGCACCTGGAGTGTCACTTTTGGATCAGAGGGTCGATGGTGGCTATCCGACACCGGTCACTGAGGCTGCCAATAAAGATGCTGTTTTTGTCGGTAGAATCAGAGAGGATTTATCTTATTCAAATGGTTTAAACCTATGGGTGGTTGCTGACAACGTGCGTAAAGGTGCGGCGCTAAATAGTGTGCAGATAGCAGAAATTTTAATCAATGATTACCTTTAGTCGTAGAAAAACTTGAAAGCTGACATTGAATTGTCACATTATGACAATCATTCGTCAGATACTGACAGTGATATTAAATTATTAAGGTACTATTCATTGGTTTATTGCTATTAATTGCACATGGTCGGAAGTCATGCTGGATTCTGATCAGTCAGACGGGTTGTGTCTGAACTTAATAATTGCAAAATTAACTCTTGAATATAATAAAATAACAATAGAGCACCGTTCATGATTCGATTCACCGTCATTATAAAATTTAGCTTGTGCCGGAACTATGAAATGGATAGAACATTATTGCTACTAAGGGGATTAACAAGTGAATAAAAAGGCCTTAAGTTTAGCTATATGTCTAGCTATCTCTTATCCCAGCGCTACCTTAGCATTAGGGCTAGGCGAGATTGAGTCGGTCTCTAGTCTGAACCAACCATTCAAGGCAAAAATAGATTTACTCTCAGTCGGTAATACTGATGTCAGAAGCCTTAAGGTTAAAGTCGCTTCTCCTTCTGTATTTAGCCGGGTTGGGATTGATCGGCCAAATTTTCTTAATGGGTTACGTTTTCGTTCGGCTGTAGAGAACGGTAAGCCCGTTGTGCTGGTTTCATCAAGCCAGCCGGTTAAAGAACCTTTTATAAATTTCCTGCTAGAAGTCAGTTGGCCAAAAGGGCAGTTGCTTAAGGAATATACCGTTTTGCTTGATCCGCCTGTATTGATGCAGCCAGGCACGTCGATTGCAAGCAACACGGTTGGTGTGAGACCAGATCCGTCGCGACGCCCACAAGCACAGGCTCAACAGCAGAATACGTCTCAGCAAGCTCGTCAGCAACAGCAACGTCAGCGTGTGATTGCTCAACAGCAACAAACACGTCAGCAACAGTTGCAACGCCAACGACAATTGCAGCAGCAACGTCAGCAGGCTCAGAACGATGGATTACGCAGACCGGGCCCACCAAAGCAAGGCGCTGCTGTAGCCAGTTCCAACAATGCTTCTGGTAACGGGTCTCGCACTTATCGTATTCGTCGTGGCGATACGCTGTATAAGGTAGCCAAGAAGCTAGGCTATAACGGTGTCCGTAATGAACAGATGATGATAGCCCTGTTTGAGGCTAACCCTACTGCCTTCCGCAAACGCAATATCAATAATCTGAAGTCTGGTGTAACCGTACGTCGCCCTTCGATTAATGAGGCTAAGCGGATTCCGTTGAGTACTGCCCGTCAGAACATCCGTTCACAAACGTCTGAGTGGAAAAGTAGCAAACCAACCAAATCTCCTGCTGCTGCTAACAATAATCAGAGGGCCGCTAATGCCTCTGGAAAAGTTGCCGGAAATAGTAATCCAACTTCGAGTCAGGCAAGAATCGAAGTGCTTGGTTCAACCAACGGAAAGAACTCTGCTAATAGTGGAAATCTTGTGGGTCAGGCGAAGCTTGATGACTTGAATCGCCAGATGACACTGGCGAGCGAATCGCTGACCGCCAGAACGCGTGAAAATAACGACCTGAAGTCGAGAGTTTCAGAGCTTGAAGCGCTGTTGAAAAAGAAGAATCGCCTGATTACGCTGAAAAATGAGCAATTAGCCGAACTTCAGGTAAGTCTTGGTAGGCCGCCAACTGCAATGGGTGCCAACGATGCTGATGTTGTAGGTACCATTAATGAGCAGGGTGGCGAGATCGAAAAGATGGTTGCCAGCCAGCAAGGTAATGACACAATCGTTCGGGCTCAGGATCCGGCTGCTGCCATCATTAATGAGATGGGGCAAAATACGGATAACGAAATATTCCAGGAAACAGTGCCTGACGACCTTTCGACTGCACAAGGAGCAACTGAAGAAGAGGGTGGAATTCTTGGTTTATTGAGCTCTCCGCTGGTGATGGGGCTTGGTGGTGGTTCGCTACTGGCGCTGATCGCAGGTTTCCTATTCCTGCGCCGTCGTAATAATAATGAAGAGTACGATGACTACAGTCCGATTGACTTTGATGATCCATCATTTGCACCCGGAAGCAGCGGCTTTGATGATATTTCGACAAAAGTTGATCCAGTCTCTGATGCTGATGACCCATTTGCTGGCTTGGGTGGTAGTTCAAGCGAGGTAAAAGATGACTTCGACGTAGACCCTATGGATGAAATGATCCAAGGGGATGATGTCCCTAAGTCGAATAATGTAGCCGCTACCGCTGCTCCGGCAGCCGCTGCGAATCATACAGCGGATGCTGACGACGATGATATCTTGCAGGAGGCTGATGTTTATATTGTTTACGGCCTCCATGAACAGGCTGAAGTTGAGTTAAAGCGGGCGATTGAAAAGCAGCCCGATAACCTTGAGTATCGTGCTAAGTTACTCGAAAATTATCATGCAGCGGATAACAAAGAAGCTTTTGAGGCGGCTGCCACAGAGTTCTCTCAGTTAAACGGCCCTGGCAAAGAGGAGCTCTGGGAAAAGGTTTCTGCCTGGGGTGGTAAGCTGCTACCAGCGAGTCCACTATTTGCAAGCCCTGGGGTTGCAGCAGTTATCAAAGACTCAGCGTCTAAACCTGCTGAAATGATTGCCGACCTTAAGCCCACTGACGGGAAAGAAGAATCCTCTGGTTTGTCTGGCAAACTCGGTATGGCAGCAGCTGCGGCTGCGGCAGGTGGAGTAGCAATTACAGCAGGCAAGGCATTTGCTGACAATGCTCAGGATAAATTAACCGATACCGTCTCAGGTGCTAAAGACTCAGCAGGTTCAGCGATTTCAGGACTGACTGACAAGTTGCCTGGTTTTGACGATGATTCGGCAATTTCAGGATTAACCGATAGTATTTCTGGCTCAGCTGACGATTCATCGATTGCTGATATTGCGGATGCAAAGAGTGCTGAGGTCTTGGATTTTGAGGACATGGATCTGGACAGCCTGTTGTCAGCTGACGCTGAAACAGATACTCCTAAGGCAGCTTCTGTCGACGTTCCGGAAGTTGAAACTGGCTTTGAAGATGCAGATTTAGATTTTGCAATACAGGATATGGCAAAAGAAGAGTCGTCTGGTGAATCTGGTTTGGGTGGAACAGCCGCTGCGGCATTAGGTGGCGCTGCTGCTTTAGGTGGTGCGGCAGTTGCTAAAGCCTCAGAATCATCAGATGAAAACGAGATGGACTTTGATTTTAGTGAATTCGAAATCGACGATGGTGTCGCTGAGAAAGCAGCTTCTCTGACAGAAGCGGGATCTGATGATTTTGAAGGTCTGGATGATTTCGATTTTGGTCTTGATGATGCGGAAACGAGCAAGGATGAGCTGGGTTCAACCAATCTAAATCTGGCGCTGGATGGAAGTAATACTGGTGTTGGCAAGATTCTTCCTGAAAACAGCGTCTATAAGATGTCAGAGACGAAAGAGTCAGGCGACGATATATTAGGTGAAATGGATGACGACTTGTCATTTCTGGATCTTGATAGTGGCGCTGACACGGGTCTGATGGATGCACAAGTGAGCACTAAGCTAGATCTGGCACGTGCCTATATGGATATGGGTGATGTCGAAGGCGCTCGCAGCACACTAGAAGAAGTGATGGCTGAGGGCAATGATAATCAGAAGAAAGAAGCTAAAGAGTTATTACATCAGACAGGCTAATATTGTCCTCTGACAGAAACAGCCTGGCTTAAACAGTCTGGTTTAAACAGCCTAGTTTAAACAACTTAAGGCCGGACATTAGTCCGGCCTTTTTTATGATTAGCCTGATAGAATACGCGCATCGTAATACTGGTGACCTCCATGAAATACGCAGCATGTATAGAATATGATGGCTCTGCCTATTTTGGCTGGCAATATCAGGATCACGCGCCGTCGGTACAGGGTGATATCGAGCATGCTATATCAAAGGTAGCCAATCATCCCGTTAAAATCGTTTGTGCCGGCCGAACCGATACCGGGGTTCATGGTATTGGACAAATCATTCATTTTGAAAGTGATGCGCAACGCACCATAGATGCGTGGCAGCTTGGTAGTAACAGCAATCTTCCCGATACCGCTGTGATGCGTTGGATACAGCCCGTTGAAGATAGCTTTCACGCGCGTTTTTCAGCCGGTGCGCGCCGCTATCGTTATATCATATTAAATCGGGCAACCCGGCCAGCTATTCTGAGTAAGCGTGTAGCATGGCACCGTCGGCGGCTTGATCATAGGTCGATGCAGTCTGCCGCTGAACATTTATTAGGTGAGCAGGATTTTACTAGCTTGCGCGCGGCGGGTTGTCAGGCAAAACATGCGGTCAGAACGATTCATGATATTCAGGTTAGCAGGGTTGATGACTTTATCTATTTGGATGTTAAAGCAAATGCGTTTCTCTATCACATGGTTAGAAATATAGCCGGAACGTTGTTTGTGATTGGCGAGGGAAAACAGAGTGTTGAATGGCTGCCTGAGCTAATGCAGAAAAAAGACCGTAGAGAGGCTGGAGCTACTGCGCCTCCCGGCGGCTTATACTTTGTTAGCGTTGATTATCCGGAAGAGTTTGGACTGCCAACGGGTTTTACCCTGCCAACCTTTAATGTTTGAGAAGTCCAACGCCTCAAGCCAATAGCTTTTTCAGAATGCGATAGTAAATTTCTTCCAGTGGCTGTAAATCGTCAACCTCGACACATTCATTCACTTGATGAATGGTTGCATTCCGTGGTCCCAGCTCTAGCACTTGCGCACCTGTTGGAGCAATAAAACGGCCATCTGATGTACCACCTGATGTGGATAACTCAGTTGTTGTACCGGTAACCTCTAAGATAGATTCTGTCGCAGCAGCAACTAGCTCACCCTTCGGCGTTAGAAATGGATTTCCTGAGAGCACCCAGCGAATGTCGTAATCTAATTCGTGTTTATCCAGCAGGGCTTCAACACGTTCTCTTAACTCACCTTCAGTAACTTCAGTCGAGAAGCGGAAATTACAGATAATCTCTATTTGTCCGGGGATGACATTGGTCGCCCCGGTTCCGCTATTGATATTCGATATTTGAAAGGTGGTGGGCGGGAAAAATTCATTTCCGGCATCCCACTGCATTTCTGTTAACTCAGCCAGCATAGGCGTAGCAAGGTGCACCGGGTTCTTCGCTAAATGCGGGTAAGCCACGTGACCTTGCTGGCCGCGTATCGTTAGATAACCGTTGATCGAGCCGCGGCGACCGTTTTTAACAACATCACCCAGCGTATTAGTACTTGAGGGCTCACCTACCAAACACCAGTCGATTTTTTCGTTGCGTGCTTCCAGTGCTTCAATGACTTTAACCGTACCGTTAATAGACGGGCCTTCCTCATCTGAAGTAATCAGATAAGCAATAGAGCCT
>ENA-ORXT01006198-ORXT01006198.1-marine-metagenome-genome-assembly--contig:-NODE-6198-length-11227-cov-9.884126_pt1 | contig 11227 bp, 4 predicted proteins | sample MGYA00237868_ERZ511482 | MGnify/ENA metagenome assembly ERZ511482
TTTTTTCTGATATGTTTTCAACCCATTAGAAAAAAGCCCATTTCAAAAACGACCAAATATTTTTTCATCGTTACTTACTTTAATCTCCTACAAATATCATCTAGAAAGCCCATAAATGAGGATAATTATGTCGCAATGAGGGGGATATGTGTCGCAATTAGGGGGGGACGTATGTCCCAAAAGGCTACAAATGTCTCAGGATACACGCATTTCACTAGGAGAAATGCCAAACCGTTCTTTAAAACGACGAGAGAAATACTTTTCATCAGCGAAGCCTACTTGATAGGCGATTTGGCTAATTTTCTCTTTTTTATCTTTTAATAAAGCTAAACTATAGTCAAGCCTGTAATTACGAATAAACTCATTCGGGGAGAAACCAGTTAAGGCTTTCGCTTTTCGATGTAATTGAGAACGACTAATAAATAATTGTTGCGCAAGCCCTTCTACAGAAAGTTCTTCGTTATCAAGATTCGCTTTAATAGCATTTGTTAACTTTTCTAAAAATTGTTTGTCCAATTGGCTCATTTCTTTAGTAGGTCCTTGTGTGACTTCTTTCTGTTCTTTGGTAGGTTCTGTAGCTGAGGACAAATTTGTTAAGTCTACATTGGCATACTTTGCCTGTAGTCTTTTTCTTAGCTCAATCAACTTTTCTATTCTAATAAATAACTCTTCCGTATGAAAAGGTTTCGTTAAATAAGCATCTGCCCCTGTTTTAAGCCCTTTTAATTTGCTATCTATAGCAGATTTAGCCGTTAGTAATATAATAGGAATATGCGCCGTAAGTTCTTCATTTTTTAGGGTATCGCATACTTCAAAACCATCCTTTAAGGGCATCATTACATCAGAAATCACTATGTCTGGAATATTTTCTTTCGCCATTTGGATGCCTTCCAGTCCATTTTCGGCTTCTAAAATCTCATATTGTTCTTGCAGGAATTGCGTTAAAAACTGTCGTAATTCAGGATTGTCTTCAATCAGTAGTATAAGCGGTTTATCAGTTGACGTAACTGCCTCCTCTTTTTTAACAGATACCTCCTTAGCGTCAAAGGCTACGATAGGTGTAGTAAAAGCATCTTTTGATCGATTTATATCTATAGGAGCTATAGTGGGGCGGTCGATTTCCATCACTAAAGGCAAAGTTACTAGGAAGGTAGTGCCTGTATGCAGCTCACTACTTACTTTTATCGTCCCTTCCATTAATTCTATTAATTCTTTAGTTAAGGCTAATCCTATCCCTGTACCTGTCGCTTTACGGGTGGTCGTAGCATCTGCTTGATAAAAACGGTCAAAAATATGTGGTAATTGCTCCTTAGAAATACCGACTCCTGTATCGCTTACCTTTATCAATAATTGAGGAGTCGTTTGTTGCACCTCACTTATTTCTAAGCGAACACTACCCTTGTCCGTGAATTTAAAAGCATTGGAAAGCAGATTATATAATATCTTTTCTATTTTATTTTTATCAAAATAAAATTTAAGGAGCGTTGTAGGTTGCTCAATAATAAAACTAATTGCTCGACTAGCAGCTACTTGTTGAAAAGAATCAATAATTGGCTGCGTTATATCCACTAGCTGTCCTCGATGCAATTCCACTGCCATTTTTTTGCCTTCTAGTTTAGATAAATCTAATAATTGATTGACTAATCCCAAGAGATGTTGGCTGTTTTTTTCTATAAGCTTTAAAGTATCTTTATCTTCATGTGTTTTCCATTTTTTTACTAATTGGCGAGCAGGCTCTATAATAAGGGTTAGCGGAGTCCGAAATTCATGGGTAATATTAGAAAAGAAATTTGTTTTTAAACGATCTAATTCCGTAAGTCTTTCCGCCTCTTTTTGCTCATAAGCCAGTTGGTTTCTTAATTTAATACGCTTAATCTGATTAAAATAAAGAGCCAATATGCCTGCTATCGTCAAGAGCGCATATAATAGGTAAGCCCACGTGGTTCGCCACCAAGGAGGAAGCACTTTTATTGATAATTTTGCGCCCACTTCATTCCAAATACCATCTCCATTACTAGCTTTTACTTGAAAAGTATAAGTGCCAGCAGGAAGGCTAGTAAAACGAGCAATCCGTTCCTTATTTACAGGAATCCAATTATCGTTCAGACCAAGCATTCTATAAGCATACTTATTTTCTGTGGGTTTATCAAAATGAAGCCCTACATAATTAATTTCAATTGTATTTTGATTAGCCTGTAAAGTCACTGCTTTATTCGGGTTGAAAATAACTAGCGCACTATCTTTTCCTGCTACGGAACTGGTAGCTAGTTTTGTTATTTGTACTTCTGGCGGAATACTATTGAGACTAACTTCCGAAGGATAAAAATGATAAAACCCATTCTTACCACCCACTAAAATTTCTCCCCAGCTAGTTTGTAAACTAGGTCCAGCACGATCTTTATTTAAGTGGATACCATTTTGTTCATTAAATATATTGAATTGACCAGAGCCAATAGTATATTTACCAATTCCTGAAGGCGTACCTAGCCAAAGATTTTCTAATGAATCTGGAAGAATCGTAAAGATTTTTACTTTGCCAAACTGATTTGCTCCTTTAAGGGGAACAATTGCTTTTGTTTTTTTATCAATTAATTGTAAGCCTTTATTCGTACTTATCCAATAGTCTCCTGTACCTTGATCTTTTGCAATGCTAAAGAGTGTAGTTTCTTTAAAATAAGTGCTTACTTTAGGTGCCGTCAGGGTGGGATCATGGTTTTCTAAATCTACTACATGTAAGCCTTTTAGCTGATCACAAAGTAATAACTCATTCTCTTGCTTATCAATCAACATGGCGTAAGCCCCATCGACTGCTAGATTAGAAAGATTTTCATAAAGTACTAATTTATCTGCATCAATAAAATAACAATATATTCCAGTATCCGTGCTTATCCATGTATTTCCCGCCTTATCCGCTTTCAAATTCGTGACATTTCCTTCGACAGCTCGACCTTGAATAGAGGGAAAATTAGAAATAGTTTGCTTAGTCGCCAGGTCATAAACATATAAGCCTGACAAGTGTGCCCCTATCCAAAGTCTTTGCTGACTATCAATAACTAGACCTAAAACTCTTTGATCAATCTCTAAGCTAGTGGCTATTGGATTTATTGTATTTTTAAGCCGATCCCATTTAAATACCCCTTGATTATTTGTTCCAATAAAAACGCTCCCATCTGTATCTTCTACAAAAGCGGTAACATTGAGCTTATCTTTTACAGGTATGGACACAAACTGAAAGGGTTTGGCAGAGGGATTTAATTTATAGGCACCTTCTTGCCAAACACCTATCCACAACACATTGGATTTATCTTGAAAAAGATAACTAGAATTACTGGTTACAAAAGGATATTTTATGAGTTGATAATTAGTAGGCACCTGCTCATCGGGTACTAAGTGGTATAGACCATTGAAATTAGCAGTTAACCAAATAGATTGATTGGCATCTTCTATAATATTAATATCGTGGTTAAATTCAGGTGCATAAAGTACTTGGGAAAGTGTTGACTCGTTTGCTGTTGAAGAAAGGGATTCTATTACACATTCGTACTTTTGTGTAACATAATTAAACTGATGCCCACAAAACCATAAATCCCCATTTTTCCTTTTATAAATAGTGCTTACAAAATCTAATGGAACGGATAATTCATCTTTACTATTTTGATGTAGATGTTGAATATTTATTTTACTACTGCTAATATCTATCCTATCTAAGCCCCCAGAAGTAGCCACCCAAAGTTGTTGTTTCTCATCTATATACAAATCATTAACACTACTTCCTGATACTACTTGAGTTGCCTCCCTTTGCGCTAATTGTTTTTGTATCCAATTCAAAGTATCTGCTTCAAAAGCATAAACTTGTATCCCCCAAAGTTTTGGAAAATCAGGAAGCTTTCCATTTTTTCTACTATAAGGAGCAGGTATACTCGTTAAATCCCATTGTTCATACTGATGTTTTCCATCAGAAATATAATTTAATTGGTACTCCCCTGCTTCTAGTTCTATTATTTGAACGACGTTTCGATTAAAAGGATGATCCCCCCGTTTGTTAATACTAGTAGCGGTATGTGTATTTTGATAAATCATTTTCCATAGCTCTCTACCCTCCTTATTACTAATCCATCCGTAATCAATCATTCCCTTGTTGATCCCTCCATATTCGCCTGTTCCAACGACCACCAATTTTGTCTTTTTGGATAAACGAAAGCTTTTTTTCTGTTGCTGTTTACTACCCACCTCTTGTATACCTGCGACTAAGTTTTGTGTAGGTAGCGCAGCATAAAGAGTAGCTAAAAGCGTATCTGGATAAGCAATAGCAGGGAAGTGATCGATAATAACATCTGTCAATTCAAAAGTACCTTTAGGGCTTGTAATTCGGAATAATCCATTCAGCGTACCTACCCAAATATGCCCATTTGAATCTGCTACAATCTTATTTATATAGGCATCTATATCTCCTACTTGACCAGTAGGATAGGTGGTAAAAGTTTCTGTTATTGGATCGAACCGTTGAAGTCCATTTAGCATAGTTCCTACCCAGATAAAGCCTTTTGGATCTTCGTAAAGGGCTAAGACATAATTATTGACTAAAGAATTCGGATTCTCTTTGTCTTGTTGATAAGTTTTAAATTCATAGCCATCATAACGACTTAATCCACCAAAACTACCTATCCAGATATACCCGTTTCTATCTTGAATAATTGCATTGGCACTGTTTGAAGGTAAGCCATCTTTTATAGATACTAGTTGAAATTGAGTCTTGTTAGAAAAGACATACTCCTGGCTGGCAAGCGTCACCCAACAAAGCAGGAAACAGATAGTTAATGTGTTTTTTAGAAAGAGCATTAATTTTTAGCGATAGTAGTCTAAAGGGATTAAAGGAGTAATGAATGAGCAAAGCCCATTGATAGTCGAACAAGATAAGAAAAAAATGTATCCTTGATGAAGAATTAAATAATCTAGACAGATAACATTTTTTAGAAATTGTAAGTCAGAGCGTCAATTTCATTGACTGTCAGAAGTCAGATTCGCAGCGCATTGAACACGTCATAAATCTGACTTCTGACAGAAAAATTTATTTTTCGATCTGACTTCTGACTTCTTTTTTTAACCCAATATCTGCTTATTGCCTAAAAACGGTTGCTTAGAATGCCGCTTGCCAGTTGCTTTATACATCGCATTCGCAATGGCTCCAAAAATAGGTGGGAAAGGGGGTTCTCCCATACCCGTAGGCTTGATTTCATTTTGTACAAAATGCACATCAATTGCTTTGGGTGCTTCACCCATACGGATCATACGATATTCATCAAAATTCTTTTTCTCAGGAACACCGTCTTTGAAAGTCAATTCTCCATAAAAAGCGTTACCAACACCATCCGTTATCGCACCTTCTGCCATGTTTACAGCCGCATCGGGGTTCACGACGATACCACAATCAATGGCACAACAAACTCTTTGCACTACCGGTTTACCCGCTTCAATGGTCATATCCAAAACATGGGCGGCATAGGTACTATGACAGAAATAAGCAGATACGCCTCGATGTACATTGGATGGAGTTTGTCCCCAATCTGCTTTTTCTCTAACCAATTCTAAGACCCCAGCATAGCGTTCCGCATCATAATCATTCTTTTCTCCAACAGGATTTTCTTGCGCACGCTTCAATAAATCTAAGCGGAACTGAATAGGATCTTTGCCAGCAGCTTCTGCTACTTCATCTAGAAAAGACTGCTCTGCACCTGCCATAAAATTAGAGCGAGGTGCTCGGAATGCACCAATTGTGATATTGGAATCAATGGACCATTCTTCCGCTAAATAATTATCTAATGCCCCCGCAGGGAAACGATTAGCGAATAAAGGACTTTCTGGAATACCTCCTGCTTTTACATGCAGAGCAACTAAATTATTATTTTCATCCAAAGCCGCCCGATAAGTGGCTTGATAGGTAGGGCGATAAATCCCATGCGTCATATCATCTTCCCGTGTGTACATCAATTTCACAGGCGCATTTACTTGCTTCGAGATTAATGCAGCTTCTACTACATAATGCCCATAAGCTCTACGACCAAATCCACCTCCCATACGAGTCATCTCCATTTCAATATTTTCCGCAGGAATACCCAAACTAGAAGCAAGGGTTGGAATAATTAAGCCCGGTATTTGGAGTGGGGTGGCAATCTTTACTTTATCTCCTTCTACATGCGCAAAGGAATTCATCGGTTCCATACAATTATGCGCCAAGAAAGGAGCAGAATAACTTCTTTCTATAACTTTCGCTGCCTTTTTGAAAGCTGCTTCTGGATTACCGTCTTTGCGCACAATTTTTCCTGGCTTAGCAGCTAGTGCTTCCATTTGTGCTTGATGACTAGTCGTAGATTCCAAGCCAGCAGGAATATTTTTAGTTTGCTTGTCGCCTCTAAATCCTGTGACCGTTTCTTTATATGCTTTAAAGGGTTGCCATTCTACTTTTAATTTCTTTTTAGCTTGCATTACCTCCCATGTAGAATTTCCCACTATCGCCACTATTTCTGGAAAAGCATTAACATCAAATCCTCCCTTTTCAAAGCCATCTGTATAACTTTTTATCGTAATGACCTCTTTAATGCCGGGCATAGCCTTCGCTTCCGCATCATCTACTGATTTCAAAGTCATTCCAAAAGCAGGAGGATGCGCTATCATCGCAATCAACATCCCTTCTTTTTGATAATCTACGCCAAACATGGGTTTACCTGTAACGATACTTTTTCCGTCCACATTCTTATGGGAGGTACCAATAATCTTAAAGTCTTTAACTGCTTTTAGTTCTACTTCCTCAGGTACGGGAATAGTGGCTGCTGCCGAAGCCATTTCTCCATATCCAGCTGATTGACCACTTGCTTTATGATACAATACGCCTGCTTCTGTTGTAATTTCTTCTATAGGAACGTCCCAAGCATTTGCTGTGGCTTGTCGTAGCATCTGCCTTGCAGAGGCACCTGCCATACGTAGTGGTTCCCATCTAGACATAATACCTCGACTACCTCCTGTAAACTGAAAGCCATACTTTTCAGCATGGTAAGGAGCTTGCTCTACTATCACTTTATCCCAATCAAGGTCTAATTCCTCTGCTACCAACATGGGCATAGAGGTACGGACATTTTGTCCAAATTCAGGATTGGGAGAATAGATCGTTACTACCCCATTATCCCCAATTTTTAGATAAGAGTTAATCTCAAACCATTCTTTGGGCATGGCTAAGACTTCCGCCTCCGTTTTGGATTGACAAGATGCTAACCAACTAAAACCAAGCATCATTCCTCCACCCGCCATCACAGAGGATTTTAGAAAGGAACGTCTGCCAACGGCTGTTTTTATTATAGACATATTCTATTTAATTTTGGGGTTCTTTGACAAATGTCGTGGCGATACTCATTTTGAGAACTTCATGAGATGGGAGAAGAGCTAAAGTTCTTAAAGTCAATAGGTTTTAAGAACTTTAGCTCTTCTCTTCTCCCATCTCACGAAGTTCAGCTTAAGTTCAATTCCACGGGATTTGTCAAAGAACCAATCTCGCTCAGAACAAAAGGAGTTCCTTTCTTGAATGAGATTTGTGAACAGATAGCCCTCAAAATTACGATAATTTTGTAGACCTTATTTGATTATCTTTTATTAGGACTGATATGCTTATTCTTTTCCTTAAGTGATTTAAACTTTTTTAGGTCTACGGGTTTGTGTAAGGGCTTTTTTTCTGCGGGATATTTTACTAATAAGTCTTTTGGTCTAGAAGGTCTCTTTTCAAAACCACCTCCACAATTAGGGCAGACATTATCTAATATTTGCGTTACGCAATCTTTACAAAAAGTGCATTCAAAGGTACAGATCATTGCTTCTGTACTTTCATTCGGTAGGGATTTATTACAATTTTCGCAAACGGGTCGAAGTGCTAACATATTATGTTTTTTAAAAGAAGTCAGATGTCAGACCGAAAAATAAATTTTTCTGTCAGAAGTCAGATTTATGACGTGTTCTTGGACGCAAACAGAACGTGTTACAAGACGTTAACGACCAAACGTCTTGTTTGCGTCCAAGAACACGTCATAAATCTCACTTCTGACAGAAAAATTTATTTTTCGGTCTGACCTCTGACTTCTAGAAATATCATGATAAATACCAAGTATCAATTATTTTATTTAGTTCCAAATCATTAGGATATTCCTTAGCTACCAAGTCACTATAATAAGTAGCGGTTGCCTCGTCCGCAGCTAAACTACCTGTATCATGTAACTCCTGTTCGTCTGCTATATTGACATTAAATATTTCATCAATGTACAAAGGAATAAAATGCCGATGTTTTAATATTTTAGAAAAAACAAATTCATATACCTCAGGATCATAGGGCGGCTGTCCATCCATTGGAATATTTCTACCAAATTGATTCGCAATGCCACAAATCCTCTTCCAAAGCATCAGCATGACTGAGGGCTTTGCTCCTACCCATATTTTGGCATCCTCTGCAATTTGTGCTCGACGGTCCGCTTCAATTTTTGCTCTAACTGTTTTGGAAGGTATAGGCGCAATGACTTGACAAGCAGGGCTTTTTAGAAAGGTTTCTAATTCAGCATCTTCCTGTTTTTTAACTAATTCTATAAACCGATGCCCAACTAAAGGGGCTTCAATTAATAATAAATTTTGTGTTGCTTCTTTTTCCTTTAACCACTCTTTCATAGTCGCTACTAACCATTTACCTACACTCAATTTAACCCCATTATGCACCACGCCGTCGCCCATTGGATAACGAGCAGCAATAGCGGGTATTTCAAAAGCTTTCCGAGCTATATCCCATTGAATGACAGTTACTTTTCTTCCTTCCGTAGCAGCTATTACTTGAAATTGATTGATATATAAACTTTTGCCTACGCCTGGTAAACCTGAAAAAATTACCACCTTGGCAGTTTGTGCCATTTTTTGTAAAGTTTGAAATATAGGACTACTAGTTGGAATAATGCTATTTTCCCCTTTTAGCAATTTTGATCGTAAACCCATTTTAGCACCATGTTCTTTAAAATAGGCTTCCATTAATGGCGTTTTAAGAGAAACGGTATCTTTTAAAGTAAGGGTATCAACTATATTTTTTTGGGTATCATAAATCGAAAAAGTAGCTACTTTTGTTTTACTCGCTGCTAATTCTCCAGGATTAATAAGCCAACAATCTCCTACTTTTTCGGAAGATACCTCATGATTATGACCAAAAAATACGGCATCGTATAAACCTGTTTTTGCCATCGGTAAAGCTAAATCTTCATAATGGCTTAGAAAAATTTTCTTTCCATCTAATTCTATAAAATCATAAGTCCGAACGCTAACGGTCAATTGACTACCTGCTCTTTTTGAAGCTAAAGTAATTTCTACTTTATCTCCATCGTTATTCCCCCAAATCATAAAAACGGGAATTGCTTGATTGGCTAATACTTTGGCTATGCCGGGGTTAATTAAATCACCTAGACAAAGTATTTGTTTTATTTGTTGCTTTTCCATCTCTTGCAAAGCAAGAATAAGGTTATGAAAATTTTCGTGAATATCAGATATAATACCAATTTTCATTAAAAGAAATTTTTAACTGAGTAAAATAAAACTAAAACAAATTTAGCAAATATTTTTTCGTGCGAGAGCGAATCTAAATTGAGTATGTAACAAATTCTTGAGCGATTGGCGAACATTATCTTAGCTTGGGCAATGCCTTAAACCGATTCGTACTAGGCAAGCCTGTTCCGATTGGCACTTCGATCACAGTTGGTAAACTTTCTCCTTTAGCATCTCGAATCGCTTTTCGCATATCTTCATGATTGTGTACTCTTACCCCGTTCGCACCAAAAGCATGTGCCATTTTCACAAAATCTGGGTTGTGTAAATCCGTAGCAATGACTCGGTTATCGTATAAAGTTTCTTGCATTTGTCGAACATTACCATAGCGGTTATTATTAAACAACAATAGGATAACCCCAATTTTATGCTGTACAGCAGTTGCTAATTCTTGCACGCCAAACATAAATCCACCATCACCTGCTACCGAAATAACAGGCACATCTGGCTTAGCAACTTTTGCGCCCAAAGCAGTTTGAAAGCCCCACCCAAGCGTTCCCATGAATCCCGTACATAAATAAGTTCGAGGTAAATAAGCATCATACACAATTCGACTTGCGAATCCTACTTGTGTTAATTCATCTACTAAAATACCATCATCTGGTAATTCTTCTCGAATTATATTTAGGATAGTAGATTGTGGTTCTAAATAAGCAGTTTGTTTATTCCAAGCATTTCTAAACGCCTTCATTTCTATTTCTCTAGAAGCTGTTGGGGAGGTATATTTAGGCAACTGTTCTAAAATAGCCTGAACTGCCTGTGCAGCATCTGCCGTAATACTTAAAGTGGGTTGAACGATTCGAGCATGAGCGGTTTCATCTATATTAATGCTGATAAATTTTAACTCTTTATCTACGCCCCATTTACTTAAAGGCATTCTTACATGACTGCCAATGCCAATCACCACATCTGCCTCCTTCCACAAAGCATGTGCAGCAGGTACAGGAAAACTCAAATGATGTCGACTAGATAAAATTCCTTTTCCTGTTCTATAAGCGAAAGTTGGTGCTTGTAAATATTCGGCTAATTGAGTTACTTCCGCACTCGCTTCCATTGCCCCACTACTTACAAAGATTAAAGGATTCTTTGCATTGGCTATCATTTTAGCTGCCGCTTCTATACGCTCTTCCTCTAATTCAGGCAAGTTCGTAGTTGCTTTTTGATAAGTAGAAAAATCAATATTTCCTGTTGCGGATAGCACATCCATCGATACTTCCACCCCAACAGGTCGAGGTCGCCCGTTCTGTAATTGGTGGAATGCTTGTGCCATAATCGAAGGCACTTCTGCTGGTGAGTTTACTCTATTCGCCCACTTTGTTAATTGTCGTTGGATCGCTAATTGGTTCGGAATTTCATGCAGCACGCCCCTACCCTTTCCTTGTGCTTTCAAAGGAATCTGCCCAACTAAAGACAATACTTTTGCATTTAATCCCCAAGCTGTTGCAAGCGCAGCAGAACTATTGAGAAACCCCGGTCCCGGAACTATATTCGCTACCCCTACTTTTCCTGATGCTAAATTATAGCCTAATGCCATATAGCCTGCGCCTTGTTCGTGTCGGGTATGTATCACTCGAATCTCGTCTCGGTAATCGTATAGGGCATTGTATAGCCAGTC
>ENA-ORXT01006200-ORXT01006200.1-marine-metagenome-genome-assembly--contig:-NODE-6200-length-11226-cov-3.372410_pt1 | contig 11226 bp, 10 predicted proteins | sample MGYA00237868_ERZ511482 | MGnify/ENA metagenome assembly ERZ511482
GGCACATCTGAATTATTGAGCTTCCTTCATGACATCCATATTGATCCTCAACGGCCCTAATTTGAACCTGCTCGGGACCCGGCAGCCCGATGTCTACGGTAAAACGACACTGGCCGACATCGAAGGCATGTGCCGCAAAACGGCAAAGGCCCTTAGCCTGTCTATCGTGTTCGAGCAGAGCAATCATGAAGGCGTGTTGATTGACCTGATCCACAGTGCCAAAGGAAATCACGACGGGATTGTGATTAACGCGGGCGCTTTCACCCATACGTCTGTCGCAATTATGGACGCGATTGCCTCTGTCGAACTACCCGTAGTCGAAGTGCATCTGAGTAATATCCATGCCCGCGAGACGTTCCGCCATCAGTCCTATATTTCCAAAGTAGCGGTTGGTATGATTTGTGGATTTGGGGCAAAAGGCTATCTGATGGCCCTTGATGCGATCAATGATAAAGTATCAAAAATATGAGCTTACGAGAGTATCTTCATGTTATGGCGCGCACGCCGTCAATCGAACTTCTGTGGGAAGCGCATATTCAGAAGATGAGAGAATTCGGGTTCGACCGGCTTTTCTATGGTTTTACACGCTACAGGACCTCGACTTCGCTCGGCGATCGGGCTTTAAAGAGGACTCCCTTCCAGAAAAACGGCCTTGGGTAGTTTTTTTGGAAGGTACTTCTACCGGTATACGGTGCCCGAGCGTAGTCGAGGGCACTATGATCATTCGGTTGGATAGTTTAGCCCTTGATTCGCACGACTACGACTCATTTTACTTACCGATTATCCGAAGACGCGGCAGCGGGAAAGCCCCACCCGCTCAGAGTTAGCTACCGGCCTGGACATTACCGGAAATTACAGCGATAATGAAAACTACACTCTTACCATTTGCCCGGAGACGGCGGACCCAACCGGTGGAGCGCGTCAGGTCAGCATCACCTTCAATGAGTTTGATACAGAAAACGGCTTTGACGGCATCACCATTTACGATGGGGAAGACACCAACGCTCCGGTGATCACCAGTCCTGGCTCTGGCACCAATTTATGGAGCTGGCAACGAGTGGGGAACGTCGGCTCCGGCGACTTAGAGGGCATCACCATCTTCACGACCAACCCCAGCGGTTGTAGGGTCCGTTTTTTTTTGCGAGGCTTATTGGTTCTTTCCCAATTCGTCAAGCGTCCGTAATTCACAGTAATGGCCATCAGCGGATACAGACAGTAAATGAGACAGTCCCACTTTTGTAAGGCGGTGAGCGACCTTTACGTATAGGTACTCGGCATCTACGGCCCCTTCTTCGGGAGGAGCCGCAGCAACCGGGCGATTACGCAAGGCCAGCATGATGGCTCGCTGTAACTGGACGTCGTCAAAGGGTTTAATGATATAATTGACCGGCCCCAGCCGGGCGGCCCGGGCAAAGGTGCGATCATCTTTAAGCGTGGTGACAAAGATGATGGGAGAATCCGCCTCCTGCCTCAGTAGCGTAGCCGTTTCCACCCCATCATATTCTCCGGCGATGTTGATGTCCATCAAGGTCAGATCCCGCACTTGCTGCTTGAGCAGTTGAAGCGCATCTGCTGCATTGTCCGCTATACCGATCACCCGATGGCCCAGTTTTTCCGCCAGGACCAGCAGGTTGTTCGCATACAAGGCCTCGTCCTCAATTATCAGTAGGTTCATAGTAGCCGAAACGTCTCCTTCGATAAATACAAAGGTACATAGGGATTGCAGGGATTGCTTTCAACTCAGCCCTTGATACGAATACTACCTTCCTACCGACGAATACTCATCCGCCAGTAATTGAGTGGGTGTAGTTATCGATCTTTGGTGCAACAAAGTATATTACTATGCGCCTTCATTCCCTGCTCCTTCGCCCCTTCTTCTGCATACTTCTGCTGCTACTAATCGTCACAACTTTACCGGCTCAAGCGCCTTACTACGAAGTAAATAGCAAGCGCAACCAAGTCATCGCCATCAGCGGCCTGAACCTGCGCGACGCGCCCGGGGCCCACGGCCGTATTCTGACCAAAGTCCCCTTCAGAGACCAGGTCGAGATCCTAAGCGATTCTGCCTTTGCCTACATCAATGACGAAAGTCAGAATGTACGCGAGCAAAATTACGCAGCAGGCCCGGAATCCAGGGAGCTTGGGCGTCCTCTCAGGAACTAACTCTGACGATCGGGAACAAAAGCCAACACCTTGACCCTGGCGCAAGAACTGGTAGTGCGGCCTACGTCGAAGCTGCTACCGATATCGACGGCGACGGTAAGACCGACTTCATCATTTCTTTTGACACCGAAGGCTACGACTCCACCTTTACCTTCGTGCTATTCCTCAGCAGCGAAGCCCGGGATGGTGAGCTGGTCCGGCCAGTCGCCATGCAGTATGTCTATAACGGATGCTAGTAAAGTGTAAAATGACATCTATAGTTGACGCGATTACGACAGGTGAAAACCCAGAGTACTTTCTCAGGCCGAAGCGGATCGCTCCGGTACTTCAGGCCAGGACCGAAGTGTGTTTGACAAGTAGCTGGCTACGATTTCAATTTCCACCTGAAGTGCCCGAGCGTAACGGGCAGTCTACTTATTCTTCTTCACATACTCCGTCAAAATCACAATCATCTGCGTCTCCACTTTGCCTTCGATCTGTCCGGCGTTGTCGTGTACGAGACGGATGTTGCGAACGGCCGTACCGCGTTTTGCCGTGAAATTGGCGCCCTTCACTTTCAGGTCTTTGATGAGGGTGACCGAGTCTCCGGCTTCGAGGACATTTCCGTTGGCGTCTTTGTGTACGATGGCATCTTCGTCGGGCAGGCCCGCTTTGGCCCAGGCGAGCGTATCATCTTCGAGGTACATCATGTCCAGCAGATCCTGTGGCCAGCCTTCTCCGCGGAGTTGGTGAAGCACCCGGTAGGCGACCACCTTAACGGCCGCTACTTCTGACCACATACTGTCGTTCAGGCAGCGCCAGTCATTGGCGTTCATTTCGGCTTCTCCCCTTAGCTGGTCGTTCAGTTTTTGGCTGATGACGACGCTTTTCTCCGGGCTACCTTCTGCTCCGGGGCCAACTTCGTAAACGGTCAGATTATCCGTTGCTCCACTGAGTTCGCAGGCGTTGCCGGAACGAGATTGCAGGTCGCGATCAATTTTCATGGCGTGAAGGTACGTCAGTGCGGTACTATCTTACTACCACGACCACCTAAGTGTATATAACCAAATGCACAATCAGGTGCCTGACGAATCTTCATCGATAATAATTTCAGATAATACCGGAGTTGATACATAGACATCGGCGTCGGGCATTGCGGCGGCGATGGCGTCCATCGTCAGGCGTGCGTAGTTGGTCTGGCTCGTCCGGAGGAGGGATTCTTCACAGACCAGCGGCTCGTCAATTGCAGCAATTCGGCAAACTCATCGGGGGGCGCGGACGCAGGTGCAGGGGGAGGTTGGGAAGAGCGAAGGGGGCACAACAGACCTAATGCATTGGTGAATATAGTCGCCTCGGTCACCAGAGGTGAAAATCTTGAGAGAAGTCTCTGCCGAAGCAGGCCGCTCGGTAACTTCAGGTCCGAATCGAAGCAAATTCAACGTCCGGCTTACCACAATCATGAAAATCACCTGAAGTGACCGAGTGTACTATAAATACGAATTCTCATCAAACCACCACAGATACTAGTTCTGCCCCCTTCAGCCCGCCGCAGGGCGCACTTTTGTAGTGTACTGAAAAAGTATACAACCATGAAGACGTATTCTAATACATTGCTCATCATCCTTCTTCTCTGCACCTGCGTCCGCGCCCAGGCAGAGATGGTAGATCCGGAACTTAACCGTGTAATTGCCCGCTCAGGCTTACAACTACGCAGTTCGCCCAGCACGGCCTCCGCCCCGCTGGCACTCATTCCCTTCAACGAAAACGTCAGCGTTCTCTCCACTTGCGACATGGGCTACGACACCATCGGCTCCCTTCGTAACCTTCACCGGGAGCGGCAGGGAGCTGATGACGCCCTCGTCTTTCACGACACTCCGATCACTGGTGCCTGGGTCATGGCCGCCTACGGGCAGGATACAGGTTACCTCTTCAACGCCTACCTCCACCGTGCTTCCGACACACCGCACAACATCATTGATCGCAGTCGTGATTTCATCGCCTTCCGCGCCGGATATGAGCTCAACGATGTACTTCCCGTAAACTTCCACTACTACGGCGTGTACGGCACTGAAGGCCGGTTCAGACTTCGCCAGGTTGACCTCTCCTACGTCACCGTTCATGCCAACGGGTTTAGTTACCTGACCTACGTTGTGGAGGATTTTGCAAACCTTCACCTCATCATCGGGGCCAAAAGCCCGCTGCCCGAGCATCAGTTTACCGGCCACGGCTTCTACGAGACCCTGGAGGTGAGTTGCTCCACCATCAAGAGCCTGCAGCCCATTCTGGGCGGCCGTATTGGCGTAAACTGCGAACAGCGCCACGGCTATGAGTTTGTGACCGACACCTACATCAATCACCGGGGTGCTTCTTACTCCCTGGCGGTTGAGCAACTGGGCTCCGTGGTACAGCTCTCCGCCGTTGGTGACATCGACGGCGACGGGCAGCCCGACTACCTCACCTGGCAGGAAGCCGAACTCGGCTACGAAGTGCTGCACCTCAGCAGTCAGGCCCGGGCGGGCCAGGCCAGCGGGCCGGCGACGGTCTTGCTTACGAGTGGCTGTTGTTAGTACAGTGTAAACTAAGTTTACCTCTATTTGTGTTGAGGCCCTCGGCGCACTTCTCGGCTAGCTTCTCCTTCGTCGAAGCTCGCTCGAAGTTTGCTCGGGCACCGGACATTTGGGGCTGTCCCTCCGCGCGCTACGCGCGGAGGGCCTGAACCAAGACCGTCGGTCCCCGAGTAAACCCCGAGCACATTCGGCAAGCTCAGTGACCACGAGTGAAGCGAGCCGAGGGGTGCACCGAGGGGCCTCCGCAATACGCGAATACTTAGTTTACACTGTACTAGCAGTCAATCAAGACATCCACCCGAAGACCTCCCGCCCGGCCGTATTGCGCCGGATGGCGGGAGGGATTCGGGCATTTAACATGAGTCAACCCGGGCACGAAGTACTACGCAGCTAACTTACGCTACGAGAGTCCGGATTCAAAAAACACCTTTTTCCCGTATTTGAACAACCGTGACGTTCAAAACGGGCGACAAAACGCTCCCGCACCCCAGCCATTAATCCAACAAAGCCCCCGGCAACCAGAGCGTTAGTTGAGGGATGAAAGTGACCAGCAGCAAAGCGATCAACATCATTAAAAAAAGTGGGGTAAGTGGCCGCAGTACCTGGGTAAGTTTAATCTCCGCCACCCCAACGCCAACGAAGAGCACCGAACCTACCGGCGGCGTACAGAGCCCGATGCAAAGGTTGAGTACCATCATGATGCCAAAGTGAACGGGGTCCATGCCCAACTCCATCACGACCGGAAGAAAAATGGGCGTGAAGATCAGCACCGCCGGGGTCATGTCCATAAAAATGCCCACGATCAGTAAGATGAGGTTAATGAGCAGCAGAATAATGATGGGGTTATCGCTTATTCCCAGCAAGCCCGAAGTGATCGCCTGCGGTAAATTTTCGTAGCTCATCACCCAACTCAGCGCCAGTGAGGTAGCCACGAGTAATAAGACGATGGCCGTGGTGTTGACGCTCTCGGCAAAAACGTCCGGAAGGTCTTTCCAGCTCAGCTCCCGGTACATGAACGCCAGAATAAGGCAGTAGGCAACGGCCACGGCGCTGGCCTCCGTGGCGGTGAAGATGCCGGCGATGATGCCGCCAATGACCACCACCAGCAGTAGCAAGCTTGGCAGTGCGCCCAGGAAGTCTTTCACGATCTGGGAGAGCTTCCACGGCTCCCCGTTCGGGTAGCCCTTGCGTTTGGCGTAAACGGCTGCGGCAATGATCAGCAGCATCCCCGTCAGGATGCCCGGTACATAGCCCGCCACGAAAAGCGCAGCGATACTGACACCACCCGAAGCCAGGCTGTAAACAATCAGGACGTTACTGGGCGGAATGATGAGCCCGGTGGTGGCCGAAGTGATGTTCACCGCCGCCGAAAACGGGCGGGGGTAGCCTTCGTCCTCCATTCTTTTCGTCATAATACTACCGATGGCGGAAGCCGCCGCTGCCGCTGAGCCCGCAATGGCACCGAAGAGCATGGCGGCCACTACGTTGACGGCCGCCAGGCCGCCGGGCAGGGGGCCGACGAGTGATTTGGCAAAATCGATCAGGCGGCGGGCCAGGCCGCCACGGTTCATCAACTGCCCCGCCAGGATGAAAAACGGGATGGCCAGCAGGGTGAAGCTGTCCAGCCCCGTGGCCATTCGCTGGGCAACGGTACCCGCTGCTACGAGGCTGTCCATCGTCGTCATCAGGGTGATGAGCGCCGTCAGGCCAAGCGTCCAGGCAACGGGCACACCGATGCTGAGAAACAAGAGAAAACTAACGAGCATAACCGCTACTTCAAGACCGTCCATGGAGAATATCTTTTAGCTGAAAAAAAGTAATGAACAGGCCGGCCACGGGCACAACCAGATAAACAATGCCTACCGGCAAACCGAGCGCAGGGGCCGTCTGCCCGAGGCTGAACGTCAGCCAGACGTAGTAGCCGCCGCCAATGATCATCACGGCAACGGCAAAGAACAGAATCAATGCATCAATGAGCCGGTTTACCCGCTCAGCCCGCTCCCCTTCCAGACTATCCGGAAACAGCGTGATGGCAATGTGGCTTCGGGTAGAAACGGCGTAGGCGGAGCCCAGCAGGCTGATCCAGATGAGGAGGTAGCGGGCGAGTTCTTCCGTCCAGCCCGCCTGGTTGCTGAAGGCGTAGCGGGTCAGCACGCCCCAGAGCACCACACTGACCTGAACGGCCAGCAGGAAGGCACAGAAGTAGCCGAGAAATCGGGAGAGTTGAGTCATGGCAATATGCATGGTTTTGAAAACCTCTCCCCCGTCCCCTCTCCGCAGGAGAGGGGTGACCCTTCGATTAAGTTTTTTCTTAACTGAAAAAGATTGTTTGGGTAGGATTGATTTTGGTATAGCAAAATAATAATTATCAGATAAACACTTCAATAATGCTCAGCCTCACTCCACCGCCTGAATACGGGCCAGCAGATCAGCCTGAACGGGGTTTTTTCTGGCGGCTTCGAACATCGGCTGCACGGCGGCGCGGAAGCTTTCGCTGTCTACTTCGGTGAAAGTAACGCCGGCTTTCGTCATGGCAGCTACGGCTTCTTTCTGGGCACCTTCCCAGAGGCCGCGCTGGTAGTCGGTCGCAATTCCGGCGGCTTCGCGCAGCCAGCCCTGGCGTTCCTGGCTCAGTTTGTCCCAGGTAGCCGTCCCGATGATGAGCACGTCGGGCACCGCACTGTGGCGGTCGTAGCTGTAAAAAGGGGTTACCTCATAGTGGCGGCTGCTGTAGTAGCTGGGCAGGTTGTTCTCCGCCGCATCAACGACGCCTTGCTGCAGGGCGGTGTAGAGCTCTCCGAAACTGATCGGGGTCGGGGAGCCGCCCAGCGATTTGATGAGCTGGACGGACATCGGGCTGTTCATCACGCGGACTTTCTTACCGACAACATCGGCGGGTGTTCTTACCGGCCCGTCTTTGGTGTAAAAGCTGCGGGTGCCGGCGTCAAAGAAGGTGAGCCCCCGGAGCCGGTAGGCTGCTCCGTCGGCCAGGATCTCCTGGCCAATCGGGCCGTCGAAAACGCGGAAGGAAGTTTCGCGGTCCTTAAAAAGGTAGGGCAGGCCGAGCACGCTGTAGCTGGGCGCAAAGCGGTCCATGACGGCGGCGGATACTTTCGTCATCGCCAGCGAACCGATCTGCAGCAGTTCCAGGCACTGGCTTTCGCTGCCCAGCTGGCCACTGGGGTAGATCTCCAGGTGCATCTTGCCGCCACTGATCGAGTCGAGCGCGACGGCCATTCTTTCCATCCCTTTGTGGACGGGGTGGGTAGTGTTGAGCGTGTGCGCCAGGCGAAGGGTCTGTACGTCCTGGTTTCCGCCACAGGCACAAAGCAGCAGGGGAAACAGGACCAGCAGGAAATTCCTTCGGGCAAAATGTAGCGGGCGACGGCGCGCGGGTGCAATGGGCATGATCAAGAAGCAAGGTAGGTGAAACGGACCTGAAAGGTAAGTCTGGAAGGGCAATATACACACTGTGTAGTGATGACACGGAATTAAATGAGAGAATGGAGGAATAAATGAATGAGGGAATAAAATAATAATCGGGAGAAGGGCCTAAGCCCAGCGTACGCTGCTTCCGGCAGCGACCGGCCAAAGCGTGCTCCGCACGCGCTATTAATTTGCTGTAGCGCGCGCGGAGCGCTCTTTGGCCGGTCGCGCGCGGATTGCTATTGCCTTTCACCTGCTGGAAGGCTTACGACCATTGGCAACTTCAGCAGCCTTTTATTCAGCAGGCTGAAGTTGAGTACGGTGAAATTGGATTCAACGATAATCCTGAAGAGGAATTCACTTCGTCCAGCTACTACCCACACACGTTGGAAGCTCCGTTTCTAATCGTCGACTTTTCCTGCCAACCTTCCATGTTCAATTTCTGGAACCACCGGCCGCAGGTAAAATCAATGGATGGATATTCTCCTGTCTTCAGTGATTTTGAAACTCCCGACCAGCCCTTCTCCTTCGCTTATCAAGACATGTACTTTGATAGCCTTCAGCTAACTTTCCATTCGCTTTTTGGTGATTCTGTTACTGTTGTTGAGCGGAATATATCAAAGGGAAAAATATGTGTGAACCCCAGAAAATTAGACCGGTTAGCTGGCTATGAAAGAGGCCGGATTCCAACGAAATATGGTGCTAATAAGGAGATATACATCAGCTACGAATCTATCGGGTGCTTCGGTGGTCGTGAAAAATCCTTGAGATGGTCGGCTAAATCACCATCGCAATTGGAATATGGTGAGTTCTATGACACAGACATAGTATTATTAGCTACCCAAAATAATTTTCAGCAAAAAGCAATTGAGGCAATTCACCTGGCCCAACAAACGGAGTTATCACTTGGTGATTTTAACACCACGATCGTACATATAAAAGTTGGCGCCTACGTGCTGCAGTTAAACGATATGACCAATGATTTGAGTAGCATCCGAGCTTTATTTGCGTCGGTAGAAGAAGGTCTTTAAGGGTAGTGGGTACAGGGCTGGCACGTGCCAGCTGTTATTCCTCAGCAGGCGGAGCCTGCTAAGTCCGTACACGCGCGGGAGCGCGTGGTGGCCGGGATGCGGCGTACCTTCACCCCTCCTCAGCCTCCAAAATGCGGCAGCCTACCAGACCACCAGACAACAAGACCACCCCCCATGCCCTTCCACTTCGCCATCCTCGGCCTCGGTAACATTGCCCGCAAATTCGCCGAAGACATTGCCCTGATTCCTGACGCAACGCTCGTTGCCGTAGGCTCCCGCTCGGAGGTGCGGGCACAGGCCTTTGCCGCTGACTTTGGCGCGGAGCACGCTGCGGGTACTTACGAGGCGACCTTTGACGGGCCGCGCGTTGACGCCGTCTACGTCGCCAGCCCCCACATCACCCACAAAGAACTGACGCTGCTCTGCCTGCAGCGGGGCATCCCCGTCATCTGTGAAAAGCCGATGGGCCTGAACCTCGCTGAAGTGGAAGCAATGGTCGCCATTGCCCGCGAGCGGAAGGTCTACCTGATGGAGGCCCTTTGGACGCGGTTTCTTCCCTCCACCCTGAAGCTGAAGGAGATGATCGATGGCGGGGTGATCGGTGACATCCAGAGCATCCGGTCGGATTTTGGCTTCCGGGCCAATGACCTCCACCTTGCCCTCCAACATCCCCTATTAGGGGCTGGCGCGGAGCGCCAAGCGGGGGCCATTGCACCTGCGTCCGCGGCCCCCACTGAGCCTGCCGAAGTGCCCAACAGAAACCGCATCCTCGATCCCGCACTCGGCGGTGGTGCCCTGCTCGACATCGGCATCTACCCCCAATTCCTCTCTCAGTTTTTGCTCGGTGAGCCCGAACGCATTAGCGCTACCGCCCGCCTTTCCCCACAAAGTATTGATCTGGATACCCAGGTTACCTGCGTACACGCCGGCGGAAAACTGTCGCACAACTACAGCACCGTGCTGGGCCGCACCAAAACCGAGGCCCTCATCATCGGCTCCGAAGCCAGCCTGCACTGGCACCCCCGCTGGCACGAGCCCAGCAGCTTCAGCCTGCTGCGCGGTAGGAATGACCCGCCCGAAAACTTCTACTTCGACTACGGCGGCGCCAACGGCTACCGCTACGAAGCCGAAGCCGTAATGGCCGACGTACGGGCCGGCCGCACCGAAAATGAACTATGGTCTTTGAGTGATTCCCTCATCCTGCACCGGACGTTGACGGCGGTGCGGGAGCAGATCGGAGTCCGGTATCCGGGAGAAGGGGAGGATATGCGATATGCGATACTCGATATTTGATAGGCGATTGAGCTACCGCTGTTACAGGGGAAGGGGAGGATATGCGATATTTGATATGCGATTGAGCTACCGCTGTTACAGAGACTGCTGCGCAGCCTAATCTGCGTTTTCACCTACAAGGCCGAAGGCCGTCTAAAAGGAAAAGAGCAAAGCGATTTTTCCGTCTAAAAGCGCGAAGCGCGTCTAAGAGAAAAGCGAGCGCAGCAAGCTTTTCGTCTACAAGGCCGCAGGCCGTCTAAAAAGAAAAACAAGCGAAGCGCGTTTTTCGCCTAAAGCTTCACCAGCCACCCAAACTTATCTTCCACCGTACCCGACCGAAGTCCGTCAATATACTTCTTCAGCATGGGCCCCACTTTACGGTCTTCGACGGCGGGCAGCGTCATCAGTTTATCCTTGTATTGCAGCTCAGCGACGTGGCTGACGACGGCGGCCGTGCCGGCGCCGAACATCTCCTGCAGCGTTCCGGCCTCGTGGGCGGCAACAACTTCGTCGATCCCGATCACGCGCTCGGTCACCTTATAGCCCTGATCCTTCAGGATGGTAATGAAGTTCTTACGCGTGATGCCCTTCAGGATCGCGCCGTCAGTAGCCGGTGTGATCACCTCCCCGTCGATGACGAAGAAAATATTCATCGTACCCACCTCCTGAATCTGCTGCTTATCCGGGCCGCCCATCCAGACGACCTGGTCGAAGCCCTTCTGCTGGGCCTCAAAGGCCGGGCGCAGGCTCGCAGCGTAGTTGCCGGCGGCCTTGGCCTCTCCCGTGCC
>ENA-ORXT01006202-ORXT01006202.1-marine-metagenome-genome-assembly--contig:-NODE-6202-length-11224-cov-7.532969_pt1 | contig 11224 bp, 10 predicted proteins | sample MGYA00237868_ERZ511482 | MGnify/ENA metagenome assembly ERZ511482
CACACGTGCCGCAGGCGGTGGTGGGGGGAACCGTGCACGCGCAGACGCGCCGCGCTGCCGTCGGCCGTCCCCACCGCCACCCTCGCCCTCACGACACGCATCCACCCCCTTACACCGCACGCGTGTCAATCCTGCGCCTCGTACCCCAGCACGTGCGCCTCGGGCAGCGGCAGCCACTATTGTCCGCACCCCCCTTCTATTTCCTCCGTCTCACTGCCGCCGCGCAGCGGCGACGTCCAGGTTCCCCGCGGCGGCGGAGGCGGCCAGCCTCGCCTCTTTAGCATCCATCCTCGCCCCACCCCCCAATGGCGCCGTTGCCGCGACGAGCACCGCCGCGTACGCGTCAGTCGCGTCAGTCCACAACCGCTGCCACCAACGTAGACGCGTCAGTCACAGGGCGCCCCCCCCCGCGGCAGCGACGCCGAGCCCCGCATGCACTAGCGCATACTCGATAGTGCGTGTTCGAAGTACCTTTTCAAAAGTTTCGCCGATGTGAACAGGAAGGATCGCGCAAACAACAACCGCCTTTTCGAATGACACTGACAGATGCCATTAGAGCACCAATCACAACATATCCCACCGTCGACGGACATTTCGGGGCGTCGGATCCGCGCAGGTCCGGCAGTCGGACTGCTTACAAATCCGTCTGAACCCCTGTCAGGCCCGTTCGCATTTCCGCGTTATGCTCCTTGGTATAAGCATAACACTGCTCTCATTGGTCGAGCCCGTTATGCGGGCGTTATGACGTTCTCACAGACGTGAGCAGCTCGCGTATGTCATAACGTTATGCATATGTGGCGCTTTACTTTAGAAATCTCATCTTTTTTGTGCTAGGTGGAACGGAGATAGAGGCCTCCAAAGATGGAGGTCTCTAAAGTACCTGGGTCGAAATAGTAGCCCCCAGGCAGGCAGCGCTTCCAATGTTGATCACAACGTATGCGAATTTCCGGCCGACGACCGTCGTGCTGCGCTACCGTCGTCGTGACACGCTCGTCCGTAGCGGACCCACCGCCACACGGCCGCTGCCGGTCGTGTTTTTCACGCCGCTGCCCCCCCCCTCCCCTACCTAGTCGTTCCTTGACTCGATCCTCCGTATCTGTCTGTGCTGGTACGTCCATTCCTCGTGTTTTTCGCCGCTGAGACATACAGATTTGAGCATATAGGTCGGAGATACAAGGTGACTGTCTCGTCAACCGACCCATGCCCCCGCTGACGATCTTGTTTCTTCATCCATTCGTCCGTCCGGTCAACACCGTCTCCCCACTCTTCCCTCCTCAAACTCCCCCCCGGCCACATCATCCTGTTTAGTTTGCTGACCTCGCCCCGATGGCTGTGCGCTGTCCTTGACCATCCTGTGCTGATATGGTGGCTTGTTGAGCGACCTTGTATCTCCTCGGACCATGCACTTCTCCACGCAAAGAAGGCGCTCAGCGCAGCAAGATACCACAGAAATGGATACAGACCGATTGTCCGTTCACCCACAGCCGCAACCGGCATCCCCGGCAGCGCCAGCGACGGTGCACTCTTCCACGCTCGACCCTGCAGTGACGGGTGTCGGGGCCCACACGGCCCGCGCCGGCGGCGGGCTTGCGCCTGCTCTGTCGGCGGCGCCATGGGAAGCGGACGATTGGCCGTCACCTCCGGATGCAGCGGCGGCAGAAGCTGAAGGCTCCACGCTCGGGCCTCAGGTGGTGACCGACGGCGCTTTGTCGGCACCCCCAATTGGAACGACTGCGCTGGCGGCCGCTACGTGGCCGGTGACATGGGCGACGACGGCTGCCAGTCGGCCATCCCGGCTGGAAATGGCGGATGCGGCCACTGAACGCCCCTCCATGCTAGAGCCCGCTCTGACGGTCGGCGGGAGTGTGCGGGTACCCGCAGTCTGTGGCTCCATGACGACAGCCGCTACGTGGCCAGCGGGACGGGCCACGGCGGCCAACGATTGGTCGCCCCGGAGGGACGTGGCGGCGTCGGCAGCAGCGCGCCCTTCCACGATCGGGCCGGCGGTGGTGGCGGGTGGCGGCTTGGGGGCACCTGCTGGTGGTGGAAGTGCACCAGCGGCCGCTACGTAGCCGTCGGGCTCGGCCACTGTGGACACCGATTGGTCAACAGCACCTGAAACTGCGTTGTCGGCTGTGCCGCGCCCCTCCATGCTCAGGCCTGAGGTCGAGGCCGCTGATGCATTGAGCGTGCCGACAGCCGGCACTTCGGCACCGGCGGTCTGGCATCCCCTGGGTTTTGCGCGTCGCAGTAGGGCGACCGATGACCCGGAGTGGATCTGCGGTGACATCACCTCCTCGTCTGATGACACAGCGGGACCACGCCGAGGAAAGAAGCGACGTGCACCCTCGCGGCAGACCATCGCTCGAAGGCGGGCGAGCAGCGACGCCGCGCTGGTCGGTGGTGGGCGTGTCACGCTAGCCCCTCGATACGCCAATGGACGCATCCGGCGGTCATCCATGGATGCTGCTGCCCGTCATCTGTCGGCCAATTCGACTGCCGGCGGCGATGCCGCGTGTGGCTGTGCCGCTTTATTGGCAGCCTCCGAGTCGCAGTTTTTGGGGGCGAGGCGGACTGCGCAAGAGCTCAAGTACGCTGCGGGGACAAACGAGAACGGGCAAAGCAAGTACAATTACAGCCGTCTCGGTGCAGTGGTGCTACATATCGTGTGGGACGGGGCAGGCAACTGGCGGGTCCACGAAAAGTGCGTCCGCCGGTTTCTGGGGGTGTCCAACTCGTGGATGGCGGCGTGGCACCAGCGCGCTATGGAGCTGTCCAAAGAGCCCACTCGGGCGATGCTCAAGGCCGAGATATTGGCTGACGTCCGCCGAGACGACCTCATCGGTCGCGTCGTCCGCCCTGACGGCTGCCTGCTCTCCCTGCGGCGGTTTTTTGCGGCGGCTGCAAACAGTGACAGCCTCACCGTCACCAGCGCGGCAGCGGCGCACGGCCTGAAGGGCAAAGCGTCCAACCGGACAAGGACGAAGGCCAGGGAGCTGTTCCGCAGCTGGGTGGAGGCGCACCGCTGCCTTACTGGACGCGCGCCCGACCGCAACGGCCGCGCGCACGGGGCAGCGTGGTATCTTCACTCCAGGTTTGAGGTCTTGAGGCCCCAGGGAACAAGGGATGAGCGCCCCTCGGTGGCTGTCGCATTTAACGACGCCCTGGCCGCCTCCGAGACCCCCCCAATCAACACTCAAGTCATCGGGCGCTGGATGCGGGAGCTGTTTGGCAGCCACACCATCACAGACGGAGTGCGCGTGCCTTCCCTGCAGCATACGACTATCTGCCCGCACAAGACCGACGCCTGCGGGACGTGTGAGACGCTTCGCGGGGACTTGCGGCACTGCGAGCAATCGCGCAAGCGGCATGTGGCGATGGCTGACCAGTCCACCCAAGCTCGACGCGACGCAGTTGCTGGACTGACGCAAGCAGTCGACGAAATCAAGGCAGCCCTGGCGGAGCACAACCGAGAAGCCGCGGCAGCCATCGGGCACCATAAGACGTGCATCGCGTCGGCGGCCAGTCGGTACACTGACCGCGAGGCGGCGTGGCGTGAATTACTCGGCGCTGACCGTACCGACCGCGACGGATTGAGTTCGGCTTGTGATGCTTTTGTGTCGTCTTGGGGTGATTTTTGGTTTGACATCTCCTCTAATTATCAAGAGGACAAGGCTTTGCCGTCTTGGAACCGATCGCCGCAGCCGGGGCCAACATATTTCTTATCCGGGGAGACGCACTACGTGCACATCATGTGCATGGAGAGCTGCGGGGTGACGACGGGTGCTTCTCGTTTTTCTAGGAACCTCGTGTACACTCGGAGTGAGTGCGTCGGGGGAGCCAAGTGCTCAGATGACACGCTCTCCACTGTTTCTGATGCTTTGTTGGGAGGTTCGACGATCGGGTTACCTTCCCCCTCTTTGTACCGTACGGGCTTTGCTGTGCCCGAGTAGTGGGTCGTTTTTACTTTTGTATATCTCCACGCTGAGCGGCCAGAGCCTTGGCATGGCGCTTCAGGGTGTCCTCTTCCCAGTAGAAGCCCCCCAACACAGGCATCTTGCTCGCGAGCAGCAGCCACCCATCGTACTTCTTTGGCAGCTTTTCCAAGAAGGGGGCTCCCAGGAGGATGTCAACAAGCGCTGCTGCATGCAGCGCCCTTACCCACGGCATTCTTGAAACAGTCGCGGAGGAGTCGGCCACACCGGGAAGCGCGGCCGGGGAGACCGTTTCCTCCACGCACTCAGAGGCAGCACGACCACCACCGTTCCCGCGACCCGGTTGGCAGGGCTGTTGGGATGGGGAGTCTCCGTACCCCAGTCCAAATCTCTGCCAAGCCCCAGCAGCCACACCGCTGTGACCGCCCACCCCCACAGCATACTTGTCCGGGACAAAGCAGCGCGGCACGTACTTTTCGTACTGCTCCAGGATGCCTTTCGCCTTGCCGCCGTACGGCTCCTTGCGCAAGTGGGGGTGTTGAGAGTAGGGCTTGATCGCAGCAAGGGCGCCGTTGACGGCCTCCACAGAGGCGGCCCGCATCCAAGAGACCTGCTCCCGCCACACGGGGTCCTCGTGGCTGCGCCTCGCAAACAAACGCACACGACGGACTGAGGACACGAACTGACGGAGCAGTCGCGCTTTCCCCGCACCACCGCGGGCGCTCCCTGCCTCGTCCACCCCGCCAGCCTTCGCCGCCAGCCCCCCCATCCCACACACCCCTGTATCTGGGCCGCCTCGTGTCGCTCGAGCACCGACGCCGTGGTTGGTCCCGTCCAGCAGCGCCGGTAGGACCAGGCTCCTGAGCGACCGTCGTGCAAGCAGACTCGACTCGCGCATTAGGACAGAGTCTGCCACCAGCGGACCGCGGTCCGCAAACGGCTCCCACCCAGGAGGAGGCGCCGCTTCCGCGCCGAGGTCTACCGCCCCATCGTCGCCCACCACCAAAAAGCAACGGTAGGACATGATATGCAAGACTGGGAAGAAAAGTCGTTCTGTACCTTTTTTTCAGGTCTGCAACAGGTCTCCGTCGTACACACCCGCCGTGCTGTAGTTTCGAAGCATCCCCAGGAGCTGTGCACTGTTGAAGGCGTCCTCCCTTTTGAACCGCCCAGCCACGTGCCGAGCCACGAGGTCGGGGCCGAACCTCGTGTGCCCGACCACCATAAACAGCGCTTGCACCGCGTCGAGGATGCCGAAAGCCGCCAGTAGCCCCATTCCACCACATAAGAACTGCGACTTGTTGGTGGCAGCACAGGAGTCCATGTGCCACCGCAGCATCCGGACACCTGGCAGCGGAACCACCGTGCGACGCTCGAGCGTGTCCTCGCCGCCGAGCTGTGCGACGACGGCCGGCCGAGAGTTGGACGCAGCCGCTTCTGGAGTGGTAGCGGCAGGCATAGCAGTCGCTGAGACATTAACGGTGGAGGAGGGGGGAGGTGAAAAGGACGACGCGGCCACGGACGGCAGCCCGGCACCCGTCCGGCCGAATGGTAGTGGACGAGCCAAGGAGGCCGTCAGCTCCGCAGCAGCAGCGGCCGCGGCGCACATACCACCCACCCCCCACGACACACCCGATTCTTGAGCCACAGCCGTCGCCTCCCCCGTCGTTGCCGCCGCCGGCGACCGCACCTCGGCCTCCACGCCGGCTGCCCGAGGCGGGAATGTCGACGACATGCCGTCGAGAAGGGGCGAAGATGCCGGGGATGCGACAGCCTTGCCCAAAAACACGGCGGGGTGCACCCTCGCGACGTCTGCCGCCGCGCCCGAGCACCCGGCGACGACAACAACGGAAGATAACCGCACACGATCATGCCCAGACGGTACAAGGAGCGACAGCGTCATGGTGGTGTCCGCGGTGGCGGCCGACGCAGCAGTCGGCGCCGACGGCGGCGGCAACGCATCCCCCCCCCCGCGCGCGAGTGATGAAGACGCGGAACAGGTGGGTGCAGTCGCACGCGACACCGCCGTCGACGTCTCCACCACGCCGCAAGAGACAGCAACGGGCGCCACCAACTCGGCGGCGCCGACGCTGAGAACCCCCCGCCGCACCTCAGAAAGCCCCCCGACCCAGCCCGACGCCGGGGCCACACCGACGGCCGACGGCAATGGCAGCTGGTCCGCCGAGCCCTGCGTGAGCACAGACCGCGTGGTAGTCGCCGCTGCAGCGGTGGTCGACGGGGCAATTGGCGCCGACGGCGGCAGCGCAATACTCGACCCCCCGCACACGATGGGCGAGAGCGTGGTGGTGGTGCGCGCCGCCGCGACTGACGCGGCCGTCGGCACCGCCGCCTCGAGGCCAGTGACAGCAGCGGGCGCCGCCAATTCGGCGGCGCCGACGCCGAAAACCCCCCGCCGCACCCCAGAAACCCCCCCCGCCGAGCTCAACACCGGGGCCTCATCGAAGGCCGACGGCGGCGGCAGCAGGTCGCCCACATCCCGAGCGAGCGACGACAACGTGGTGGTGGCGGCCGTGGCGGTGGTCGACGCCGCTGGCGCCGCCGTCGACTTGCCGCCGGTGACGACAGCGGGCCGCGCCAATTCGGCGGCGCCGCCGCCGAAGACCCCCTGCCGCACCCCAGCAGCCCCCCCGGCCGAGCTCGACGCCGGGGCCGCACCGACGGCCAACGGCAGGGGCAGCACGTCCCCTGCGCCGCGCGAGAGGGACGGCAACGTGGTCCTGGTTGCCGCGACGGCGGTCGACGCGGCCGTCGCCACGGCCGACTCGAGGCCAGTGACGAGAGTGGGCGCCGCCAACTCCGTGGTCCTGACGCCGAAAACCCCTCGCCGCTCGACAACAACTCCCCGCGACGAGCCGGATCCCGGCGCGACACCAACAGCCGACAACAGCGGCAGCAGGTCGCCCGCGTCCCGCGCGGGCGAAAAAACGTGTTGATGACGGCCGCGGCGGTGGTCAACGACGCCGTCGCCGCCGCCGATTCGCCGCCGGCGACGGCCGCGGGCGCCATGAATTCGGCGGCGGCGCCGCCAAAAACCCCCCGCCGCACCCCTGCAACTCCCCCTACCGAGCCCGACGCCGGGGCCCCACCGACGGCGGGCGCCGGCAGCAGCGCGTCCTCCGAGCCCCGCGCGAGCGACGATGACGTGGTGGTTGTGGTGGCCGCGGCGGCGGTCGATGCGGCCGTCGCCGCGGCCGACTCGCCACACGTGACGGCCGCGGGCGCCGCCAATTCGGCGGCGGCGCCGCCGAAAACCCCCCACCGCACCCCAGCAACCCCCCCCACCGAACGACCGGGACGGAGCTCAGGGACGCTGAAGGAAGCGAGATGGCGACGGCAGACCGCAAGCTGCCGCGGTTTGAACAGCCGGGCCATGCCACCCGCCTCTGCCCCACTTTTTTCAGAGCCCCCACCCGTCCTCACTGCTGTGCTGGACCGGCAGCGCGCTCCGAGGGAGGCCTTTGGGGCTTCCAGGAAGCGGAGGGGCGTTGGCTGGTTTCACGCGACCTCCAGGGGAGGCGCCAGGGCGTGTGCGCGCTGCAATTGTCGCTTCGTCGACGCGCGGAAGCGCCCCCTCGAGAGTGAATAACTTAGAAGCCGTACGCGGGAGACTTGTTTTTGTGGCGTCTTTCTACGTTTTTCCTCTTCTACACTGTGCCTCTTCTTCTTTCGGACAATGCAGCGAAGGCATCTAGAGGTTGCAGTGCCGTGGTGCATAGAGGGCCGTCAAGGTCGGCAGTGGAACGCGCCTGCGCGTGGACTGCCGCACTCACCCGCGCGTAGCCGTCGCCAGGTCGGCGCCGGTGTTGGCACGGGCGGTAGACTTCCTTCTCCCCCCCCTCTCCCGCTGCCTGACCAAGCGCTGCGCTTTTCGAGCACGTACGCCACTTTATTCTACTCTCCCGCCGCCCATGGCAGCTCTACTAGAGCCTGATGCGCGGACGGGCACCCCTATGCGCGCGCGGGGTACTGGCGCTCCGCGTGACCTAGCGTTGCCACCCGACGTTCGCCTACACGGTGGACACATTGGGGGCGTGGTTGCGGAGCTCTCGGCTGGCCACCACAACTTTGTTGACGGGCGGCGGTAGAACACCGAGAGGAATCTCGTTTCGCGTCTCTTTTTCAACATGCTCGAAGTCGGGGGGCGGCTCATCAAACTGGGGTGTTGGTTCTACGACGACAACCGCAGCGGCCCGCTGGGCGACCGCCACAAGGGCAGCGGCGTCCCCCCCGGCGATGGGAGGTCCGCCGCCCACGCGAAGGCGGACGGCGGCGCGTACGAGGCAATCGTCAATATTGCCAACTACTGCTCCGCATTCCGATTGGACAAGGCGTGCACGAGGCTGGTGGTGTTGCAGGCGCTGCACGTGGCGGAGCGGGGCTCCCAGCATCTGGTGAAGACCGTGCACAGCACCATCACCAACGACTACCAGAAGCACACCGTCAGCGCCACGCACGGCGGCGCCAAGACTACCATGAGGAAAGGGTGGACGAGCGGTGCCGCCGCGATGACGCGACGAGTGACGTGGCGACGCGTCAACCACGGCAGCGCCCGATGCGGTGGCGGCGCGGCAACCGCGTTGGCGCACGGTGCAATTCGACCAGGCGGCCCGTGGCGGAATTTGGCTGAGCCGATCGACCGTGGGTCGGCGGCGGCACGGGCGAGCGGCGCCCGTGCGGTAGCGCGTCCCGCGGGGCGTCACGCGCTGATGGCGGGTCCCGTCGCTGGTGAGCGTGGCGCAGACGGTCGGTTGTCTTCGTGCCTACTGGGCGGGCGCGGCGCAGGGAAGTGGGCATGTGGGCATGTGAGGCTGGTTGTGCGGGCGAGTGCACTGGCGTGGGTAATACGGGAGGGACGCCCGCATCACAACCGCTGCCGCGGCGTGGCCGCCGTGCCCGCTGCAGCTGCCATCACAGCGGCCCGAGAATCAATCCCCGTGTGCTTGGTGTCGGGAGCTGGCGGGGCGGCCGTTGCCCTGCTGGTAACTACGGCCGACGGCGCGGCGGCTGCGGCGGCGCGGCAGCCTGCGCCTCTGAACGCGGCGTCGGTGGCCCCGGTGCAGCCAGCGGTCCCGCGTCCGGCCACCAGCGCTGCTGTCAGCACCACGGCACTGGTGGGGGCGGGTGCGTGGGCGCCGGCAGGTCATGCACCTTTCCCTGCTGCCCCCTCGTCGGCCCCACTGGCCGGGTGAGGGGCTGGCCAGAGCTTTACGGGAACGCAGCCCTTCAGCGGCGGTTATGCGAAGCGGTGGCGGCCGCCCCTGAGTCACACTGCCCGGCTGCCGCCGGCTGGGCGGCCACCCCCGGAAGTGCGCCAGGTGCTTTTGATCCGTGCTTGGTGACCGCGATGGGGGCGGCGGCGGTGCAGCAGTCCCCGTCGACTGGGCCGCTACCACTGCCGTAGACAGTGACGAGGCCTATCCTCACCCGTTTCCAGACGTAGAAAACGCCGCCTCTGCTGCGCCAGCGCCCGCGAGCGCCAGTACGGAGGCGCCGGAGGCGTGGCGGTCCCCGGCTTCGGTAGAGGCTTGTACGGCCGCGGCGCCCGCCGCGGGGACGACGACCACGCTGCCACCCGCTGGGGCCACCTGTGGGGGCGATGGCAGCGACGCTGCGCCGTCCAGATTCGTCACTGCATTCCGGTCATCTCCTCTTTGCGGCACGGCGCAGCGCACGGCGTGGTGGTCGGTGGCCAGGGAGATAGCGGCGGCGGCCGCCGCGATCCCCGCCTGCCTGGAAGCCGCCGTCGCCGACGGCGACCGCGTGGCTGCCCTTGTTGGTGGGAGGGGCGTGCCGCGGCGTTGCACTCATTGGCTGCTCCACCCCGCTCGGCCGCCGCGGCGCCGCGCACCACTGGCCGCGGCGCCATGTGCCCGTGGCCATCGGGTGCTGGGGGGGGGGGTGCCGACGCTCGGCGCGGGGCAAACGGGCAATACAGCCGAGCAGCCCAGCGCACGCCCGTGATTGGCTGGTGCGGGTGTTGGGGTGCGGTTGGGGTCACGCTTGTGAAATTGGCGCGAGGGGGGGCGTCCAGGTGGAGGACACACAACGGGGTGTGCAGCCGGTGTGCGAGGCAGCGTAAAGCGTAGCCCCCCAAGAGGAATTGTTTGCCAGACCGATTTCCATCCCTTTTGTTTGACTCCCATGACGAATGGCTGCACTCGCGCGATGACCGGATCAGGAGCTGACAATCCAACATACTTACAGTCCAAGTGCAACTGCAAATGCCCCACAGCCTGGAAGGTGCAGCCGCCACATGTGCGCCGCTGCCCACGGCCGTTACCGCCGCCGCCGCCTGCTCGGCGGCCGTCGGCACGTGCACGGTCGGCAGACGGCGCCTGGCAGAGTGCGCCGGCTGCTAGACAGCATGCCAGCTGGCATGCAGGCCGACGCCGAGGCGGCGGTTATCCCCGATGATGGCGGCGAGCCGCATCCCCCAGCACGCGTGCCCACCCCCGGCTGACGAAGCGCCGCGGTCGGCCGGGACGACGGTAGAAGCGGACACCACCGCCGCTTCAATTGCACCAAAGGTGGCAGCAAAAGAAACCGCGGAACCACCAGACCCTCACCCCCTCCCGTCCTGGATTTGTGTAGCGCGTGCGCTTCCCCGCCTTTCCATCACAAAGCTTGGAAGCATCCAAGCACGTTGCCGACCACGTCCTTTGGAGAATGGACAGCCGCCGCTGTCGCCTAGAACAGGGAGACGGTCTGACAATGCCGAGCTGGTGAATGCAACGCAACCGGAGGGTCGCACGCGCGTCGGCAAACTCCATCGCCACGGTGCACGGTCGTGGCTTTCTTTGGTTTGCACCACCGACCTGCTTGTCAGTGGCGCATCTCGGCAGTGCGGCCATCGCGTGGGTTCCCGCCTGCTTCCTACACGTCTTGCCCGCTTTCTCCCCTCCTTCGAGTCCCTCAGCGAGAGCGCTTACAGTTGGGATTGGCCCACGCCAGCGGAAACCCCCCCACGGACGGCGCGCCCGCCGTCAGGCGCGCCAATACGTCCGCGCCCGTCATGCTCCCCCCTTCACTCTCCTCCGCAAGGACCAGAGCGGCCAGTCCCGCCACCACTGGCGCCGCCATACTCGTCCCACTCCGCCGCGCGAGCCCCCCCGGCAGCGAAGACGCGTCCGCCGACAGCACGTGCACGCCCGGCGCGATCACGTCGACGCACGCCCCCGCGTTGGAGTCGCGCGACAGCGCGTCGGCGCTGTCGGCCGCCGCAACGGTGATGGCCCGCCGCGCCGCCGCCGGGTGCGCGGCGCACGCGT
>ENA-ORXT01006205-ORXT01006205.1-marine-metagenome-genome-assembly--contig:-NODE-6205-length-11221-cov-5.446518_pt1 | contig 11221 bp, 7 predicted proteins | sample MGYA00237868_ERZ511482 | MGnify/ENA metagenome assembly ERZ511482
GCATTTATCGAATTCCTGCTGGCGCTGCTTTTGCGCCCACCGGGGACAAAATGGCTCGCCGGACGTGGCTTTGAACCCTATATTTCATGGTGGAATGAAGACACGCATGCGTTTTTGATCGTCGCGATTTTTGCCGCTCTTGCCTACCTGTTTCACCGCAAAATCACTGTTACATTGCTGATCATCGCGGGCTTTTTATTCATCATCGATCAAAGCTATTTTGAAGAAACCGCCGAAAGCCTGTCTCTGGTGTTGTCGGCTTGCGTTGTCTGCATGTCCATCGGCGTGCCCATCGGCATCGCCGTGGCGCACCGCCCGCGATTATATGCATGGATGCGCCCCGTATTGGACTTGATGCAAACGCTGCCAACCTTTGTGTACCTGATCCCCGCGATCGTATTTTTCGGTATCGGCATGGTACCCGGATTGATCGCTACAGTGATCTTCGTGCTGCCCGCCCCGATCCGCCTGACGCAGCTTGGGATTGCATCCACCCCAACCGAATTATTGGAAGCAGCGGATGCGTTCGGCGCAACGAAACGACAAAAACTATTCAAGGTGGAACTGCCGTCTGCCCTGCCCCAGATCATGGCGGGATTGAACCAGACCATCATGTTGTCGCTGGCGATGGTCGTCGTCGCCTCGCTGATCGGGGCAAAGGGGCTGGGCGAGGATGTGCTGGAGGCGCTGCAATACGCCAATGTCGGGCAGGGGATTCTCGCAGGCTTCGCGATCCTGTTCTGCGCCATGATCCTGGATCGCATCGTGCAGGGGAAGCGGAAGTAGCGCCTACGCCTCCCCACCCCCCGATTCCGTCAAGAAATCGAAATCGCAGCCCTCGGGCGCCTGCAACACCGTGCGGTCATACAGCGCGCGGTACCCGCGTCCATGCGCCGCCGGGGGCGTGAACGCGGCCAGTCGCCGGGCGATTTCGGCCTGCGGCACCAGCAGGTCGATGCGCTTTTCGCCGACCGACAGGCGTATCCGGTCCCCGCTGCGCACCGCCGCCAGCGGCCCGCCCATGGCGGCCTCGGGCGAGACGTGCAGGACGATGGTGCCGAAGGCGGTGCCGGACATGCGCGCATCGGATATCCGCACCATGTCCCGGACCCCCCGCTTCGCCAGTTTCTTCGGGATCGGCAGGTACCCCGCCTCCGGCATGCCCGCCGCGACGGGACCGGCATTCTTCAGCACCATGATGTCGCCCGGGTCGATGTCGAGAGCGGGGTCGTCGACCCGCGCCGCCAGATCCGCCAGCCCGTCGAACACCACCGCGCGGCCCTCCGCCTCGAACAGGTCCGGCGTCGCGGCGGCACGCTTGAAGATCGCGCCGCCGGGGGCGAGGGTGCCGGTCAGGGCGATCAGCCCGCCCTGTGCCGAAACCGGATCGTCGACGGGGCGGATCACCCGGCGGTCGACCCACTCCATCGCCGGTTCCAGCCGGTCGCCCAGCCGCTGGCCGGTCACGTCCACCGTGTCGGGATGCAGCAGCGAGCGGATTTCGCGCAGCACCGCCCCGACCCCCCCGGCGGCGAAGAAATCCTCCATGTAGCCGTCACCGACCGGTTCGAGGTCGACCAGAACCGGGGTTTCGTCCGATATCGCGTTCAGCCGCGCATCCGGAATTCGGATGCCGAGGCGGCCGGCGATGGCGGCCAGATGCACGACGGCATTGGTCGATCCGCTGACGGCCATCAGTACGCGCAGGGCGTTCTCGACGGAGTGTTCGGTGATGATCTCGCGGGGCAGTCGCGGGGCGCGGATCAGGTCCACGGCGGTCCTGCCGCTGTATTCGGCGGCGACCAGCCGGTCCGCATGCACCGCCGGAATCGCGGCACTGCCCGGCAGCGCCATCCCCAGCGTCTCGGCGATGCAGGCCATGGTGCTGGCGGTGCCCATCACCGCGCAGGTGCCTGCGGTGGTGGCCAGCCGCCCCTCGACCAGGGCGATCTCGTCCCGCTCCACCTCGCCCGCGCGGTACCGGCCCCAGAAGCGACGGCAATCGGTGCAGGCCCCCAGCCGCTCGCCCCGGTGCCGCCCCGTCATCATCGGCCCGGTCACCAGTTGCACCGCCGGAACATCCGCCGAGGCCGCGCCCATCAGTTGCGCCGGCACCGTCTTGTCGCATCCGCCGATCAGCACGACCGCATCCATCGGCTGCGCGCGCACCATCTCCTCCGTGTCCATCGACATCAGGTTGCGGTAGACCATGCTCGTCGGGTTGAGGAACACCTCGCCCAGCGACACGGTCGGAAACGCGCGCGGCAAGGCCCCCGCCGCCAGCACCCCGCGCGAGACGGCCTCGACCAGTTCGGGCATCGTGCGGTGGCAGTTGTTGAAGCCCGAGGGCGTCATGGCGATGCCGACGACGGGCCTTGCCAGCATCTCCGCCGACAATCCCATGGACCGGGCGAAGGAGGATCGCAGATAGGCCGCGAAATCCCGGTCGCCGTAATCGGTCAGCCCCGCCCGTATCCCGTGTTCGTCGCCCATGTCGTCCCTCCGCTGCGGATGCGCCCTCCCCCGACCCTCGCGCAAATGCGGCGCGATTCAAGGGTCTTGACGAAAGTACCCTGCCCCGGACCGCGATCGCCTCGCGCAGCGACGGGGCCTGTTCGAGGTTAGGAGCCGGCGCAATCTCGACACGGCGACCCCGTGGCCCTACGCTACGCCCGATAACACCCCCTTCGATCGATGGACGATCCCGCCATGCACCGACCGGACAGCATCCTCCTCGTCGGCGCGGCGCATGTCGACCGGTATGGCCGGTGCGACGGGCCGCCGGTCGCGGGCGGCTCCAACCCCGGGCGGGTCGCGGCGATGCCGGGGGGTGCGGCGTTCAACGTCGCGTCCTCGCTGGCGGCGTTCGGGGCGCAGGCGACCCTGCACTCGATCCTCGGGGAGGATGCGGAGGCGGGCATCCTGCGCGAGGCGGCGGCGGCGCGCGGGGTCGGGCTGCGGGCGCAGGTCTCGGCGGCGCATCCGACGGCGACCTACACCTCCATCGTCGGGCCGGACGGCGCGCTGGTCATCGCCCTGGCGGATATGGCGGTCTACGGCGCGCTCGACCCGGGGGCGGTCGCGGAAATCGGGGCGGCGCGGTGGCTGCTGGTCGATGCCAATCCGGCCCCCGATGCCATCGCGGCGCTGCTGAACGGCGGGGCGCAGGCTACGGCGGCGATGACCGTATCCCGGGCCAAGGCCGGGCGGCTGCGGCCCGTGCTGGACCGGATCGGCCTCCTCTTCACCAACCGCGCCGAACTGGCCGCGCTGTGCGGGCGCGATGCCGATGCGCCGGTGCCGGATCTGCTGCACCGGTTCCGCGCCCTCGGCGGGCAGCGCGCGGTCGTCACCGACGGCGCGGCGGATGCGTGGACGGTGGAGGGCGGCGCGGTCCTGCGCCATCCCGTTCCCCCCGCGCCCGGAATCACCGACGTGACGGGGGCGGGGGATGCCTTGACGGCGGGATGCCTGTTCGCGCTTATGGCGGGCCGGTCGCTGGCCGAGGCGGTGCCGTCCGGCATCCGCGCGGCGCAGGCGGTGCTGGCGGTGCACGGCCCGTGGCGGGCGGATATCGCCGTGATCGCCCAACCCTGAAGGAGTTCGCCTTGGATATCGTCTACTCGGCAGCCGTGACGGCGGCCCGGGCGCAGGGCCGCCCGGTCGTCGCCCTGGAATCGACCATCATCACCCACGGCATGCCCTTTCCGCAGAATGTCGAGACGGCCCGCGCGGTCGAAGCTGTCGTGCGGGCCGAGGGCGCGGAACCCGCGACCATCGCGGTGCTGGACGGCGCGCTGCATGCGGGGCTGGAGCCGGAGGCGCTGGACCGGCTGGGCCGCGCGACCGACGTGATGAAGCTGTCCCGCGCCGATTTCGCCTATGCCCTCGCCGCCGGGCGCACCGGATCGACCACCGTGGCGGCGACGATGATCGCGGCGCGCATGGCGGGGATCGACGTGTTCGCGACCGGGGGCATCGGCGGGGTTCACCGGGGGGCGGAGGGGTCGTTCGACATCTCCGCCGACCTGACGGAGCTGGCGCGGACCGACGTGATCGTCGTGTGCGCGGGGGCCAAGGCGATCCTCGACCTGCCGAAGACGCTGGAGGTGCTGGAGACGAACGGCGTGCCGGTCATCGCCTATCGCACCGACCGCCTGCCCGCCTTCTGGTCGCGGGACAGCGGGCTGGCGGCGCCCCTGCGGATGGATACGGCCCTCGCCATCGCCAACCACGCGCGGGCGCGGCGGGCCTGCTGGCTGTCGGGCGGCACGCTGGTCGCGAACCCCGTCCCGCTGCTGGCCGAAATCCCCGCCGCCGAGATAGACGGCTTCATCGTCCGGGCGCTGGCGGATGCGGAGGAACAGGGCATCACCGGCAAGGCGGTGACCCCGTTCCTGCTGGGCCGGATGTTCGACCTGACGGAGGGCCGCAGCCTGACCGCCAATATCGCGCTGGTGAAGAACAACGCACGGCTGGCGGCGGAGATCGCAAAGGCGTTGTAGGGGCGGATTCCTCCCGCTCCGGATCGGGTCCGGGGCCTTTTCGAACGGAGCGCGATGTTGCGACAGGCCCCGGATCGGGGTCCGGGGCCGCAAAAGCGTCGTCGCGCCCCCGGCATCCTACCCGATGATCGCGTTCAGCGTCTGCGACGGGCGCATTACCGCGTCGGTCTTCGCATCGTCGGGATGGAAATATCCGCCCAGATCGACGCCCGGTCCCTGCGCCGCCGCCAGTTCGGAGAGGATCGCCTCCTCCTTCGCCGCCAGCGCCTGCGCGACGGGGGCGAAGTGCTGCGCCAGATCCGCGTCCTCGCCCTGCGCCGCCAGCGCCTCGGCCCAGTACCGCGCGAACCAGTAATGGCTGTCGCGATTGTCCGGCTCGCCCACTTTCCGGGAGGGAGAGCGCCCGTTGTCGAGGATGCCCTGCGTCGCCGCATCGACCGCATTGCCCAGCACCCGCGCCTTCTCGTTCCCCTTCGCATCCGCGAGGAACGTCAGGCTCTCGCCGAGCGCGCAGAATTCGCCGAGACTGTCCCAGCGCAGGTGGTTCTGCTCCTGCACCTGCTGCACGTGCTTGGGCGCGGAGCCGCCCGCCCCCGTCTCGAACAGGCCCCCGCCCTGCATCAGCTTGACGATGGAGAGCATCTTGGCCGACGTCGCCAGTTCCAGGATGGGGAACAGGTCGGTCAGATAGTCGCGCAGCACGTTGCCGGTGACGGCGATGGAGTTTTCGCCCTTCGTGATGATCTCCAGCGACCGGCGGGTCGCCTCGCGCGGGGCCATGATGTCGAACCTGTCCGCCGCGCCCTTCGCATCGAGGATGGGTTTTACATAGGCGATCAGTTCCGCGTCATGCGCGCGGTTCGCATCCAGCCAGAAGATGGCATTGCACCCCTCGGCCTTCTGCCGGTCGATGGCCAGCGCGACCCAATCCTCGATGGGCGCCTTGCGCGTGGAGGCCGAGCGCCAGATATCGCCCTTCTCGACGCTATGCTCGTGCAGCACGGTGCCGTCGTCGAGGATCATCCTCACCGTCCCCGCCTCCGCGATCTCGAACGTCGTCGGGTGCGAGCCGTATTCCTCCGCCTTCTGCGCCATCAGGCCGATGTTCTGGACGGTCCCTGCCGTGGCCGGGTCCAGCTTGCCGTGCGCCTTGAAGAAGGCAATCGTCTCGTCATAGACGGGGGCGTAGGAATTGTCGGGGATCACGCAGTTCGTGTCATGCTCCTTGCCGTCCGGTCCCCATCCCTTGCCCCCGGCGCGGATCAGCGCGGGCATCGAGGCGTCGATGATGACGTCCGACGAGACGTGCAGGTTGGTGATGCCCTTGTCCGAATCGACCATGTACATCGGCGGGCGGTCGGCCATGCACGCCTCGATGGCGGCCATGATCTCCGCGTTGCCCTCCACTCGCGCGAGCAGGTCGCCGAGGCCCGAATTGGGGTTCACGCCCAGATCGGCCATCGCATCGCCGTGCTTCTCGAACACCGGCGCGAGCCATGCCTTGACCGCGTGGCCGAAGATGATGGGGTCCGACACCTTCATCATCGTCGCCTTCATGTGCAGCGAGAACAGCGTGCCGTCGGCCTTCGTCTTCTCGATCTCCTCGGCGAGGAACTTCTGGAGTGCCGCCGCGCTCATGAACGTCGCGTCGACCACCGTTCCGGCGGGGTACGCGATGCCGTCCTTCAGCACCGTCTTTCCATTCGCCGTCTCCAGCACGATCTTCGCGGTCGCGTCCCCGGCCAGCGTCGCGGATTTCTCGTTGGAGAAGAAATCATCCCCCGCCATCGAGGAAACCTCGGTCCTGCTGTCCGCCGACCAGTCGCCCATGCGGTGCGGGTTCTTCTGGGCGAAGCTCTTGACCGCCTTGGCCGCGCGGCGATCCGAGTTGCCCTCGCGCAGGACCGGGTTGACCGCCGACCCCTTGATCGCGTCGTACCGGGCGCGCACGGTCTTTTCGGCATCGGTGGACGGGGCTTCGGGATAGTCCGGCAGGGCGAATCCCTGCGATTGCAGTTCCTTGACGGCGGCGACCAGTTGCGGGACCGACGCCGAGATATTGGGCAGCTTGATGACGTTGGCATCCGCCGTCTTCACCAGACGCCCCAACTCGGCCAGATCGTCGCTCCGGCGCTGGCCCTCCTCCAGATGATCGGGAAAGGCGGCGAGGATGCGGGCGGCGAGGCTGATATCCTTCGTCCCGACCGACACGCCGGCGGCGGCGGCGAATTTCTGGATGATCGGCAGGAAGGACGCGGAGGCCAGTTCGGGCGCTTCGTCGACTTTGGTGTAGATGATGTCCGGCATGGTGCGCCCCCGTTGAAGATGATTTTGCCGATTTCTAGCGAAAGCATCCGGGCGCGTCGATAGGCCAGTGCGTCGTCGTTCCGGTTCGCGGGCGACCGGCCCCGTGCCGCGCGCCGCCGCGAGCGCCTGCCCCAGCACATCCCGGTCGCCGATATGGTTGGCGAGGATCAGGACGAGGCGGGCGTTGAGCGCATGGGTCTCCTGCGCCGAACATCCATCATGCGCGGCGAGCAGCTCGGCATAGAAGCCGTCGGGATCGGGGATGTTCGGGGTCGTGGTCAGGTCCGTCATGTCATCCCCCTGGCCGTGCGCAGCGCCGCCCCCAACTCCGCACCGGATGCCTGCTGCCAGCGCGCGGCGACATGCTGGTCGGGACGGATCAGGTAGATCGCGCGGGGGGCCTGCCCCAGATACCGCGCGGCCAGCGGCGACCCGGGGGCCGCCTGCACCGTCTCGACCGCCGCGATTCCGGGCGGGGCCGCGCAGTTTATCGCCAGAACCGTGAACGCGCCCCCGATCCGGTCGAGCAGCCATCCGTCCCCGACCGGCGCGTCGGCCAGCGGCGCACCGGGGCGCGTGCGCTCCGGCAGGGCCGCATCGTCCGCCCCGTTCAGCGAGGATGCCGCGTAGATGCACGGCACCGAGAGCCGCCCCGAATTCACCAGGGGCCGGGCGAAGGCGAACCCCTCGACCAGATCCAGCACCGCGTCGCGGAACAGGGCATGGGCCGGGCTGCGCGGGGTCAGGAAATCCGCCGTGCGGCTGGAGGCGCGGATATTCTCGTCCGCCGCCGCCCGGCGTTCCTCGTGATAGGTGTCGAGCAGGGATTCGGGCGCATCGCCGCGCACCACCATGGCCAGCTTCCACCCCAGATTGTCCACGTCCTGCATCCCGCCATTGGCCCCCCGCGCGCCGAAGGGCGAGACCTGATGCGCGGCATCCCCGGCGAAGAACACCCGCCCGTGCCGGTAATGCTCCATCGAGCAGCACCGGAACGTGTAGATCGACGTCCATTCCAGATCGAAGCCGATATCCGGGCCGATCATCGCCCGCACCCGCTCGCGGATGCGGCCCTCGTCCATCTCCGCCGCCCGGTCGATGCCGGGGCCGAGCTGGAAATCCAGCCGCCAGACATCGTCCGGCTGCTTGTGCAGCAGGGCCGTCTGTCCGCGATTGAACGGCGGATCGAACCAGAACCGCCGCTCGACCGGAAAGTCGGCATGCATGACGATATCGGCGATCAGGAAATTGTCCTCGAACACCCGCCCGCCGAATCCCAGCCCCATCATCCCCCGCACCGGCGAATTCGCCCCGTCGGCGGCCACGACCCGATCCGCCTCGATACGGTAGGGACCGTCCGGCGTGTCGACGGTCAGGGCCACACCCTCCGCGTACCGGTCCAGCGCCGTGACCCGGTTGCGGCCCCGGATCTCGACCGGGGCGCCCTCGGCCTGCCGCCGCCGGATCTGGTCGACCAGGAACTTCTCGAAATACGGCTGTTGCAGGTTGATGAAGGCGGGGCGCTTGTGGTCCGCCTCGGGCAGCAGGTCGAAATCGTAGACCGCGCGCATGCCCCGGTACACGCGGCCCCGGTTCCAGACCACGCCCTTGCGCACCATCGCCTCGCCCGCGCCCAGCCGGTCGGCAATCTCCAGCGTGCGTTTCGCGAAGCAGATCGCCCGCGACCCGGCCCCGGCCCCCTCGTGGTCGTCCAGCACCAGCGCGGGGACGCCCCGGAGGCCCAGATCGAGCGCCAGCGCCATGCCCATCGGCCCGCCCCCGACGATCACGACCGGGTGGCGGGCGGGGGATGCGGCGTCCTGATCGGGGGAGCGTTCGTACGGATAGAGCCTGAACGCCGTCCGGTATCGCGCCTCGACCATGATGCGTCCCCTCCTATCCCTGCAACGCATCCCACATGTCCAGATCGCGCTGCGCGGTCCAGATGCGGGGGGTGTCCATGCCGCGCGCCTCGTCATAGGCCCGGCTGACATTGAAGGGCAGGCAGTGCTCGTAGATCGCGTAATCCGCGAATTTCGGATCGCATTCCGCGCGCACGGCGTCCCACGCTTGCCTGAGGCTGCCGCCCCGCGCGGCCACCCGGGCGGCGGGGCGATAGGTGCTGTGCAGGAAGTCGCGGGTGCTGGCGATGGCCCCGTCCACCCGCGCGCGCCCGACCAGCGCCCCGCCCCGGCCCGGCGCGACGGCGTCCACCTCGAACGCCGCAATCGCGTCGAGCGTGCCGCCCCAGTCGCCGAAATGCCCGTCGCCGCAATAGCAGGCGGAGCGGTCCTCGACGATATCGCCCGTGAACATGACGTTCTGGTCCGGCACGTGGATCGCGATATCCCCGGCGGTATGCGCCCGGCCAAGCTGCATCAGGTCGATGCGCCGGGTGCCGAGATAGACGCTCATGCGGCCCGAGAACGTCGTCGTGGGCCAGGTCAGGCCGGGGATGCTCTCGTGTCCCTCGAACAGGCGGGGGAAACGCTGGAACTCGCTGTCCCAATCCTCCTGCCCGCGCTCGGCCACCATGGCGCGGGCGGCATCCGACATGATCGTCTGATCCGCGCCGAAGGCCGATGCGCCCAGCACGCGCACGGCGTGGTAATGGGTCAGCACGAGGTGGCTGATCGGCTTGTCCGTCACCTCGCGCACGCAGGCGATGACTTTTTGGGCCAGACGCGGCGTCGCCTGCGCCTCGACGATCATCACGCTGTCGTCGCCGACGATCACGCCCGAATTCGGGTCGCCCTCGGCGGTAAAGGCATAGAGACCGTCCCCGATCTCGTCGAAGGTGATCTTCTTTTCCGTCAGGTCGCCCTGGGATGCGAATGCCTTGGCCATGTGTCGTGCTCCGTTTCAGCGTGCGTAGGGGTCGGCCAGCGCGGGCAGGATCGTCCCCGCGCATTCCCCGAACCCGATGGTATGGTCCGCGCCCCGGGCCGCCCCGCGCAGTGTCAGCGTATCGCCGTCCTCCAGAAACCCGCGCGACTCGCCCGTGTCCAGCGTTACCGGTTCCCGCCCGCCCCAGCCCAGTTCCAGCAGAGACCCCCGCTGGTGCCGTTCGCCCCCCGAAATCGTGCCGGAGCCGAGCAGGTCGCCGGTGTTCATCGGGCAACCGGAAGTGGTGTGATGGGCCAGTTGCTGGGCGGCGGAATAGTACAGCGCGTCGGCATTCGTGCGCGCCAGCACCGTCTCCGCGCCCCCCGGCGGGGCCAGCCCGACCGACAGGTCGATATCGTAGAAATGCGGCGCGTCCTCGCGCAGGTAATCCAGCAGCGGCACCTCGCGCGGGGGCGCGGGGCGGCGAAACGGCTCCAGCGCCGCGCGCGTCACGATCCACGGGCCGATGGTGGTGGCCGTCGCCTTGGCCTGGAACGGGCCGAGGGGCTGGTACTCCCACCCCTGGACATCCCGCGCCGACCAGTCGTTCAGCAATACGAAGCCGAACAGGTTCGCCTGCGCCTCCGCCACCGTGACCGGCCCGGCGGAGGGGGTGCCGACGACCCCCCCGATGCGCGCCGCCCCGTCCGTCGGGTGGAGGAGGAGCCGCCGCCCAAGCGGTGGCGCCCCGACGCCGCCCGCGGCGGCGGGCCGCCGGGGTTGCCTCCCCCCCACCCCGTGGCGACGTCCCCGCTGGCGTCGCCGCTGTCGTGCTCGCCCTCCCCGCTGGCCGTTGGCCACACGCCGCAGCCGTTGGCGGCCGACTCGGACCAAGAGGCGGTCGACGTGCAAGTGATCAAGCCGGCCGGCGGCAGTGGCGGCGGTGGCGGTGGCGGTGGTGGTGGTGTCTCTGGCAGACGTGGCGGGGGCGGTGGCGGCGGCGGCCGCCGCCGCGGCGGTGGCACCCCCGACGCGCTCACCCAAAAGCCCCCGCTCCACCTGTTTGTCGACTTGACCCAAGAGTCGGATGGGGAGGACGCGGAGGGGGCGGCGGCGGCGGCGGCAGCGCCGCCGCCGCCGCTGCCGCCGTCGGCCCCCGCCGACGCGTCGAAAAAGAGGTCCTCCGCCTCGTCAGCGGCAGCGTCGGCGGCCAGGGCGGCAGACGCGGCCGCCACCCCCCCGCCCGCGTCGGCGCCGTCGACGGCGGCGCCGTCGGGCGCCCACAGCCCCGCGTGGAAGGACACGTCCGCGTCGCCGCCGTCATCGGGCAGGTAGGCGACGTAGGCGCCCACGTCGGCATCGTCGGTGGGGAGGTAGTCGGCGGCGGCGGCGGCGGTGACAGCCGCGTCCGCGTCGGCTGCCGCTGCCGCGGCGCCGACGGCCGCGTCGGCGGCGACCCACACGTCGGCCGCCGAGTAGGTGCCCGAGGTCGGGCGGCTCGGCGGCGCCGAGCCGCCACTCGTGCACCCGCTCGACCCGCACGCGTCGGCGTTGGCGTCGGCGACCGCAGCGGCGGCGGCGGC
>ENA-ORXT01006206-ORXT01006206.1-marine-metagenome-genome-assembly--contig:-NODE-6206-length-11221-cov-4.022793_pt1 | contig 11221 bp, 4 predicted proteins | sample MGYA00237868_ERZ511482 | MGnify/ENA metagenome assembly ERZ511482
GCCCGGGGGACCTGTTCTTTGGTTTGGCGGGGACGCAGGTGCAGGGTAATAAATATGCCGCCGCTGCGCTGGCGGCGGGCGCGGCTTTTGCCGTTGTCGATGATCCTGAGGTAGTAGCGCAAGAAGACGCCCGTTACCTTTTGGTGCCCGATAGCTTACTCGCCCTTCAGGAATTGGCGATGGAGCATCGCCGCCGCCACCGGATGCCAGTATTGGCCATCACTGGTAGTAATGGAAAAACGACCACCAAGGAACTGGTGCTGGCCGTTATGGCCCGCCAGTACCGCGTCCACGCAACACCCGGAAACTACAATAATCACCTCGGGCTTCCGCTTACCGTATTGCAAACGCCGGAAGAGACCGAAATGACCATTTTAGAGATGGGGGCCAATCACGTAGGTGAAATTGCGGAACTGTGCCGGTTGGGCAGGCCCACCCACGGGCTGGTGACCAACGTTGGGGAAGCTCACCTGGAAGGCTTTGGCGGCATTGGCGGCGTCATCAAAGGAAAGGGAGAACTCTATGATTACCTTGCCTCTTACCGGGGCGTTGCTTTTGTAAACGCTGATGAGGACCATCTGGCAACGATGGCGACTGCTAATAACCGGATTATCTACTACAAAACAAGCAAGCAGCTAAGCACCCAGGAACCTGCTCTGGAGATTGGAGTACACGGCGTACACCCGGATATCGACGTATCCTTCCTTAATGAAAAGGGGGAACTTTTGCGGACCCGGGTACAGCTTAGCGGACAGCATAACCTGCAGAACGTAAAAACAGCCATTGCTGTTGGCAAATACTTTAAGGTTCCCGGAACGGAGATAGCTCAGGCGCTTGCTGCTTACCGCTCAGACAATCATCGCAGCCAGTTGTTGCAGCATCGCGAGGTATCCTTTTACTGGGATGCCTACAATGCTAACCCCAGTAGTGTGGAAGCTGCACTGGCGGGCTTTGGTGCTGACTATGCTGCCGATCAGGCGGTGATCATCCTGGGAGAAATGCTGGAGCTAGGGGAGGCTGCTGCGGCTGCTCACCGCCGCATAGTGCTGCGGGCCGGACAAATGGGCCGGACCGTCATCCTTGTGGGGGAGGAGATGAAAGCCGTTGCTCTGGAATTTGGTCGCCCCTGGTTTGCTGATAGCGCAAAACTGGCGGAATGGTTCTGGCAGCAGGATTGGGCCGGGAAAACGGTATTCGTCAAAGGGAGCCGTGGGAACCGGCTGGAGCGTTTGTTAGAGGATTGAGGTCGTGTGTACAACCAAATGCACGGACGAGCTGATGCTACCTGTCTCAACTCCTTAATCAGCATTCAGCGGACAGCATACCGGCTGTATGGCACTGAACGCTGTATGTTGCCCGCTGAAGTTATTGTCGATGAAGGTTCGTCTGGAACCTGGTTGTGCTTTTGGTTATACACACTTCCCCGTATCCTTTAATGTGTATAGCCGCTACTATCCTATCTTTGCTCTCATGTCCTTCTCTTTGCACCTGCGTTCGCGCCTGCTCCTTTTTCTGCTGATTCCCATTGGCCTTGTTGCTCAGATTGACCAGGCTCCCCTGCCGGGAACCAATGATGAAGCCCAACAGCAACTCATCGAAGACATTGCCGCCAACGCCGAAGAAGAAAGCGACGAGTTTGATTTCAATTTAGCCTTCTCCCTGCTCGAAACCTATCAGCAGCGCCCCTTCAACCTCAACAAAATCACCCGTGAAGAACTGGAGGAAACCTGGCTGCTCACGCCCATCCAGATCAGCCAGCTGCTCGAATACCGTGAGCGGATGGATGGCTTCGTCAGCGTCTACGAGCTGCAGGTCATCCCGAGTATGGACATGGAAAGTATCCGCCGGCTGGCCCGCTATACCCAGGTGGGTGGCGACCTGGACGACAATAAAATTTCCTTCAAAAGAATGCTCACCGAAGGCGACCGCGAGCTCTATGTCCGCGCGCAGCGCCGCCTGGAAAGCCGTGTCGGCTACGAACGCGGCCCGGAAGACAGTCTCAGTTATTACCTCGGTAGCCCCGAGCGCCTCTACGTCCGCTTTCGCCAGAAATTCAGCAACCGGATGAGCTTCGGGGTCACCGCTGAGAAAGACCCCGGTGAAGCCTTCTTTGCCGGGAATAACAGTAAGCGAGGCTTCGATTTCTACAGCGCTCACTTCTACCTGCGCAACATCGGCAAGCGGGTCAAGGCCGTCGCCATCGGCGATTACAACATCAGCTTCGGGCAGGGCCTGATGCTCTATACGGGCTTCGGTTTCGGTAAGAGTAGCCAGACGACCAACATCGCCCGGGGCGGTCAGACGCTGCGCCCCTACACCTCCGTCAACGAGTTCAGTTTCCTGCGCGGAGCCGCCACTACGCTGGGCTTCGGTAAAAAGACCGAGCTGACCCTCTTCGCCAGCCGCAAGGGGCGCACGGCTAATCTCATCGAACCTTCAGATACGCTTGACCTGGATCCCGAAGAACTTGGCGTTACTTCTCTGAACATCTCAGGTTTCAACCGGACCCCCAATGAGGTGGCTGATCGGAACGCGGTAACCCAGATTTCTTACGGAGCCTCTCTTCGCTACCGGGGCAGTCAGCGCTGGCAAGTGGCCTTCAACATCCTGAATGAAAACCTGAGCCGGCCGCTGGACCTGCGCGACCAGCCCTACAATGCTAACTTCTTCCAGGGCACGAACCTGCTTAACGTTGGCCTCGACTACCGCTACCGCCTCAGGAACTTTACTTTCTTTGGCGAAGTAGCTGCTTCCGACAATGGTGGTGTCGCTCAGCTGCATGGCCTCATGCTTGGCCTCGACCGCTACATCGATGTCTCCGTTCTGTACCGAAATTATGCTGCGGATTACCAGTCGCTCAATGCCCGACCCTTCGGCGAAACGGCCAGCGGCCGCAACGAGGAAGGGCTTTACTTCGGCCTGGAGCTTCGCCCCGGCGCGCACTGGCGAATCAACGCTTACTACGATATTTTCCGTTTCCCTTACCTACGCTTCAATATTGACTCGCCGGATCAGGGCCACGAATACCGCTTCCGACTTACCTACTGGCAAAAGCGAAAGCTGGAAACCTACCTCGAACTCCGCTCCGAAACCAAAGGCTTCGGACTCACCGGCGGTGAGTTTTTCGATGCCGTTGCTCCCCGTACCCGCTTTCAGGGACGGCTCCACTTTGGCTATAAGATCAATGCCTTCCTTGACTGGCGCAGCCGTATTGACGCGGGTTTCACGAAGGACGAAAGAGACGGTACCCAGACGGGCGTAATGATCTATCAGGATCTCCACTACCGCCCGCGGGGCCCCTGGAGTTTCAGCACCCGATTTGCCCTGTTTAATACCGACGACTTCGACGTCCGCTTCTACCAGTACGAAAACGGACTGCTCTACAACGCCCGTGTTGTGCCTTACTACGGACGAGGTACCCGCACGTTCTTCCTTCTCCGTTACAAAGGCATCCGTAGCCTGACCATTGAGGCCCGCATCGCCCAAACGTTTTATACCGACGGCAGGACCGTAGGCTCCGGCCTGGAAGAAACCAACGGACCACGGGGGACGGACGTGGGGATGCAGATTGTCTGGCGCTTCTGATCGCGGATCGCGGATTTCGGATCGCGGATTACGCGGATTAACGCGGATAACTTCCATCATTTCAGTTGGTAAACCGTTTGGCTACCGCCAGAAAACCACCACCGCCCCGAAGGCCATGTTGGGTACTTCGTCTTCCTGCCAGCGGGGAAGGTTACGTCGGCTCCAAAAATTATTCCGGTAGCGAGCGAACGTCAGGGCTGTACCGTTGGTCGTTGTGTATTTACCAATGATGGGACCGGGCGTTCCTCCATCTTTACGAATGAGAACCTTCCCCGCTGGAGCCAGGTATTCCAAGCCAATGAAAAGCCCTTCGGCTGGGAATGCAATGCCATAGTCCCTTAGTGGGATGTTAATGAAGCCTCCCTTCCGGCTCGTTGCGAATTCTACGGTTTCCAATAATAAATCTCGCCCGGGGTGAAAGGTGTTCATGTCGGGCTTGCGGGCAAATACGCGCACGCGAAAAAGTCCTCCGGAATGAATGTCACTATAGCCTCGGGAAAACTGGAAGGTTGCCGCTGCTAACAGCCCTTCCTCACCGTAGGGATTCGCAACGAACCGGGCGAATTGATTGCCGACTGGCGGGATTAAGCCATCCCGGATTTTCCTTTTCTGAAAGCCAAGACCGACGACATACTCTTTCTCTTTTTCAAATACTAAATCTATCGTTGGCAAGTCATAAGAAACAGCCGTCAGGAAAGTGGTGTCAGGAACTTTCAGAACACTTTGCCGGCGAGGGGTATAACCAAGCGCAGAAATAACGAGTGTATCCCCAGCCGATAAACCTTGTAGCGAAAAGCTGCCATCCTGATGTGCGTAGGCACCAGTTTCTGCCCCCAAAACGCTGACGCTGGCCCGGGGGATGGGCTGGCCCGTACCCTCATCAAGGATCCAACCAGACCGGGTTTTCACCTGAGCAGAAGCACTGATCCAAGTCATCAGCAGGAGAATTAATAAACAGGGTCTTTTCACGGGGGGTTAAGGTACGGCGTTGATTGGTAATACACAAGTCCGCTTACGCTCAAATAATTGCGGACTAAAGTCCCGCGCAACCAACCCACCCGATTCACACCAACCCCAGTACCAAGTACAGGGCCGCCGCCAGCCCGCCCGCAATACCTGCATAGGGCAACTGTGTCTTCACGTGGTCTACGTGATCGGTAGCCGAAGCCATCGAAGACAGGATGGTCGTGTCGGAGATGGGCGAGCAGTGGTCTCCGAAAACGCCGCCACCGAGGACGGCGGCGATGGCCATCAGCACGTTGGCGTCCATCTGTTCTGACATCGGGACGGCGATGGGGATCATGATGGCGAAAGTACCCCAGCTGGAGCCGGTGCTGAAGGCGATGAAGCAAGTTACGAGGAATACAAGGAAAGGAACGAGGGCAGGGGAGAGGAACCCCTTGGCAACATCGGCCACATAAATGCCGGTTTCCAGCTGCTTACACAATGACCCGATGGCAAAGGCCAGCAGCATCAGTAAGGCCAGCGGTATAAGGCCGGCGATGCCCTTCAGCACCAGGTCCACGCTCTCCCGAAAGCCGAAGATGCCCTGCGCTTTATAGAAAGCCATACTTACGAGAATGGACAGGGTCACTGCGACCAACACGGAGGTCGATCCGGAGCCACGCCCCACTGCTAATAAGAAGACTTCCATTGCACCTGCGTCCGCGGCTCCCGCTGCGCCTGCCGAAGTGCCCAGAACCTCCAGTGCCGTTTCCCAACCCGTGTAGGCAAGCATGAGCGGCATGCAGAGAACCATGACCACGATGGGGAGAACCATGTTCCAGAGGTTCGGCTTTACGCCTTCCTTGGCGGCAATATCCGTCAACTCTGTATCCACCACCGGCGTCGCACCATCGCTCAGAACCTGCCCACCCTGCGCCCGCGCCTCGGCTTTTTTCATCGGTCCAAAATCCCGTTCTAGTAGTATGATGATGGGGACCAGCAGGAGCGCAATGATGGCGTAAAAATTATAACCCAGCGCCCTGATCATGGTCGAGAAGGGATTCGCGAAGCCCTCCGCTGCCAGTAAAGTCATGATGAACGCTCCCCAGCCATTGAAGGGAATCAGAATGGAGCTTGGCGCCGAACTCGAATCTGCGATGTAGGCGAGTTTCTCCCGGCTGATGCCCATTTTATCGAAGATGGGCCGGTAAAGGGTGCCCACCGTAAGTACAGAGATTGAGCTTTCCACGAAGACGAGCGCGCCCGTCAGCCAGGCCAGAAGCTGAACGACGACTTTGCCGGAACCATCCTGCCGCTGTTCATATTTCTGAAGCTTACGCTCAACAAAAGCGATGAAGCCCGCTACCCCGCCAGACCGCTGCATGAACACGATCAGCGCACCCACCAGGGCGCAAAACATGATCGTCCGCGTGTTGCCCGCGTCCGCAAAAACATCCACCAGCCCCTGCATTGTGTCCAGAAACCCAAGCCAGGGATTGCCACCCGCCAGGATGACGTAGCCAATGAAAATACCCACGATGAGGGAAATGAACACCTGCCGGGTAGCGATGGCCAGTAAGATGGCAATGACGGGAGGAAGGAGGGTGAGGATGCCTAAGGAGTCTGCCATGGATACAGGATAGAGATATACGGTTGGCGATAAAAGAAAGGCGATAAAATTACCGCACATCGGAGCAAGGCACAAGCTAAGGATTTTAGGATTCTTTCAGGGGGGGGACATTTAAGCAGGCCCACCAAGAGGCGCTGCCGCAGGGGCAGGGTTTTGGATAAGGAGCAGAGTAAAGACCAATACCTGATCCCTGTCAACAAGCTTTTCTTTTCCTGCCTTTGAAGAGGTTTTACGGATTATTCACTTTCCTTACCTTAACACAAGTCCCCTTTTGTCTATTTGTTACTACCATTTGTCGATGTACGCTTTGGTCACATTCCAACGTTTTAGACCTTATAGCTTTAGTTTCTCACCCTAAACCATTCATTCATGCGTTTACGATTAATTGCCGCTCTGTTTTTTGCGGTTACCATTAGCCTTACCGCCCAAAAGGCCCCCGAAAAAATCACCTCCGTTGAGGGCATCACCGAATACCGGCTGGAGAACGGCCTGAAGGTGCTGCTGTTCCCTGACCAGTCCGTCCCCAACGCCACCGTTAACATCACTTACAAGGTGGGCTCCCGCCACGAAGCCTACGGAGAAACCGGCATGGCTCACCTGCTGGAGCACCTCGTGTTCAAAGGCACGCCCGACCACCCGGACATCCCCGCCGAACTCACCAGCCACGGTGCCCGCCCCAACGGTACCACATGGTATGACCGGACGAACTACTACGAGACCTTCGCCGCCAGCGACGAGAACCTGGACTGGGCCCTCGATATGGAGGCTGACCGGATGGTGAACTCCTTCATCGCCAAAAAGGACCTCGACAGCGAGATGACCGTCGTCCGGAATGAGTTTGAATCCGGAGAGAACAATCCCGGCGGCATTCTCATGCAGCGCGTGCTTAGCTCTGCTTACCTATGGCACAACTACGGTAAATCCACCATCGGCTCCAAAGCCGACCTGGAAAGCGTTCCGATTGAGCGCCTGCAGGGCTTCTACCGCAAATACTACCAGCCCGACAACGCAGTGCTCGTTGTTGCCGGTAAGATTGACGAAGAGAAAACCCTGCAGCTCATTCAGGAAAAGTTCGGGAAAATCCCCAAACCAGAACGCAGCCTTTACCCCACCTACACCCGTGAGCCCGTACAGGACGGTGAGCGCTTCGTTGAGCTTCGCCGTACGGGAGACGTACAGGTTGTCCAGGCCGCTTATCACGTTCCCGCCGGCCCGCATGCTGACTACCCTGCGGTGTCCGTTTTGATGGACATCCTCACCAGCCAGCCCAGTGGCCGGCTTTACAAAGCATTGGTGGAAGACGGAGATGCGTCCGTCGTCTGGGGCTTCGCCCCGGCCCTGGCCGAACCGGGTTTCGCCATGTTCAACGTCAATGTACTGAAGGAAAATGACCTGGCTGCCGTAGAGGCTTCCTTCAAGGAGACCATCGAGAAAATCCGGATGGAAGCGCCCACGGCCGAAGAAGTAAAACGATCTAAAGACAAGCTGCTCAAGAATTTTGAGCTCGGCCAGCGGGATGCTAACCGCGTCGGTCTGACGATGAGTGCCTACATCGCTCAGGGAGACTGGCGCCTGGGCTTCATCAACCGTGACCGCGTTAAGGAAGTAACTCCAGAGGACGTCGTGCGAGTGGCTAACACCTACTTCAAGTCTTCTAACCGAACGGTCGGGCGTTTCTTCCCCACGGAAGACCCTGATCGCGTAGAGGTTCCCGAAGTGCGTGACCTGAGCATCATTACCAACGGCTACGTTGGAGGCGAGGCACTTGCCGAAGGCGAGGAGTTTGACCCTGGCTACGACAACATCGATAAAAGAACGCTGTCCGGTAAGCTGGGCAAAAAGGAAACCATCGAGTTTAGTCTGCTGCCCAAGGAAACCCGTGGCAACAGTGTGCAGGCTTCCATGAACGCCCGCTTCGGTAACCTGGCGGAGCTACGTGGCCGCGGTACTGCGGCCAGCTTCACCGGCCAGATGCTGATGATGGGAACAGATGAGATGAGCCGGCAAGACATTCAGGATAAGTTTGATGCGCTCAAAGCCCGCGTCCGGATCTACGGCGGGGTAAATAACACTGGCTTCAGTGTAGAAACGGAGCGGGATAACCTGGCTGAAGTCATTAAACTCGTGGGCGAAATCATGCGTAACCCCAGTTTTCCTGAAGAAGAATTCGTCAAGATGAAAAAGGAACGGCTAGCCGGTATCGAGCAGAGCCGCTCCAACCCACAGTCAATTGCCTTCAACCAGATGAGTCGGCGGACTAATAACTTCCCCAAGGATCACCCTTACTACGCAACGAGCTTCGACGAAGAAGTGGAGCGGATTAACTCCGTGACCATTGAGGAGGTGAAGAATTTCTATGAAGACTTCTATGGTGGTACTAACATTACCTTTGGTGCCAGTGGAGACATGGAGGCGGAAGACGTGAAAACCGCCCTCACCGAAGCCTTCGGTGACTGGAAGAGCCCTACCGATTACGCCCGTATTGGCCGCAAACACCATGACACAAAGCCCGAAGCCGTTAAGATGGAGACACCGGATAAGGCCAACGCCGTCTTCGTGGCCACCCAGGCTTTCCCCATCGGACAGGATCACCCCGATTACCCTGCACTCGTAATGGGCAACTATATGCTCGGCGGTGGATTCCTGAACAGCCGTTTGGCTACGCGTATTCGCCAGAAGGATGGCCTGAGCTATGGTGTCGGTAGTAATTTTAACGCTGGTGCCATTGATAAAACGGCCACTTTCATGGCCTATGCCATCTACAACCCCGAAAACCGCGAAGCACTGGAGAAGGCTTTCCGTGAGGAGATTGATAAGGTTCGTACCGAAGGCTTCTCCGCCGAAGAGCTGGAAGCCGCAAAAAGTGGTTGGGTGCAGAGCCAGCAGTTGAGCCGGGCGCAAGACCGCGCCCTGGCCAGCCGACTAAGTAATAACCTCTTCCTGAAGCGGGACATGCAATGGTCCAAAGCCCTGGAAGCTAAAATGGTCGGCCTCACCCCGGAAGCCATCAATAAGGCGATGGCCAAATACCTTGACGTGGACAAAATGCTTATGATTCGGGCTGGTGACTTCGCTAAGGCGGAGGCGAAGCGGCCGTAAGGAATAGATGTATAAATTTGATAGAGTGATAGATTGATAGGGCTGGTCAGATGGCTTAGCTTTCCTGTCAATCTATCACTCTTTTTTTTAGAGGGGCGTTATCTGTTGTGGTGATAAGGCAAAGCTAATTCGCTTTAATATAGATTGATACGGTTTCATTTATCCATCAAGTCTATCCCACTATCATTCTATTCCTTCTATCAATCTATATCACCTCACTTCCCGAATTGAAGTTTCCCCCCGCTTCGTCATATCCTTATCAAACATCCGCTGCTCCAGCCACTTACGGTTTTTGGCAATGTCACCGTTGAGGTATTTTTCAACCATCAGGCTGGCAATGGGCGCTGCTACTGAACCACCGTATCCACCATTTTCGATGTAGACGAGAATGGCGATTTTAGGATTATCCTTCGGCGCAAAGGCAGTAAAGGCGGAGTGATCTCCATAACGATTCTGGATGGTGCCGGTCTTGCCACAAATATCGATGCCCGGCGTTTTGGCCAGTCGGGCCGTACCGTTGATGACGGTTTGTCGCATTCCTTCCACGACGGTTTCGAAGTGCTGGCGATCGATGTCAATATCGTGCCGCTCCGCCCTTACCGGCCGGCTGATTCCTTCGTTACCCACCTGCATTTTCTTTACCAGGTGTGGGGTATACCAATGGCCCCGGTTGGCGATGGCGGCGATGAAGTTGGTGATCTGCAGGCTGGTCATTTCGTACTCTCCCTGCCCGATGGCCAGGCTCCTGGACCAGGTTGCCCGCCAGAACCCATCGTCTTCGTTTAGCTTCGCATAAAAATCACTGGTTGGTATAAAGCCGGAAATCTCTCCCGGGAAATCAATACCCAGCTTCTGCCCCAGCCCAAACTGATAGAGATAATCATTAAAGCCATCAAAACCCTCCGCCGGAGATACGCTGCCAAACCGATTGATGTTCTCCAGCCAGGACGTCACAAAGTAATTATTGCAGCTTTGGGCAATGGCCTGTTCCACATTTCTGATTGGTGGGTGAGCGTGGCACTTGAGCAAAACCTGGCCACCGCTGCGGAAGCCGCCATTACAGGCCATTCCGCGATTGGGATCCAGGGTGCCCGTCTCTAATCCGATCAGTGCAACCAGTGTCTTGAAAGGAGAGCCCGGTGCATACTTTCCATTAATGGCCCGGTTAAGCAACGGCTGCAGCGTATCGTGCTGCAACTGTTCAAAGTAGCTGCCCCGGTCTCGCCCGATCCGCAGCGAACGAGGATTGTAGGTCGGCGCAGAAATCATCGTCAATATCTCACCCGTGGCGGGTTCGATGGCAATTACTGTACCTACCTTATTGACCATCAGCTGCTCTCCGTATTCCTGGAGGTCCAGGTCCAGGGTGGTAATGAGGTTACTACCCACTACCGCTTCCCTTTCTAAGCTGGAGGACCCCACGGCCCGCCCCAGGCGGTCCCGGTACAACCAGCGCTCTCCCTTATCTCCCCGCAACTCTTCCTCATACTGGTACTCCAGGCCGGACACACCATGGTAATCTCCGGTGGAATAACGGATGCTGTTACTGTCGATCGTCGTCTGGTCCACTTCTCCCATATAGCCCAGTACGTGCGCCGCTACCGGCCGCGGGTAGTTGCGCGAACTCCGCAGACTGGCCGAGAAGCCCGGGAAACGAAACAGGTTCTCCTGAAAGGTAGCGTACTTGCGCGGAGACACGTTCGCCAGGAAGATGAAGGGCTTACTCTTACTATACTTTGGCGCCCATTGCTTCGGAATCTTATTCTCAAAATATTCCGGAGTAATCTGTAGCAACCGGCAGAATTCCGTCGTATCAAATCGCCCGTGGTCTTTAATGAACTGATTATAGATCATCTCGACCTGATACACCGGTTCGTTGATGGTGAGAAGCTTACTGTTACGGTCCACCATAAGGCCCCGGGCGGGATACAGCTTCTCCTTACTTTCACCCACCCTGGCTGC
>ENA-ORXT01006207-ORXT01006207.1-marine-metagenome-genome-assembly--contig:-NODE-6207-length-11219-cov-19.745468_pt1 | contig 11219 bp, 7 predicted proteins | sample MGYA00237868_ERZ511482 | MGnify/ENA metagenome assembly ERZ511482
TCCATCTTTGTTCGTGAGGGGAGCTCTGGTACCATGCCATAATTGTCAATGTCGACAAGAAATGGACGTTCCAATGCGGAAACAGGGCTCTCTGCAGGCCCTCTGTTGGGCGTGCGAACGGCCAACGGATCCGTGCAAGAGGCTGGAATCGACGGTCGTGCGGCTGAGGGGGTAACGTGGTTTTGATCCTGCTGTGCCGCGCCCTGCGCGCGACCGAGAGGTGGCCGAGGGCCTGGCGCCACCCGCCGACGTTCCCGACACCCCTCCTCCTCGTGTTTGTTTCCGCAAACCCACTTTATGAACGAGCGCAGTCAGTCACAGACATTGGGCGGGAAGACGTCCCAAACACGCGTCGAGCAGTTCACGCCTGGCGCGCCCGCGTCACTCCTCGGGCGACGGCTCGTCGCTGGCGGGCGGCGGCTCGTCCCAGGCCAAACCAATGTCGCCCCCTGCAAGCGCCCGGTCGTCACCGTCTGGCGGTGGCTGCGCACAGGCCCACGCCCAGTCGCTTGAGACGGGCGACGACGCGTCACAGGCGAGCGATCGGTCGTCATAGGGCGGCGGAGGCGCTTCACCTGCGGCCGACGGCACTGCACGGGCCGGCGGCGCCGTCGCCAGAGCCAATGCTGACGTGCCAGGCGTGGGCGGCGGCTCGTCCGAGGCCAAACCCACGTCCCCACATGCCAGTGCCCGGTCGTCACGGTCTGGCGGTGGGTGGCCGCCGCCCAAGTCCCAATCGTTTGAGAGGGGCGCCGACGCGTCATGGGCGAGCGCCAGATCACCGCAAGGCGGCGGCGGCGCTGCGCCGGCTGGCGACGGCGCTGCAGGGGCCGACGGCAGCGCCACCGACGCCAATGCCGACGTGTCAGGGGCGGGCGGCGGTGCATCGCCGGCCGGCAGCGGCGCGGCACGGGCCCAAGGAGGCGCACTACCGGCGAGCTCCACGTCCTCACACGCAGCGGGCGGCGCACCGTCGGCTGGCGACGGCGCCGCACGGGCACACGGCGGTTCGAACCGGGAATCCGCCCCACACAGGCCGACTGGGTTGGCACCGTCGGCCGCCGCTAGCGCCGCAGCGGCCGACGCCGCCTCCGAGGCAGACGGCGCCGCGTCGCAGGTCAGTTTCCCTGCGGCGCGGCGCAACGCGTGTGCCATCCACGCCGCCGCGCGCCCGTCGTGCTCCACCGCGTCGGCGCCCTCCTCCTCCAACGACCCGTCCGACTCGGCCGCGGCCGCGCTTCGGGAGGCCGCCCGCCCGGCTCCAACCTGCATCGGCAACGTGGCGGGCGCCGACGGCGGCGCCCAGTCGGCCGACGATGCCTCCAGGGCAGATGCCGCCGCGTCATCGGCCGTCGTGCCTGCGACACGGGCCAGCGCGCGCGCCAGCCGCGCCGGCGTGCGCCCGCCCCGCCCCGTCTCCGCACCCTCCACCGACGATGATTCTTCCGCCGCGGCCGCGGCCGAGTGACGGTCCCTGGCCCGCCAGTCCCAGGCCCGCGCCGACGGCGCGGAGGGCGCCGACGGCGGCGCGGCGACAGCGACCGATGGCGGAGCCGGCGGCACGGCGGGGGTCGGCGGGGCGCTCCCCCTCCCCCTCTGCGCCTTGAGCAACAAGTCCGCCAAGCAGGTCAGCACCTCCAGGGCTTTCTCCCCACTGTCTGCCGACGGCGGTGGCGGCGTCGGCCGATCAAAGCCCCGCACGCCCACCACGGCGAGGCGTGCCGCAGCGGCCGCGGCCGTCGCCGCCGCCACGGCGGGCGCAATCCGCCGCGGCGACTGCGTCGGCCCCGACACGCGGAGGACGAGGTAACTCAAGTGGGTGAGCGGCTGAAACTGGGACTCCGGGGCGCGCCCGCGCTTAGACACCCGCCTCGTAAACAGGCGCGGCACGCCGCTCGTACCCGTCTGCACGTACAGGCACGCCGGGGTGGCAGCGGAGAGGAAAAAGTACCAACCGTAGGAGAGGGGCTCACAGAGGGGCGGGGGTGGTGGCGCCGCCGCCTCTGCCGCCACCGTCCCTGTCATTGAGGGCGGTCGGGGCTTTGCCACGGGGCCTTCGTACAGCGATGGCGGCGAGACCGACTCGATCGACTCGTTGGACAAGGAGACGGAAGATGCGGACTCGGCTGCTCCCCCATCCGTCTCCCGTTCGGGCGCCGCCGCGGTGAAGTCAGGGAGCTCCCACAACGTCACCCGCCGCGGCGGCGGCGGCGGCGGCGGCGGCGGCGGCAGCAGCGGCGGCGGCAGCACTACAAACGTCGGGTGCACGTCGAGGACATCATCGGGGCGGCCAATGGCGTCGAGCCCCGCTTGCGTCGCGGAGCCGACCATGCGGAGGAGGCTCCTGACGCCCACTCCGGCGCCACCCGATGGCACCAGGCGGGTGAGGGCGGCGGCCGACTCGACCGCATCGGAGGTTATGGATTTGACCACGGCGACCTCGTCGAGCTCCTTGACGACGAGGCGAAAGGTGACAAAGTGGTGGGGCGCTGGCGCCGCCGGCGTGGACGCTGCTGCCTCCTCCACCGCTCCGCGTCGACCGTTGCCGCCGCCGGTAGCAGCGCCCGCGGCGCCAGCAGGCCCTGCACCAGCGGCTGTCGTCGTCGGCCGCCCGGCCGGCGCGACGCCGCCGCGGCACACGAGCGACTGGTCGGGGGGGATGGCGACCATGGTGCGCGGCCACGACGGCGGATCGCCGGCGCCCGCGTCCCAGTGGATGGTCACCGCCGGCGGCCCGGTGCCATCGTCGCCGTTGTCGTCCCCCTCCCCGTCGCCGCCCCCCACCGACGAGCAGACGAGCAACTCGTTGCGGTTGGCCACGCCACACTGCCGATCATAGGCGGTCGCCATGACGCCCGCCACGCGGGCCTCCCACGCCTCGCCGGGGCGCACGGGGGTGCGCGCGGCGGCGGCCTCGGCCGCCCCCGGCCCAATGGTCGGCCGCAGGCGGTGGGTCGGCACCCACCCGTTGGCTTCCCGACACATGTCTACCTCCCGCACGTACACAGCGTCATAGGCGGCGGCGCCCGGGTGGCCGACGACGGCAATGCCGCCAAAGAGCGAGCCAGGGATCCGCACCGGCGTCGTGGCCGCGGCCGCGGCGGCGGTCGCTGCCGCAGGGGCGACGGCGGCGTCAGAGGCGGTGGCGTAGGAGCCCACCGACGCGTCGACCGGTGGGCGGTCGGACGCGTCGACCACCGTGGGGAGGGCGCCCGCATAGGCGGCGGGTGGGGAAGGGTGGGGCGGGGGCGGCCGATGCCGCCGCAACCGCCCGGCCGCAAAGCGAAAGTTCATGGTGCACGCCGAGGTGCGGCGGCGGCAGCGGGGCGCGGGGGAGACCCAACCCGACGCGCGGGTGTGGGCCGAGCAGGCGGCGGCGGGGTTGTGGGCGGCGGTCGTCGGTGCCGCGTCGCCGCACCCGTGACGCGCGGCGACCGACACGGTGCGGGCGGCAGATGTGTGCGGCAACGGGAACCGGCCGTGCGTGTGGCCGCCCGACGCCAGGTGATAAACACCGCCACCCCCGCCCGACCGGCACGCGAGGCACCTCGTACTGTTCGACGCGGCCACGGTGGACCGCACGCGCCGCGGGGCGCAGGTGACCGCGATGGCCCCCAACTGGGTGTGCGAGCAACCCCCCCACCAGCGAGGTGGCGGCACCCCCACCGCGGCCATCTGCTGGGGTACAGCGCACGCAGCGCTCTCGGCTGTATGGGCGCGCGGGTGGCCCAGTCCCAGACCGCCGCCGCAAGGTCGGCGGGTGGGCAGCGTCCTCCCCCCCCATTTTCCGGCCGGCCGCGTCGCGCCGCGCCTCTGCACCCCGCGAGCACCCCCCCCCCCGCACGTGCGGTGGTGCCGACGTGTCGGGCGCCCCCCCCCGTGCGGTCCGTGTGTCGGCGCGGCCGCACCGTCACACGTCGCCGACGCCGCGCGTCGACGGGGTCTGGTAGCCGCCCCCGCCCCGCCCGTCCCGGCACCGCCAACCCCAGCAATGTCACCACTTGCGGCGCCGGCACGAGCAGCGAGTCGCTTGCGCCGCTTGGCCTCGTTCTGGCGACGGTAGTACAGGCTGCGAGACAAAAGAGCACACGCACCCCAGCTTGCATCACACGAAGCCAATCGACTCTCGCGCTCCTCCAAGTAGTCAACAGCACGACGTACCCGCTCCGGGGGCTGCATGCACAGAGGCAGCGTCGAGCACAAAATGTCGTTGATGGCAAAGCGGACGCAGCGGCGCATACGCCGCCGGTCGGCGTCAGAAAAGCCGAGCGCATCGTGGCGGTACACGTTGTTCAAAGCGATGGTGCCCCGAGGTACCAACTCAGCGCGGTCCCCACCCCGGTCCAACCCCCCACGCACGGACACAAGTAGGCTGCCAGGATGCTCATCTCCCCCGGTTCTAGAATGAACCAGACCTGCCACCATACCGTCACGTGGGCGCGGGCTTGGCTCTCTTCGAGCCATACCAGATGCGGCCGCCCGCGCAGGGGCAGGTGGGGGAGGAGGAGGACGGGCAGACCCCACGCGCACTGCCGCATGTGGCGGAGGGGGAGGAAGGATAGGTCCCGAACGCGCAGCTGATGGCAAAGAACGACGAGGCTGAGCAGGTTCAGAGAGTACCGTCTCATGACGTGGGGGAGGTGGGGGGGGGGGAGAGAGGCGGCCGCTCTCATGGCGGCCAAAAGACCTGGCGAACCACAACGGAGAGAAAAACAAAAAAAGGAAAAAAGAGGAACACGGGAAGCGAAACTCGCGGGCCCCCAGGCCAGCGAAAAAAGGACAATATACTTCTGTAAGAAAAACAGCTTGTGGATCGGAATAGCGCCGTCGGAGTCGCGCGAGAGAGAACAAACGCAGACGTGTCACACTCGCTCACGGTTGGAAGAGCCGCTCAACAACTCACCATCCACGTTGCCGGTCCCGTCTGTGCGAGCAAGTGAAACAGCATGGGGACGTCGCCCCCGCGTCGACGCACGTGTAGGCATGATGAAGGATCAACAACAGACGGCGACTGCACAGCAGAGATCGTCTGACGAAGAAGACGAACAGGGTGGCTTGGTAGATCCGACGGTCGGCACGCAGCCGTCGTCGGCGCAAGCCACGACGCCACTCTTGCCACACCGTCGCATCCCTCCAGCGTCAAGTCGAAAAACTTAGAAACATAAGTGGAGCTGAATGCCCTGCATGTGGTACTGTTTCAAAGCCCTCCTCTGTGCGTAAGCCAATGAAAGTGAAGATCCGAGGCAACGCATCCAAGACAGGCGGAGATAACAGAGGCGCGACCAGTCTGTAGTCCAAGTAATCATGTGCTTTGGGGCAATTCCAGCTTGGCAAGTCCACCGGGATCGCGACTGCCAGGATTCTTCGCCACGCCAGCGATTACGCCAAGCCACCACCATGTCTCACTAGCCCTGGGCTGGGACATCTATGCCCAAGCAGATTGATCCTCCCATAGTGCTGCTCTGTCCCCTGCTGGCTGCTTTGCTTCTTCCCTGGCGCTCTGGCGAACCACTCCCCCCCCCTCCCTGCTCCTCTGTCTCTTTCTGCCGACGGCATCCTGCCCGCTTTGATCATGTTCTCTTCCAACTAGTGCCCCATCCCAGCGCTTGCACACTTTTCAGTAGGCATCCCGCCTGGCCGCCAGCGGTATGCGCTTCTGGTGGAGTAGAGAACAAAGGAAACAAGCAGGTTTTACTGCTCGTGACTGAAACGGTCTCTGCAAAACAAGACTACGTGCTTGGAGCGCACGTACAAAGTGCCCACAACCGCATCGATAGCCATAACGTCTACGTACCGCAGCCGTCCTCCCAGGGACGTAAAACAGTCCGTGTCTCGGCGCTTCTCAGGCAGGCCATAGGTACCTCGGCGATCTGCCGACGAAACGACACACTCAATCAGTGCGAAGGCCATTACTTTGCCGGCCACGTACACGACCGCGTAGTGATGCACCGCGCCATAGACTGCGACAACAGCCTCTTCCATCCCCCCTCCGCGGCTACTGCGCTTGACAGAGGACTCCACGCGGACGAGGTGGTTGCGGCGACTAACACGCCGTGACCCCATTACGGAGCCCGCCACTTGCCCTCGTGCTAGTTTCAAGCCGAAGTACTTCTTGGCCATGATTTGGTCAGGAATATCAGTAACTCCTTCCAGCGACAGTACTTCGCGCATCCGCTCCAGCTCCATGTCAGTCAACGGGCCAGGAGAATGTCTCGGTGGAAGCAGCCACACGCCAGGCTGGTCGGTGCTTGCAATCTCATAGGCCCCATCAGGCAATGCCTGTACGCCTTGCGCGGGCCTGCCGGTGGCCTCCGCCCACTCTTGTGGGGTGTGCGCGTCGGCATAGTCCGTGATGAGCTTGGCCTGGTACTTGTCAGTGATGGCGTTCACCAACGACGCGTATGGTTCGCTGTGCGACCCGATGAGGTCGGGCAGCGTACCAATGATGCGCTCAATGGGGAACTGCCAGTAGGACCAGGCCGGCCCGACCGTCCGCACGTTCGTAGTTATGTCCAGCAGGGAAACCACGGGCAAGCGACACAATCCGAGCCGCTCTGGTTGCCCGGCGTAGACGTACTTGTAGAAATCGGCGCAGAAGTTCTTGATGCTCCGCTCGACTTTCCCTAAGTCGTCCTCGGTTAGGCCCGACGGTCGAAACAGCAAGCGCCCCGCTCTGCAAAGATGCATAAACATCTTAAAGAACTCTTCTGGCACGCGGTCCGCCAGGACGACTTCCCCGACACTGAGGAGGAAGAAATGCCAGTCAGCAGCCTTGTAGGACCCCCAGTGGACCTTGATGTCTCGAAGGGACCGGGCTTGAGCGAGAGGGACCGTTGCCCGACCGGCAACGATTTCGCACCCGATCATAGCCACGGTTGACTTAGGCAAGATATAAGGCTCTGGAGACGTTCCTAGGACGCCGTGCTCGCCTGAAAACAGCTGCCAGAGAAGCGGGACGACGTTGCAAAACACCAGGTGCATCGTGTCGTAGGGAAGGGTGGCCTGGCCTAGGCTCCACAAGTACCCCAAGTTTGGGTACCGCTGCTTGTCCTCTGGGCTTGCCGCGTGGAAGAGGGAGTAACCCTTAATACCCGACTTCATGGCAAGCTCATTCACTGCCTTCTTGGAGCTCCCTGCGCGTCGGGCCGCTTCCACCTCTTCCGCCGCGCTGGTGAGGCTGGCGGCGGACCGCTCACAGGCCACAGGTCCTTGGACGCTGAACAGCCTCCTCTTCTTGTTGGCAGGGTGGACTGGCGGGTAGCAGTATTGCTTCTTGAGCCGGACGCCGACAAAGTCTCTGAAGCGGCCTGGGTGGATGGAGCCACATCCCTTGGCATTGAGCAGCTTGTCTCCGCCTGGCATGTCCGATGTGAATTGAATTACGAACGCTTGAAGTACACTTGTGCCGTCCCGCCCGGCAACCTTGACATCGCTAATTCCTTGTGCTAGCGTATTCAGCTCCTCCGCGATTGGATGTAGGAAGGACTCTAGGTCCACTGGTTGACGCGGCCCTGGTGTTACGGCCAGAATAATCTGCGCAATGTTCTTGACGCGTTCACCTGGTTGGACGCTCAGCACCGTAACGACGATTGGCCAGCCTTGGAATCCCCGTTGGCGCCAGGCCTCGAAACCATCGACAGAGATGCTGAGCGCCACGCATGTATCCGAGTGGATTAGCCCAGCGGCCACCGCTTCGCGAAACGTCATGCCGTCATACCAATCTCGCACGCCATCCACGGGCACCTTAGCGGCCTTAATGGCGTCCGACATGGCGGCGGTCATACTCCGCCCGAGCTTGGGGTCCGCTAGCATGGTGAGCAACCAGGAAGAAAGTGACCAATAAACGGCTTGCTTAATGGGGGTGCCGTCAGCTAAGCGTCGGGCAGCGCCACAGACGTCGCAGGCATCCAATTCGGATCGACGAGCAACGAACGCTGCACAGCCATTCCGACAGCAGTCAACGCGGCGCTCGTGGAGGTCGACACTTGCCCGTACAAAGTCTCGCAGTGTCTTCGCCGTACGCGACGTCCCTCGTCGTGACCGCTGCGACAGGTACTCTAACGTCGCCTCGCGCGATAAGCGGTGTTTGTGGATAAATGTGTAGGCCACATAATTGTCTACGCGCTCGCAGAAGACGGAGCGCGGGACGCAAACACCGTTGAGGCCAATCCTAGGTGAGGACGCCGCTGCGGCCGCCGGCTGGGCGTAAGCTGCCGCACCCTCCGATCTGGTGGCAGGCAACGCTGCGGTGTCGGTGGGCGCCGGCGCGGCTGCTGACGCGCCGCCGCACTCCGTCGGGTTGCCGCTGGCCCCAGCCCCAGCGCCCACCCCCGCATCACTGTCAGCGGGAGCAGCGCTTCTTGCCTCGCGTGGCCGCTTGCGTCCACGACGGCCACCCCAAACGCGACCTTGGTTATGATAAAACCAGGTGCGCTCCGACACGAGGGATGTGCCATCAGGCACCCCCCTGCTGCACCTTGGGCAGGCGCACTCTCGCGTTGTGGCCATGGACGGTGGGGGGGGCACCTGCGAGGCAGCGAAAGAGAGGGGCGCGAGGTCGAAAAGCCGGGCGACGGCAGGGGGGGGGGGGTGGAGTGTTGCGGCCAAAGACGAGGGATGAGTATGGCTGGGATGGAGCAAGCCGCAGCACCGCTTAAATGTGGTTCTTGCATCCGGCTCAAGGCAGCTCATTGGTCAGCTTTGCCGTGATCAAGGGGCTCTCGTGTGCCATCTGGGCTATTCTAGAACGAGTGCGATGGCTCTGGAAGCCCCCCCTCGAACGTTCTAGAATGGCCGGTGCGAATTCGGCCTCGCGACCACAGTCTCATCGAGCGGGATCTGAGTGCCAGACACCTCAACAAAACCTCAAGGTTAAGGTTTCCTTGAGGTTCTGGTCCCGTAGGGCTACCCGCGCCGACGTCACCATTGTCGCCGCCCGAACGGCGTTTCAACTGTCTGGCCCCGGCTGACCGAGTTTCGCCGCGCTCCCATCCCCCGCAATGCCGGCTCCCCCCCTCTGATTGGCACCACACCCAGACTGGTGCTCCGCCGCAACCACGAGGACGGGAATACGCGGGCGGCGACTCCCCGACTGGCATTCCCCCACCCCGCACGCGTGGCGGCCACACCCGTCTGGGCGGACCGCGTCGGTGGCGGCCAAACGGGCGGCTCAGCGACGGGGCGGCGGCAGCGCCGGCGCCGCCACCAGCAGCGCAACGCCCGCAGCCACCACCGCCGTCGCCGCGTTCGTCGTCGCTTGCCCCCGCCAGCGGATGAGAAAGAGCAGGCGGTGGGGGAGGTCGGGCGCAGGGAGGTCGGGCGCGGAGGGGAAGGACGCGTCTCGTCGACGCTTCCGCCACCGCCAGCGTTGGCTGGCGAGGCGGAGGTCCCCCGCAAGGGTGGCAGCCGCATCCGCGGCGGAGCGGGCGCGCAGCGACCACCGGCCACTGCCACGGACGCGCAACCGCCAGCGTCCGCGGCCGCGTCACCCACAGCCGTGTCCATCGTGGCCATCCGAGCCCGTGGCGGCGGACGAGACGCGCCCGTTGGCCGGCAACGAGCAGCCCGACGGCGGGGGCTGCGGGCACACCCGCCACACCCGCGTCCGCGCGCCGCGCGCCGCCGACCGCGGCACGGCGGCCGCCTCGGTCGGCGGGGGGGCCTCGCGCAGGCGGCAGCGGGGGGGGGGAAGCGGGGGGGGGGGAGGGGACAATACCAGAGCGGCCCCGCCGTCGGTGGCGCCGACATGGACCATGCTCGCGACGGCGGCGACGGCGAACGACCCCAACCAGAGGGAGGGGCACGTCGACGTGGTGGACCCGCGCGCCACGCGGCCCTGCCTAAACGAGGTCTTGACCACTGCGCGGTGTCGCCCGACACGTGACGGGCATCTGCACGGCGATGCCGTCGCTTGGCTGCACGCGATGCGGCTGCGCCTCTCTGGGTCACTGGCCGCGGCGGCAGCTGTCAAGGCGTGATCCCGCGCTAGCGCTAGAATAGACACTTGTCTATTCTACCATCTGGATCAAATGATCCTAAAAGGATCAATTGATCCTGGTTTTGGCTGGGCTGTGCTGAGGAAATCGCTGAGCGCAACCCGATTCTGACGGCAGAAATGGGATCAGCGGTGCCGGTTTAGTCTTGGGCGAGCAGATGGAGCTTTAACTCTTGGGCAAATGTCCTCGGGAGGCCAGGGAGCGTAAATGTTTTCCACGCCCAGGAGGTCCATGGCGGGGGGGGAGGGTCGTCTCCTAGAAGGCGTTGGGCTACGCTTCGCCCCAGAGAGAGAGGAAGTACCTATGGCAAACCCCTGGAGGAGGCAGCATGCCCGCGCCAGCTCAGTTCCGGCCACTACCCCGCTTTTCAGTAGGGTTGTGACCAGCGCCTCCGGGAATGCATATGTGGGCAAGCAGGGGGGGCAAAGCGCAGTGCCGGGAGCACCAAACTGTACGAAGATCGCCGAAGGGTCAGAGAGAAACAGATGCGAGGATGGGCAGAGAAAAGTGAGGGGGGGGGGGGGGGGGGGGGGGGGCACGGGGGGGGCGGCCGGGGGGGGCGCCGGGGGGGCGGAGGGGGGGGGGGGGGGAGTGGGGCGAGACAGCCCCGCGAGCTGCGCTATTTTTTGTACCGTGCGCGTTTTGGAGTACCGGCCAGGCCTGCATGCATGGTGCCGCCGAGCAGCCGGCGTGCCCGCGCGAGGCCTGGCAACGACACGAAGGAAAGAAAAGGGGTGCGACGTCCTGCAGTCTATAGACGCGGCGCGCCAGCCAAGGCGCCACGATGGGCCCACCACCCACCGCGCCGCGCCGCGCCGCGTCCACGCCCCCCCCCCCCCGGCCCCCCCCCCCCCCCCCCCCCCCCCCCCCCCCCCCCCCCCGCCCCCCCCCCCCCCCCTACGCCACCCGCGTCACCACCCGCTCCGCCACATTGACGAGCGCCGAGCGCCACACGCTTGGGGCGACCCCCCCCAACACGCGGACGCCCTCTGCGGCGTAGAGCCGCGCGAGCTCCCGCGTCTTTTCCACCCCCCGCGCCGCCGCAATCGCCGCCACCGCCGCCGCCACGTCGCCGTCCCCCCCAAAGCGCCGCCCGACGGCGACGCGCAGGGGCGGCGCGGCGGCGAGCGCAAACAGCGCCGGCGCCGTCACGACGCCCGCCGCCAAGTCGGCGCCCGCGGGTTTCCCAAGGGCGGGGACGCCCCCCCCCCCCCCCCCCCCCCC
>ENA-ORXT01006208-ORXT01006208.1-marine-metagenome-genome-assembly--contig:-NODE-6208-length-11218-cov-10.369805_pt1 | contig 11218 bp, 10 predicted proteins | sample MGYA00237868_ERZ511482 | MGnify/ENA metagenome assembly ERZ511482
GAGTTATTTTTTAGAGGAAAATAACAGAAAAAGAGCATTTCAGATAGGTATTTCTTAAAGGGTAACAAGTCTAATGATCTAAAAATACTTAATAGTCAAATCAATCAAGGTTTGTTTGAAATTATTATAAGGAGGTAATAATAGCTCCAAAGCATTCGGAACATGCTGTTTTAAAATTCCTCTTGCATTAGAAAAAGCTTGGAAACCATACCAACCATGTCCTTTGCCAATGCCACTATTATTAGAGCCACCAAAAGGCAAATTATTATTGAAAAAATGAACGGCCGCATGATTAATACAGCTACCCCCAGCCCGAGTATTGGCGAGAATATAATTGATGTTTTTTCTTTTTTTACTAAAAATATATAAGGCTAATGGTTTTTCTTTAGCATTAATGGACTCAATGACCTCTGAGATATTTGTATATTCTATAATTGGCATGACAGGACCAAAAATTTCTTTTTCTAATAGGTCTGCATTTTTAGGTAAATTACTGACGACAGTAGGCGCGATATAATCCTGAGTGCTATCAAAATTCCCCCCTACTTCTATTTTCGCACCTTTTTCGACGGCATCTGCTACGTAGCTACTGATTCTTTCTTGATGCCGCGAATTGACTATTCGAGCATAAGAATCTGCTTTAGAAGCATCTTCTGTATAAAATTGTTTAATATTTTTCTTTACCGCTGCAATGAAGGCTTCCTTTTTGCTTTTATGTACAAAAACATAATCAGGCGCAATGCAAACTTGCCCGTTATTGAGGAATTTCCCCCACGCTATTCGGCGAGCGGCAGTTTCTACACTTGCTGTTTCATCCACAATCGTTGGTGATTTCCCACCCAATTCCAAGGTAACAGAAGTCAAGTTTTTAGCAGCAGCTTCCATCACAATTTTCCCGATAGCCGGTGCTCCCGTAAAAAAGATATGGTTAAAAGGCAATTTCAATAAATTAGAAGAGGTAGCAATACCTCCTTCGACTAAGGCTACTTCCTTTTCATCAAATACCTCATCAATGATTTTTTTCATTAATTCTGCTGCATGAGGCGTATGTTCAGAAGGCTTTATCATGACTGTATTGCCCGCTGCAATTGCTGCTACGAGCGGGCCAAAGGTTAAGTTAATAGGGAAATTCCAGGGAGAAATAATTAACACCACACCTTTTGGTTCATATCTAATATACGAACTGGAGCCTAGCAAAGCCAAAGGAGTCGATACCCGATGTGGTTTCATCCATCGACGAATATTACTTTTAACATGTTTTAATTCGCTGGTAACTGGATAAATTTCCGTCAAATCTACTTCGCTTGGATGCTTGCGAAAATCATTGAATAATGCTTCTTTAATCTGAGGTCGATACTTTAAAACTGCTTTATGAAATTTTTTAAGTAGTGCTTTGCGCTCACTAGCTGTTTTACTGGCTACTTGAAATTGATTTTTTTGCTGTAAATCAAAAATTCGTTGTACTTCCGTTGCCGCAGTATCTTTTGAAGTAGTTAAAGTTACACTCATTTTATTGATTATTGAGTAAGTGCTTAATGATGAATGAGAAATTAGAAATGATGAATGATGAATGATGAATGATGAATTTTTTACATGCTATATAGCAAGTTTTTACATTTTTTTGGATATTCATCATTCATCGTTTCTCATTCATCATTTCTAATCCATCATTGAGTACTTACATTATTGATTGATTAGTAAACTTGTTTGTAAATAACAAATTGGTATATAAAATATTTTTTTAAATCCGTAACGTAGGATAGGCATTGAAAAAGTCATTCCTTATGAAAAATATAAACTTCATATACTCCATTCTTATCTGCAAGAAAATCTATTGTCCTAAAAATAAAAAAAATGGTGTAGTTTTCATAACCTATTAGCCAAAAGAAGCATTTTACAGACAAATCATAAGGATTATTGTGGAATACGCCCTAAATTAAGGATTACCTAATACACTCCTAGCCGCCCAATACCCGCACATACCATGTACACCACCACCGGGAGGCGTAGCTGCTGAACACATAAATATTTTCGGATTCGGGGTAGTATAAGGGTCTATTCGTGCAACAGGTCTAGTAAATAATTGCGTTATATCTGCTGCACCACCTGTAATGGCTCCACCAAAATAGTTTGGGTTGTATTGATAAAAATCAAGAGAATTGGTGGTATGCTTTTTTAAAATTATATCTTTAAAACCTGGCGCAAAACGTTCTATTTGCTGTTCAATAGCAGTTGTCATATCCTTTGTCGAGCCTTGTGGCACATGACAATAGGCATAGCCTGTATGTTTGCCTTCAGGCGCACGAGTAGCGTCAAATTGACTTTGTTGACATAAAATGAGAAATGGTTTTTCGCAATGTTTTCCCTCCCATGCCATTCGTTCACTTATGGCAATTTCTTCCATCGTACCGCCTACATGTACAGTAGACGCTTTTAAGCAATTACTATCTCTCCACGGAATGGGTCCGTCTAATGCCCAATCTACTTTAAATACGCCGGGGCCGTAATTATATTTTAATAATCGTTTTTTATATGCTGCTGGTAGTTCGGCATCAGCAATGTTTGCCACTTGCTTAGGGTCCGTATCAAATAGATATGCTTTGGCTGTTGGTAAATCTTTTAAATTTTTCACCAAAAAAGAAGTTTGAATTTCTCCACCTAAATCTTTAAAATAAGCCGCCATTGCATTCGTAATGCTGGCTGAGCCACCTTTGGCAACAGGCCAATCTACTAAGTGTGCAGTCAAAGAAAACATCATGCCCATAGCAGCAGTAAAATAAAAATCCAAAGGCAAAAAACTATGAGCCGAACAACCTGCAAACAAAGACTTAGCTCGTTCCCCTTTAAACTTAAATTTACTATAAGTGGTCGCTGGCCATAAAGCATTTAAACCAAATCGAGCCAATAAAATGGGATGCTTAGGAATCCCCAAGGGCTTTAAACTATCTGCTAAAAGGGCCTCTCCATTTTTAATAAAATAAGCAAATAAGTTTTTCCAGGTTTTGGCATCAACACCTAAATTGGCGGCTGTTTCTTCTAAAGATTTTGATAATAAAACGGCTGGTTCGTTGTCCAGAGGATGTGCTACCGATATTTCGGGATACACCCATTCTAAACCATATTTCGCTAAAGGTAAGGTTTTCAAATAAGGCGATAAGACCCCCATCGGATGTACTGCGGAACAATAATCATGATAAAATCCGGGTAAAGTCAATTCGGCGGTTCGAGTGCCGCCACCTATCGTTTCGGCTGCTTCTACTATTAATACTTTTTGTCCATTACGTGCTAATTCAATAGCCGCAGCTAGTCCGTTTGGACCAGAACCGATTATAATAGCATCGTAAGATTTTGTCATCATTATTTTGTATTGTTGTTGACAAGGGTAGCCTAGCAAAGATACAGCTGTTTTTGATGATTCTATAAACTCTCTGTAATTTTGTCTGATTAATTGGGGCTAAACCATTATTCCTTCATGGTTCCTTACGAATCCAGAACCCTAAAAATTTCTATCTACAAAAGTATATTTATAGCTCGACTTTAGCCATTAGTCTTTAGTCTTTAGTAGCAACCTTCCAAGCCCTATTGTTGGTACGATTACTTATGTTACAGTCCTGTTTTTTAAAGGAGTGTAAATAAAGTATTTAGCTACTATCAAGCAAGGGCGTACTAAAGACTAAAGACCAATGGCTAAAGTCCAGTATAGGAGTAGGTGATTTAAGTTTAAATCCCTTAAATTTGTCTTTTACAGAGGGAGATAAGCTGGGCTTGTCCTCCCAGAATTTTAATTATGTGACTCATTTTTTATGCTATTAAAAAACAATATATGGACGCATTAACGCCTTTTCACCTTGCGGTTCCTGTGCAGGATTTACAAAAAGCAAGAATTTTTTATCGAGACATTTTAAACTGTGAAGAAGGTCGCAGTTCCGATAAATGGGTAGACTTTAATTTTTTTGGTCATCAATTTGTGATTCATGAAACGGGAGGAGCACCAAAAGAAGTGGACCATAATCCTGTTGATGGGCATAGTGTGCCAGTGCCACATTTTGGAGTAATTTTAAAATGGGATGATTTTCATAAATTGGCAGATAGCCTAAAAAAGGCAGAGATACAATTTGTTATTGAACCCTATATACGATTTGAAGGACAAGTGGGAGAACAAGCAACTATGTTCTTTTATGATCCATCTGGCAATGCGCTGGAGTTTAAATCTTTTCGAGATTTTAATCAGATATTTGCTACATAAAAATGGTAAATGGTAAATGGTGAATGATAAATGTTAAATTGTAAATGGTGAATTCCGTGATTTACAATTTACAATTTACAATTTACAATTTACCATTTACCTTCCTTTTCTCTTACTAAATGGAAGCGAAAAATAAAATCTTCTAGGTGTTCTTCCTGCCGAAAAGTACCAAATCTTAAATCATTAAATTGGATTTTACCATCAGGTCTTTCCATTACATTATAAAAATCATTGGTAAACCATTTCAAAGTTTGAATGGTTTTATCTTCTTTGCTATCCCTTAGTAAATGATGATTTTTGGGAATGGGTAAAAACTGAATAGGAGCGGTGTCAAATATAGAATAAGAAGCACTGTGATTAGAGGGTTTGTTTATTTGTTAAACTGTTTATTTGTTTATCTGTATGACGTGTAATCTATTCATTTATTTACTTATCAGTTCCATCACAAACTTTATAACGGTATCTTCACTGTCTAAAAAATCCATAACATTTCACTATTTGGTTAATATTGCCGACCTTTAAGTAAATCAACTATACTCTATTTTTCTAAACAACACAAAATGACCAAAAACAAAACGAAAAAATCTCCTTTTTCCAAATGGCTCAATAAATTACAACAAGAGAGTTGGCAATTAGAATTATTGATTTCTGGTTTTTTGATTTTTGCCTTACTGGAAAGCTTGACTGTTGTTTCTAAATTTCCTATACTTTTAACAGACCTATTACAAGTTGAAAGTATAGGAATACTTGCGGTACTCTTAGTAATTGCTGCTTTCATGCTCCATGCTAGTATTTATATATTTTTAATTAATCTAATTATTCATGTACTAATTCGTAGTCTATGGATTGGAGCAATAGGACTACGCTATGTGTCGGGGGATATTAACTACGATAACTTAAATTATAGTAGTCGATTTACTAATTATTACAAGAAAAATATAGGCACCTTTGATAAATATATTCAGCAACTTGAAAATTTTGCTAGTATCCTGTTTTCTTTTACTTTTTTATTGTTCTTTATTCTCCTGTCTTTATATTTCTATTTTTTATGGCTTGTAATATTTGACTATTTTGCCAAAGAATTACTACCTACAATGCTGAAGATAGTTAGACGAATTTTCACCTTTAGTTTTCTAGGCTTAGGTTTTTTAGTAGCCATAGATTTTGTAAGTCTTGGTTTATTAAAAAAAATAAAGAATAAGTACTTTTCCGCTTTTTATTTACCCATTTATAGGTTTTTTTCTGCTATAACCTTCTCTTTTTTGTGGCGACCAATGCTACTTAATTTTTTAGATCAAGCTTATACAAGGCGATTATTTATACTGATTATTCCCTATTTAATTTTTTTAGGGGGAATTTCTGGCTTTAATTTCATCAATTATGGTTATTACCCAGATTTGCATAAACCAGAAAATTCTAGAATTTCGAGAATTCGTAATCAGGAGTCTTTTAATTTTTCATTCTATGAAGAAGAGCGAAATAAATACCCTGAAACAAATGGCCAGGAGCAGTACATTAGATATTTTTCTATTCCATCTAAGGAAATCTCAGGTGCTATAAGTAAAATTTTTGTCAAAGCCCAAGCTGGGGACAAATGGTTAATTGAAAAAATAGACTCGACTATCACTCCATTTCAAGAAGAGGGAATATCTCATTCATTTGTTACTGTTACGAAAGGTGGGAACGAGGTTATGGAGGGCTTTGAAATGGATGCACTTCGAGAAAAATATTATGATACTCCACAGTGGCAGCAAAAAAAAGATAGCTTGTTACAAACTTTTGAAAAAAATGGTAGATTAACTTATAAACAAAAGCTACAAAAATCAAAGGCTATCTTAGAAAAAGCCATCTTACTTCGTATAGATGATCAGCCTCTTGACCAAGCCTCTATTACTTGCGACTATTATAATCATCCTCATGGAAATGCCAAAGGTTTATTGTGTTATTTTCCGCTAGATAGTTTACCAATTGGTAGGCATTATTTAGAGGTGGCTAAGGTGGTTGGAAAAAAGAGTACTAAAAGTGAAACCATCTTTTTAGATACGATTTATCATACGATTCCATTTATTTATACGGGTAAGTAGGAGGACATAATTGTTTGATTGTTGGATGGCTGCATATATAACGTTGACAGGAGTAGGTTATTTATTTCCTACTCTCTAACCACAAATAGTATAACGTTTTCACAAATTCTACTTTTCCAAATAACATTGATTCCGAACGTTTCAATCCTTATATTTGTATTAGTACAGTATAACTACAACTTAGGAGATTCTTCTTAACAACGCTCCTAAAACAAACAATACGTAGTTAAAATCCAGTAAAATATTTGAGTTATGGAAAATGTTATTATTTCTAGATATTTACGAATGTTCGAACCTTTAACCATAGAGTTAAAGCTAGAACTATTATCTAAAATGACCGATAGTATAAAACGTGATTTTAAAAAACCAGAAATAGATAAAAAGCAATTATTAAATGAGATTTGTGGTGCGTGGAGTTAAGTTTCGTAATTTACGATGCAGCAGAAAAGGAAACAGAAATTGAGGGTCTAGGGAAGTTAGTTTGTTGTTGAGTATCTTGCAGACCAGACCGCAACCACTCTTGAAATAAAGTGTCAATATCTTCTGGTTTGACGGATAAAAATAAAAGCAATAATGTTTTATCCCACTTATAAAGGCGAGCAATGTGATTGACCACATTATTTATTTGAAAACTGAAATCTTCTGCTTTTTCCTTTCTAGGGATATGAAATCGAGCAGGTTCAGTAGTACCTTTTATTAATGCAGAAGAAGTTAAAATGTAATACATTTCGTTCGTTTCTGCTAACTTCCATCCTTTAAAAAGCATAAAACCGAGAACCGCTTCTGGTTTAGCAACAATTAAATTCATAAATGATAATTTTTATCCCACAACAAATTAAATAACTTCGGGCATATTTCCAAATTTACTAAATTTTCTAATGGAATTTCTATTCTTTTGGAGGATTTGTTTTTTGAAATTTGATTTTTTGGTTGAGGAAGATACCAATAGGCTTTTATCTTAAGATGTAGTTCCCCTAAAGAGCTTTCTATCATCCAATCTTCTTTCTGTTTTGGAACAATAACTGTTATTAAAATATAAGGGCTAAAACGATGAAAAGTATCTGTATAATATTGCCGCTGTATGAGTAAATTATAGTTTCGAACAGCTAAATCGTATTTGAGATGCGTGGAAGTTTGTGTAGTACTTTCTTCGGAAGTGCATTTAATTTGTAAACTAATGATTTTTCCAGAAGGAATATATTCACCTGTTGAGAGGTGAAGCATTTCTTCAATATGCAAGTCTGTACCATAATCTTGGCCAGGAATTGTAACATAATAACCATTGTATTCTGCTATTAATCGAATATAATTTACTGAAAAAAGTTCTTTAATTTTTTCTTCATTCATAGCATGTGTTTTGCCCAAAGTTAGTTAGCAAAGCGGAACTATAAAAGAAATCTACAACATATCTTTTTTTTATATAAAACCATGCAATCACACATCTCTCTTTGCATGATGCATAGTATGACAGCCTAATTTACTTTATCAACACCTCCGGATTCATAATACCTTTCGGATCTAACTTATCCTTCACCGCTCGCAAAGCATCCCCAAAAATACCAGATTGTTGCTGTGCATAATAAGGTTGATGATCCTTTCCAACTGCATGATGATGCGTAATCGTCCCCCCATTTTCAATAATCGCATTCGAGGCCGCTACTTTTATCGCATCCCATTGTTCCATTTGCTGACCGGGTTTTCCCTTAGCGATAATCGTATAATAAGGGGCAGGTCCATCCGGATATAAATGCGTAAAACGACAGGTGACAGTACCTATCCCACAATGCTTATTAATTGCTGCTTGGGTAGCTGCTTTTACATTTTTATGAAATTTTTCAAATTGATCCCAAGTCACTGCCGTTTCAAAAGTCTCTAGGATAAAGCCATATTTCATCAATTCATCTCTTAAATAAGGAGCTTTTAAGAAAGAATTTTTCCAAGCATCTGCTTTTTGACTTCTACCACCTTTTAGTTTATCTTCCGATAACTCGCCGCCTAAATCTCTGCATATTTTTAAAGCAACTGCCATCTTACTATCTACTGCATGATGATGGGATTCAAATCCCACTATTACCATCGTTGAACTTCCGTCTCCCAAGCCATTAGAAAAAGCTTCCATTGGATCAACCAAACGGGCATTTGTTGGAAATAAACCGCTTTGAGAAAGTAAGCGAGTAGCTTCTACTCCCTGCCAAAAATCTTTGAATTTTATGGTTTTGGTTAATTTGAATTTAGGAATATCTTGTAGGCGCATCCACGCAGATGTAATGATGCCTAAAATACCTTCTGAACCTGCTACTAATCGTTCTTCACTTGGTCCTGCACCATGCCCAGGTAATCTTCGACTTTCCATAATACCACTTGGTGTGACCATTCTTACGCCTTGTACAAATTCGTCTATATGCGTATATAAAGTAGCAAAATGCCCGCCCGAACGAGTCGCTATCCAACCACCTAAGGTAGAGAATTCAAAACTTTGTGGGTAATGGCGTAAGGTGAGGCCATGTGGTTTTAAACCTGCTTCTAGAGCTGGTCCAAAAATACCGCCTTGTATATGCGCTGCTCTTGATTGTTTATCTATTTCCAGAATTTTATCAAAATGCCGCATATCTACCGTTATCACGCCTTGGTATTTACTATCTAAAGTGGGTTCTACCCCACCCGATACACTGCTTCCCCCTCCAAAAGGAACTAGAGAGATGTATTCCGTAGCCGCAAAGGTCATGAGTGCTTGAATATCTGCTTCTGTTTTTGGAAAAGCTATATAATCTGGAGGATTGTTAAATTGACCATGTAGTCCTCTCCATACATCTCGGAAGGATTTTCCATAGCTGCGGGCTGCTCGGTCTAGTTTATCGGCTGAACAGATATTTTCTAAATGACTGGGCAAGGTAAAGCGTGGTTGCCTTAATTCTAGTTGGTCTATTGGAATGGGTTCGACTTGTTCCAATTCTTTTACTTGGAATAGAACTTGTAAATTGGCTTTGTATTGTTCGATTACGGCTGCTTCTGGTCCTTCGTTTTCGTAGCCCCAGCCCCAGTATTTTCGTTTTGTTGACATGATTTTAAGTATGAAGTATAAGATAGTAAGTAGGAGGTATAAAGGATAAGGAGTAGGACCTATTATCTAACGATTACCCACATCTTTTAATGGTGGGTAATCGTTAGATAATAGGTCCTACTCCTTATCCTTTATACCTCATACCTTATACTTAATTTTAACCAAATAGATTTTGCAACTTCATCGCTACGCCCATATCTCCATCTATCTTCATTTTACCACTCATAAAAGCGGTCATAGGATTTAAGTCGCCTTTCATTAAATCTTCAAAATCTGCTAGTTCCATGTTGACTGTGCAATCAGCTGCTTTATCATCAGCAGATACTTGGTTGCTGTCTCCCGTACCATCTATATATAAGTGTTGGCCACCAAAATCAAATTTCAAGGTATTCCCTAAAGCATCTGCTTTTCCTGCTTGACCTTGTATCATAGAAACTAAGCCGTCCATACTTTTGACATTATTTACTCCATCACTTGTCGCATGTCCGTTTGAACTTCCATTGGAACTAGCAGCGGCCATTGCCATAGCAGGTTCTTTTTTAGTAGCTCTAGTTTTTAATTTAAAATCTGATTTTGCAGGTTTGAAATCTTTATCGTCAATAATCATTTTGGCGATAATTTCTCGCATGATTTCAGAAGACCCACCCCCGATTGTTCCTACTCTTACATCTCTATACATTCTTGCCATTGGGTATTCTTCCATAAAGCCATAGCCACCGAAGAATTGTAGGCATTGAGTGGCCACTTTTTCAGATAATTCTGTAGCTAATAATTTTGCCATAGAACACATCTTTACATCATAAACATTTTCTGCATACATTTGACAACATTGATAAGAAAACGCTCTTAGTGCTTCTACTTCTGATGCCATCTGTGCGATACGATGTCTTAATACTTGGAATTTGTTGATAGGTCTGCCAAATGCTTCCCGTTCTGACATATATTTCAGGGTCTGTTCTATCGCTGTGTCCATGCCTGTCACTGCAGCAGGTACTGCACATAAACGCTCTAATTGTAAACCATTCATTAGGTAGAAAAAACCTCTGCCTTCTTCGCCTATCAAATTGGTAACAGGTACTTTTACATTATCGAAATTCAACTCTGCTGTATCTGAACAGTGCCACCCTAATTTCTTTAATTTTCTTCTAGAAATCCCCGGCGTATCTTGGTCAATAAGTAATAAACTAACTCCAGCTGCCCCTAACTCAGGATTGGTTTTTACAACCGTAATAATTAAATCGCCATAGACTCCATTCGTAATGAATGTTTTTGCGCCGTTTACAATGTAGTGGTCTCCATCCTTGATGGCTTTTGTTTTTATACCTTGTACATCTGAACCTGCGCCTGGTTCGGTAATACCGATAGAGGAAATTAAATCTCCAGAAATAAGCCCCGGCAAGTATTTATCTTTTAATGCGTCAGAACCATATTTTAAAATATACGGACCAGACATATACTGCACTACCTGTTGCGTAATAGCAAAACCACCAGAACCCGTTCTACCTAGTTCTTCATTAAATACAACGTCGTAGAAAAAGTCCAATCCCATCCCTCCATATTTTTCTGGATAGGATAAGCCTAAGAACCCCATATCTCCCATCTTTTTCCATATATCTCTGGGGGTCCGACGCTCTTCTTCCCATTTGTCTATATGAGGAATGGCTTCTTTTTCTAAAAAAGTCCGCAAGCTTTGGCGGAATAATTCATGCTCTTCTGTGAAATGATAGGAACTCATATTGATAATTGATTGATGAGTCTACTCTAAAAAGTCGGTTTCTTTGAAAAATCAAAACAATTGCTAATAATTATTTTGTGTAAATGATTGAT
>ENA-ORXT01006209-ORXT01006209.1-marine-metagenome-genome-assembly--contig:-NODE-6209-length-11217-cov-9.418402_pt1 | contig 11217 bp, 14 predicted proteins | sample MGYA00237868_ERZ511482 | MGnify/ENA metagenome assembly ERZ511482
GATGGCCAGTTCCACAAGAACCGTACCGCCAGGAACCGTTCCTGGTCGATGAGGACAGAATTGGGGGATCAGCAATACATGTGCCCATGCAGCAAGGAAATCAACATCAGCTTCTCTTCTTTTCTGCACTTCTCGCGAGGAGACAGTAGAAAATCTCAGGATCTCGGGTGGGCAGCTTTCTCCGTGCCAAGAAAAGCGGATCAAGCGGCAACAAAAAGTGAGTTCTGCTCGATGCAAGGACCTGGCACAGAATGCGGGCTTTTTATTGGCTTCGATGCCTTCTTACTGTCGTTTTAAACCAATAGAATGCTCTTTTTCAGAGTCAATCTCTGTCTCTGTACCCCAGGACAAAATTCGGGGATCAGCAATATTTGGCTTCGAGGCCCAGTGCCACACTGACGGGGCCCTGAGAGGATCCTGGAAGTGGTAACACAAAGCAGTGTCGGCTGGCTCCCAGGTGCAGCAATGATGCTGTTCGGATCAGATTCAACCACACAACGCTCCGGGGCACATTTTCCTTAGCTCCTTTTCACGTGTTCATAAATCTTGGATCTTGTCCATTGTACTATTGGTCTTGGCCGAGTGCTAGGTTTTTTGTGGAACGACTGTAGAGATGTCATCTGAGCTTCTTATGGCTGTCTTCCCAATTGTGGCCGATCCCGTCGATGTCAAGAGGGGTGATTAACAGTCTGGAGCAGCGTCTCGGCCATCCACTCAGCCGGATAAAGTCAATTGACCAATGGGCAGTTGACCCAGACCCCTTCTTGACTTTGACCACACCGGCCAAAATTGGAAAGACCGCAATATGATACAGAGTCTTCCCATCGACGGGAAAGTGGGGCGCATACATAACCTCCCCCCCCTCACCTCAGTGGCGTTCTGAACAGAGGCTTGCGCTCGACACGCGCTCCCACAATTCACGTCTGCACGTCGATGGCCTTCTCAAACTGATTTTTGGGCCATGCCGCCTCTCGCGACGCATTATGCAAGGTGGGGGGTGGCGGTTCGCTGAGCCCCTCGCGCCCCCCCCCCCTCTCACAATGACCCGGAAGCAATCCGATCCAGCTGCGATAGGTGTCCCAGACGGTCGAAATTCAAACTTTGTGCGTCAGTGACGTCCCAGCTCTGTCCGGTAGGCACCGACGTCGTCGCGACGTCCTCTTCCCCTGCCGCTCCCAGCGGAATCGCGCCAGCATCGTGGTTCCACACCGTAAACTAGTCTGTACCAACGCGCCCGACGGCGACTGAGGATGCAGTGACACCGGTTCGCGCAAGCCCCGTGGGGACAACCGATGCGGCGGCTTCTGGGTGCTCCGCACCGCTGGCCTCAATTGGGTCTGACGGGGTTCCGCAGCTGGGCGGGGGGGCTCCGGCTGACGGTGGATCGGGTGGGGAGGATGAGGAGGCCCGCTCGGGTCAGGTGTGCTCGATATGCGGGTACCGCCAGCGATTTTCGCACGAGAAGCACAACGCCGGCACGTGCGGCGCTCGGAGCCTCGAGTGCATGTCCAGCCTGACCGTCCTCGTCGAGTTTCGGGGCGAACATTGTGCATGCTCTGATACGGCTAAGAAGACATTCCCGAAGACTGCAGTGTGCTCGTCCATTCCATTTTCCTTTCGTAGACGAGATGTCTTTTTCTCGTGTCTTCTGGAGCTTGTGTTCTCTCGCTTGGTCGTTCGGTGACGGATACTGACTCTCGTGGTACTGTCATAGTCACTCGCTGATAATTGCTATTGGACATCCGCTACTGGTGCTGCACAGCTGTATACTTTGCTTTGAGGAGGGACATCTTGTCCATACCATGGCTTTGTCGAAGGCCTTCACCCAACGAAAGACTCAAACAGGTTGACTGTACATCGTCAAAAAAAAAGAGACGCGCTTCCAGCCCCGCTTCATAATGTGTAGGAAGACGTAGCGCATGCATCTCGAGCTCGAGGCAGAGTCGGCACGCCGTGCAGCAGCACTGAGAGAAGACAGGGGCGAGCCGGCGCCTTGCGGAAGAGAGTGGTGCTGCGAACACACGAAACAAGCCTACCCCCGGCGGCCCATTACAAAGTCAGGGTCCCACCCTTCAGGTGCAGCCGGCAAAGTCACAGCAGACTGCCTACCAGATACCTGGGTGCATAAAGCCAAGATGGTGGTTGTGGCCCCCCCTTGTAACGTTCGTGGTGAGTCCACACAAGCCAGAGGAAGCCCTGGCCCGAGAAGTAGACCGTATTGCCGTGGGAGGCTTCGGCGGCCGGAGCATTCCATACAGCACTGCGAGCGTAATGCGCAGCTGCTCACATGGATTGGCTGCCGAGGCAGTCCCAGTCGCGTTGCCACGCAATTCGCCATGATATGTGAAACTGCGGGCTTCAAGGACGCCCCAACAGCGCCTAACTGACATACAGCGCTCCATACGACAGGCGGACTCTCTGTCGCACCTGAGTAAGCCCGCGCATGCGACGCGGCAACAGCGCCACCGCCAGCGGCAAGTGTTCGAACGCGCCAAGACCTGGTCGCGTGTGCCTATCCAGAACGGTGACGACGATGCATTCGGGAATGTCAGACCAGAAGTAAGGCTTCTAATAGAAAACAGCAGGCGGTGGCCACGAGACCACGCAGGACCACGCTGTTTTGTCAGCAGAGCGCGCGTAGCACTCTGGATGAATGCCTGTGCAGCTTGTGCTCTCCCTACAGTAAGGTACGGTGCCCATAAGAACGCGTGCGATAGCGAGAGAGCACAGGAGTGAGCGTCACGCGTCTTCGAAGGAGACGTGGGCGCCAGGAAGCCCGTGCGCAGGGGTGTCTGCGAGCTCGGCAGGCACGTTTGCAAACAAGGGCCAACATTTTGACAAACATAGCGTGGGTCCAGTTGCCTCCTTCGATGAGGAGGTGAGAGCAGTTCTTCAGTGTAAGGAAGCTTCGGCAATCTTGCGCCGTCCCATCACCGCGCTGCAGTCAACGGTACCAGGTAGACCGGACAATTGGCACACGTATGCGGGCCCAAGAGCACGGCCCTGAGCTTCTTGGAGTCTGAGTGAGAGCGCCAGTGCCTGTTGCAGTTGAGCGTTCTCGTCGACAGGCGGCACAGAGAGCACCGCGGGTCAATCAAAAAATGAGGCGGACGCATCCGTCAGAGCATTTCTCCATCGTGCTGCGGAGCAGCTGAATCCCGACCAGGACGTCGTGGAAGTATGGATGACGGTGCTTGTCAACGCCGCAGTCGCACTGTCTCAGTAGTCGAGATCTTTGACTACCAGAAGAGGTAACCATCTTGTTGCGGCACGAGAGCCGCACGTCGAAAATGCGTGGAAGGGTGACAGGCGGCGCGGGAGGAGGGATATGGGGAAGTGAGAGAGGTGGATGGGGCAGCAAGACGGCGGCGAACGCCGCTGCTTCCACAAGGCAAGTGGTCTCCTGGCCGTGTGACCGCTCCCACATGAAGAAAAGGTGGTGCGTTATTGGCAAAAAGGCCACACGTGGGGCGGCCGACGCGCTTCAGGCAGTGGCAGGGCGCAAGCCTTCTTACATTCTGAGGGAATAGAAGTCGGAAAGTCTGTGGGACCCAGAAAAGACAGATCGCGATGTTGCTATGTGCTGCGCGCTCCGAATGAGAGGACACGCACCATTGGCATCAAGAGGGGCTAGTCGGAGGACAGCAAGGCCACCCCCTCCCCGTACACGACTCCTATGTCGGCGGAAATAAGCCGCAGCAGACCGAAATTGCGTGGCGAAAGGGCGGTGTGGCCTGGAGACAGGAGCTCCGACGGGTGCCCTAGAGCCCGACGCTGGGGTCGGCGGAGCGCCGCCGACCGCTGAAGCTGTTGGCGCCAGCTCGGCCCGCGGCGCACCAGGCAGCCGATGTGTGGTGGCAGAGGACGGCTGCGAAAGAGCTGTCGCTCGGGTGCTCTTTGCGTTGCGTGCTGAGGTGATGACCACTTCTAACTAGGTACTAGATTTGGGGCTGCTGCGAGATGCGTTGGAAGACTTGCCCGGCGTCTTGCACCGTGCAGACGACGAGGTGGGGCCTTGTGATGCCGGCTGCGGCGGCATGGCGGCGGGCCGTACCCCGCCCGCCTACCGTCCCCTGGCTACCTTTTCTCCCCTCTTCGTCCTGTCGGCCCGGCCACTGGCGGTGGTAGTGATGCCCACCGTGCCCCCCCCCAAAACAGCCGACCCCGCGGCGCTCGTTCGACCTTAGCGGCCGACGTTGAGGACGAAGAGTCCGTGCACTAAGACGCCGACGACGGCGACTAGGTGCCGTTCGAAAATTACCAACCACTCCGCCGCCGGCGTATTGGCGGCCACCTTGGCGGGAGCTGCACTTTGCCACCTCGAGTGGGCCACGCCGCCGTCTTGCTTCTACCCACAGGTCGAGGAACGCGCTGTCGGCCGCTCGACGCGCATTTTGGAATTCCCAGCGCTGCCGTGCCGCCCGGGCGACTTCGAGGGGCCCTTCCCCTGCGCATTTTGGGTGCAATACGACTCAGACTGGTCAAAGGCGTTCGAGTCGGTATCGTCCTCCGTCGTTGGCGACGCTTTCTATGTCGATAACGGTAGTCTCTTGGTGCAAGAGATCGGCAACTGCATTCTCGACATCAAGCAGGCGCGGTAGCGCGGCGAGATTTCATTCGGAGAGCTTCTGAACGTTGTCAACCACGTGAAGGCCGCACTGCTCCAGCTGTATATCACTTTCTCCATGCGTTACCGCGTCCTGTCAGAGAAATATACCAACCGCACGTTGTCGGGTAACTGCCATAACCAAATGCTCGCGTCTGATGACAGCGGCATCGTCGACTCACCAATTACCGACCTGTTTGAGTCGTTGCGGCTGGCGCACGGCATGAAAACCATCTCTCGGGTGCAGGTGCAGCTCGTGAATTGAGGTGCGCTGCCGCCCGAAGCAGGACTCTCTATCGACAACCTCCTTGGGCCTCGCAGGTATCGCTTCCAGCCCCTGCCGACTGAAAGACAGTATCCTCCTCAAAGAGAGTTTAGGCGCTGCCGGTGCCCCCGTTACCTAGGTCACACGCGAATGCTCCGCCAATGGACTCGGCACAGGATGGAGAGGCGTCACTCACAGCCGCAATGGCGGCGAAGGCGGTGTCCGCGGCGAGGGTCTCGACTGTAAGTGTGCCGTCGGCGGGGTAAACCGCCACGGCGACAGCGCCAGCGGTGACAGTTGCGGCGGCGAAGGAAGCGACAGAGGCTTCGGCGCCACCTTGACCCCAGCAGCCTCTGTCTGACACGCGCAGACGTTGCGCGACCGCTCCTACTCCTCACTGGCAGCTGCAGTGGGGCTTTTCTCATTGACTGCCGTCGGGCGGCCCACAACATGTTCAAGCCACCAATGCTCCCAACCTCAAAGGTCGGATTGACGAGTCGCCTCCAGCAGCTGGCAGCCAAAGCTGCCCTAACGCCCCCGCACGCGCACACTGCGCCCGTTTGCGCCTCTCTGCGGCAGTGAGTAGTTTTCAGCGCCTTTATCTGGGTCCTCCGGTAGCTCAGGTATGTCTCCGGAATCTTTTTGTCCCACTTCTCCGGTACCCGCCGTTGCCGCTTCTACCGGCGGGCAACCGCGAAACTCTAGTAAGAGCCCTCTACGGCAGACTCGAGGGTCGCAAACATCTTCAACTACGAGCTGTAAGCAAATGAGGCGGCGGCCGATGCCGACGTGGCTCACACATTTGTGGGACACCATCCCACGGGTCTCATTCCGGCGGATGGCTCCGCAAAAAAGACCACGCAGTTCACGACCCTACCTTCACGTACTACAGCCTACCGCGCTTCGAGACGCAGCTTTTGCTGGGCGATAACCGCATCAGCTAGAACATCATCGAGGCCTTCTTCGACGTTGCCGTGTTGCCCGCAAACGAGCACGTGCTTGCATTCCGCGTGAGTGCCCGCGTCTATGCTCCCCCGGCAGTGCCGCTCGGTATGAAGCTGTCCCTCTGTGTCTTGTTTAAGGTGCCTCCGCCGGCGGTCAGAATAATGTGGCGCCAATGCATTATCATTCAGGCCACCAAGCACGAATTCAGTAGGCGGCCCTCGGGGCCGTCGCCGTCACAAACGGACGCCGCTACGGCGACGCGCCTCCAGGTCGAGACGCTGTGCGCCAACCTTAGTCTGACGGTGTACCCAACGAAGGACGCTCTAATTGGCATGCGGAATCATCCGGCACTGCCGCCCGTGTGTCCAAAGCCACGTCGACGCTTGCTGCGAACATTCAGAAAGAAGCTGCCGAACACACCGTCCGTAACTGCTTTGCCGCCGCTATTTTGAACGTGTTAGATGGTCAGCTCAACAGCGAACGCCGACGGCAACACTACGAACGGTAAAGGGCTCACGGACCCCGCGGCAAGTGTAGCCGCCAGCGCCGACAGGGACGTTCACTGCGATACAATTTCTTCCTCGTCAACTTCCAACCCGCTCGCGGCCGGCTGTCGGTGCGCATCATCTTCCTCCTGGTGTGAGGGAGGTGCTGTATCCGGTCCGTGGGGGGCCGCCACGTGCGTCACGCACGTTAAGCGTAGTCAAGAGCGTCGCGGCGGGGCTACAGGGTAGGCACGTCAACGTCGTTTACGCTCAGGGCGGCAACATCACCGCCGAGAACCTCAGATGCTCGGGCCTCATGCGGGCCAGCGGATCACCGCGGAGGCTTCAGGCAACGCTGGCGATGCCTTGGTCATTGAGGAAGCTTTTGTCGGAATCGATGCAAAGTCGCGATGGAGAAGGCTGTCGTGGATGCCGCGTTCAAGTTGCAGTGCCTGCGGGCGGACACGTCCGAGCAGAGGGGAGCGGCGGAGGAGGCAGTCAAGGCGGTGCGGGACGAGAGGAAGTGGGGCGCTGCTTGTGAAGTTGCTGTGGCCGCTTGCCAGAGCACTCGACGGCGGGCAGGCGAACGGTCGCGGGCTTGGGTCAGAACGTCGCAGCTTTTACAAAGTGGAGAAGCACTTCGCATCCTTTATCTACGACATCCAAGGCCGGTCAGCCGACAGTTGCGACCAGTTGCGCCTCGAGCAGCACACGCTCAGGTGCCTGCAGGAGCGGAAGCGATACACATTGCGGCCTATTCACTCTTTGGCGTACCTGCTTGACCTAGGATACATCAAGGCGGCAGAGAAGCCGGCTGCGGCGGAGGCCACTGAGGCCTTTGCGCTTCTTAAGAAGCTGACGGAAGCGCAAGACGTCAAGGTGGCGTTAGGACTTCACGGTGTCACGGACGAGAGCGGCCCTCCTGCCTCGTACAGCAAGACCACGCACGAGCATATTATGCACTAGTAGGGACAGTTCAAGTCCATGGCGGGGGGGCGGTTTGAGCTGGACGTTGTGTGGGAGGCGTCCACTGTGCGTGATCCGTTGTGCTGGTGGGTGACGTTGGGAAAGCACGTGCCGAGTCTCCAGGCTGTGGCCGTGTGCATCAAGAAGGCACCAGTCGGCTTTGCGGCAGGAGAGCGATCGCTTTACAATGCGTCGCAAATCCAGAGGCCTCTCCGCACCCGGCTCTCTCACGCGCGCCTGCACAAGCTCCTCTACATCTTCAACAACTCTAGGGCGTTGCCCCATGCGGATACGAAAGGGGCGTTGGCTTTGACGTCTAGCACCGACGGGATCTTTGGTGCAGGCGGGATGTCGGACCAGTCCGAGGAAATAGATGACGCAACGGAGGGAGATGTGCATTCTTACGCCTCATTGTGAAATTTCAATGAAATGTCAAGGTAACGCGCAGACCCTTTCCTCCGTGAAGTTCATGTAACGCGAAATTCTTACGCTTTCTTACAAACGTGTCTCCTTCGGAGTGGCTCGAGCGTCCCAGCGGCGCTTCGGCGGGAGCGAGGAGGCGGGTGGCGACGGCGATCGGGCGACCGCACGAGTCGGACGCTGCAACGAGTACCCAAATCATGCAAGGAACTTCGGGCAGTGAGTGGTGGAACGTGTTCTTGTGACGACAAATGGTTGCCGGCTTCGGACTTAGAATCGCTCTGGGGGCCCTTCTTACGGCCTTTCGCCCGTCGCAAGGGGAAGGGAAGACGAAACTTGTCACTCCGGAAGACAGCGTACCTCTATTCCCTTACCCGCCCAGAGTCTACCATCGGCATGAAGGTGCTGCGGCATGGTCCAGGGAGCCTCTCACACGCCCATCGATGCATACAAAAGGGACTCGCGCTCAGATCGCAGGGCCGCCTTTTGTCTCCATCACCATTCCACATCGCGCTTTCTGTCCCCGACCGCCCTCGTAACTATCCCTGCCCCTTGTGGTCGGCGTCTATCCGCCGCTGTGTTCCCGACACACTACCCTGCCCAGCCACATCCCACAAGATGGGCTTCACCACGACGCTGGCCGTCGCGGCAGCGCTGGCGATTGCCGCGGCGCCCGCCGCCACCGCCCACTCGCCCTCCGCCGCGGCCGCCTCCTGGTCCGACTCGGGCCCACGTGGCCCACCCCAGTGGGAATACCTCCTCCCCGCCTCGATCTTTGCCATGTGCGCCCCGTCGGCGCCGTATCCGAGCCCCATTGACGTGCCCCAACGGACGCTCCGCGCCGCTTCGGGCCGCTCTTCGGTCGGTGACGTGGCGCGCCAAGAGGCCACCCGCCTGACCGCCGAGGCGGTGGCCAATGGAATCCCCTCCGTATTGTCTTGTCCAACGGATATGATACCACGGGTGTCGACTTACGCGGGGTGGGGCGAAAAATTCAGCAACGTGCCGGGGATTGGGCTAGTTTCCAATTCCCACCTGGGATTGTCTGAGAGGATCGGATCCCGCAGGAGATCCGTCTCCGGCGGGGCCCAGCTGCCTCGAGCAGCCCCCCCACCCGTAGCCACACGGGCGGGGTGTCCGGACCGACCTCACAGCCGCTTAAGGGCGACGCGCCCGCGTCACCCCCTGCTTCCTCTGGCTCCGCACTTCCGCTGTTTTTCCGTCCTGGCGAAAAAACGGCGTGCACCCGCTCGGGGTGGGCGTGACGGAGCTGCGGACCTTATGGTGTCACTCTCGGCATCTACACCCCATTTGGGGAGCGGCTTCTTTGACTTTTGTCTCGCCGCGCCAGCGGCTTTCAGGCTACGGGTACAACTGGGGCGATCACCCCCACCCCTGTCCTCCTGTTCTTTCTCCTGCTCCTTGGTGTGGGCTTGGCGACCGCGTCGCCCTCGCTCGTTCTCCCCCCCCAGAACCCCCCTCATTCCCACCCTATGGCCTCCGTGGCCTCGTTCGGTGCTGTTTCGGGCGCGGGTGTTGGGCCGGGTAGCAGCCTTGTCGTCTTGGCGTGTGTCGGTTCAGGCTCAGCTGGGGGCCGCTGCGACACGGGCTGCGGCCACAAGGATGGCCTTGGCGGCATCGCCGATGACGGGGGCGGGCGCCCACCCGACCGGCCATCCCCACTCCCCGACAGGGCGTGACGGCCGACGGTCGTGGGGGGCACGCCGGCGCGGGCACGGTCGCGACGGCCGTGGACGGCGTCGGCTCGGATGACGGCGAGCACGTCGAGGTCTACGACTCGACGGGCCCGTCGTCGCCTTGGCGCCGACACGCCGCCCGTCGGGACGCCTTCCGCCCCGTGACCATCCGCGCCGTGCGGGCCACCAGGCCCGCCATCTTTAGATTTTCGCTCCCGCCCGACCACTCGGCCTTCCTGGCTTTCTTTGAGGTAGTTGGGGACACTTGATTTGCGGGCGTGGTCGCGCGTCTCGGCAACACGGCGACGGCGGAGCTGTCCTTTGTCTACAACGTGGCCGCCTGGTTGCAGCAGCTGCACAACAGGCAGCGGTCGCGCGAGTGCGCCGAAGAGCGGGCGGGGCGGGCCGTCTCGTCCTTCGACATTCGCACCCGGGTGGCTTTGCACCAGCTGTTCACGTTGGTGAGCACTAAGTACAAGGCTGTTTCTCAACATGGGAGAACCAAATATACTAGCCCTCGGCACCACCTCTGAGCCGCTGGCGTCGGGCTCGGCCGACTTTGTGCGCCGCGTCGACGCGGCCATGGTGCTCGGCGGGACCAAAACCTACTGCTTTTGGCCCCGCGCCTGGTGGTTGGCCGACCTCGGCCTCACGACGGGCCGCGCCATTGCCGATACGACCGCGGTCGTGCGCCCGCGCTACCACGACGGCCCCGCGCGGTGCGCCGACCCCGCCAATGTGACCACCTGCCGCGGCGGCTTGCTCATCTCTTACTCCTTCGACGACCCGACGGGCACCGCCGGCGCATTTCACGCGTCAAGCTGCGTGGACGCGCCCAACTCGCCCCGCTCGGGCGCAGAGCCGAAGACCGTCCTGGTCGCCAACAGCACGGTGCCGAGGCACCGCCTCGTCCTTTTGGCCATCCATGACGGCCTCCGCGCCGCGCCCGCGCCCGTCCTCGACGCCCTTGGCGTGTCGCCGTCGGTCATCACGCGCCCCGACGTGTGCATCGTCGCCGCGTGGTTCGACAACGGCCTTCACATCCACTGGCCGGTGCCGCGCCTCTCCCCCTTCGCGCCGACCGAGTTGCTCGCGCGGCCCGTGCCGGGGCTCAACGTGCACCTCGTCAACAAGGCGTGAGGGGACGCCCACGGCTGGTCCGAGGGCAGCCTCCAGTCTGCCGAGCGGGCGCTGCGCACGGCAGGCGCGCCGGCACCCAAGTGGTTGAAGTCGGGCGTGTACGACGCGGTGACTGCGCGGTTCAACAAGGGCGCGTTTGCGGGCGCGGGGGAGGGGGAGGGGGGGGGCGCTGCCGCCGTACCACTGCTGCGAGGGGCGGGGGCTCGCAAGCTGGTGCCACAAGTGGCGCCCTTGTCCTGTACAGGAAAAGAACGTATTTTGCTGGTGCTTTTGGGGCGGGACGAGGGGTTGGGACGCGCCCCTACAATGGTCGGGTGCGCTGACAGAGTCGCACTGCGTGACGAAAAGGTGTGAAGCGAGACACTTGCTTTGAAAAAAAAAAAGAAAGAAAAACACAGACCGGGGTGCGCGGCGACTGGGCCGCGCGACCGCCGCCGCCCCCTGAAACAACCGCCTCCCCACCAGTCCGACCGCGCGCCGCGACCGTGTCGCGGCCACGCGTGGCACTGGGGTGCGGCATCGGCCACCCACCCAGCCCCGACGGCGCGAAGGACCGACGGGGTCGACGAGCGCAGCCGCACGCCGCGGTCCACCGCCGCGGCGACGTGCCTGTCCCCCCGACCGCCGCGCCGGCGCGCCCCCCCCCTCCCTACGGGCGCGGCCGCGCACCCCGCGGCCCGCCCCCCCAACGGC
>ENA-ORXT01006211-ORXT01006211.1-marine-metagenome-genome-assembly--contig:-NODE-6211-length-11215-cov-4.186658_pt1 | contig 11215 bp, 10 predicted proteins | sample MGYA00237868_ERZ511482 | MGnify/ENA metagenome assembly ERZ511482
TCGGACTAATCGTATCCCGAGCGTAACGGTCCGCCGCTGCGGTCGAGGGGTACATGCGACAAAGCAGTTAGGCAACTTTAGACGGGTAGCCAACTTATAAAAGTCTCACATCTAGTGTCTCATATCTAATGTCTAGCATTATAGTACCAACTATTGTCCCGAAATTCCATCGCCCGAATTCACCATAAAATCTAGAAACCATGGCAAATCCCAAAGAAAACACGGCATCCTTTATTGTTCGTTTCTCTCAAAAAATTTTTGAAGACGAAGGAGAATCCAATATTCAATGGAGGGGAAATGTCTCTCACATTCAGGGTGGAGAAAAGTTAAATTTTACCGACTTCAACGATGCAATGATTTTTATTCAAGCCAAGCTTAAAGATTTAACCATTAATGCAACACAGGATAAAACGCCTGAAGAACGGGATGGGTTGTTAGAGAAAAGTTTGGATGTTTGGAAAAAAGTAACGCAGCACGGTCCCAAATTTTTAGCCGATACCATTAAAGACCCTAAGAAACAAGTCCAACAAATACAGGGACAAATACAAGGGCAAATCAGTCAGTTGGGAGATGAGATTTCTGAAAAAGTGGAGATCGATCAATGGCGTAGTGCCAGTCGTTCTGATTTGAAAAAAATGACGGAAGCGATTGAGAAACTGTCGGAAGAAGTTACTCGCCTCAATAAAAAGGTGGATGAGATCAATAAGTAGTGCTCGTCAAATGGATTTATGGAATAAGTTTGAGGAACTGGCTTTGCTTAGAAACAAGGCTTCTTTAGTGGTACAAACGCTGGGGCAATTTAAGGTTTGGCTGAATGGTCAACCATTGTTGGAAAAGGACTGGGGTAGAGCCAAGTCTATTCAGCTGTTTCAGTTTTTTATCTCCAATAGAAATCAAAGCGGATTACACAAGGAGGTCATTATGGATAGAATATGGCAGTCTGATCACGACCAAGATTTCAAGGTGGCTTTGCATGGTATTAATAAAATTTTGGAACCCAACCGTAAGGCAAGGACACAACCAAAATATGTGGTTCGACAAGGCTTGAGTTATGCCCTTAATACCGATGATGTCTGGATAGATGTTGCGGTGATTGAACAGTTCATTGCTATTGGTAATCAGGCTCGATTTAAAGACGACGAATTGAGTCAAGCTGCGCTTCAAGAGGCTATTGATTTATACAAAGGTCCTTATTTACCTGATAGGATTTATGAGGATTGGTCTTCTGAAGAAAGAGAACACATCCAAGTATTGGTTTTAGATGCGTTTATGTCTTTGGCTGCTATAAAATTATCCATTAACCCTTCCGAAACCATTCGTTTGACCCAACAGGTGTTGCAAATTGATCATTGCTGGGAAGAAGCCTATCGGCTTCAAATGCAGGCTTTTATTGAAAAAGGCAATCGTCCACAAGCCATTAAAACCTATGAAAAATGTGTCTCAATTCTCAATGAGGAATACAGCATTTCTCCTTTGCCAGAGACCAAAGCATTGCTTCAAGAGATTGTGGCTCGCTGATGGTTGACTTGGTGTTTTCTGTGTTGTGTGGAGACGCAAGATCTTGCGTATCTACGGGGATTGTTCCAATTCCTTTAAATAAATATTTCGGACTTCTTCTATGTGAACATCCAAATTTTTGACATCCCATTTACTCACATCTATTGGTGCAGACACAACGACTTCTACCTGTGTGGGATGAAACATACTGCTTCCCTTTGGCATCACATCATGTGAATTTTTCATAATAATCGGAATGATGGGAACGCCTCCTTGCATTGCCATATGGAAAGCCCCTTTTTTGAATTTCCCCAACTTTTTACTGGAACTACGAGTCCCTTCAGGGGCTATTACGATAGATGTCCCTTCTTTTAGCGCATCTACAGCCGGCTTTAATGCCTCTATGGCTTTCTCTTTATTGGCTCGATCTACAAACACAAATCCCGTCGCTTTGAACAAAGGTCCCAAGGGATGATATGCCAACTCCTTTTTGGCGACAGGGCGTACGTCTTTTCGTAAAACTTTAGCCAAAATAAACAACTCAGAACTGCTCTGGTGGTTAAACAAAAAGACTGCTGGGCGATTGACCAAATACTCTTTTCCTTTAATGATTAACTCAATTCCAGCCAACATGGAACCCAAGTCGCCCACGGTTTCTATGGTCGCATTGATGCCATTGCGAGTCGACATGGTTAAACCTCCCGTCAATAAACCTCTTACGACAGATGGATAAAAACTCCATAAGGCAAGTCCTGTACGAATACTATCGGTTAATGGAGTAGTCGCCTGATCTTTAAAGCGATGAATGGGCCAATTGTTCTCAAAAGCCAATTGCGATAGTTTCTTGTCTGGATTGATGGCTACTGGATTTCCGACGGCTTGTAACAAGGGTAAATCTTCATAACTATCGGTATAAAAATAACTTTTATTCAAGTCTATTTTTCTAGGTTCCGAAAAAGCTTGTGCTTCTGTTGCTTTCCCATCACCCCAACAGGAAACAGCTATATTACCCGTTATTTTCCCTTCTATCACTTCTAACTTAGTACACAATACATGGTCAATACCCAAATCTCTTGCAATGGGATTTACTTGATAAGGAGTAGCCGCTGAAACGACTGCAACTGTATGTCCTTTTTCCAAATGAGACAAAACCATAGCTCTGGCTTCTGGATAAATGGCGTGTGCCAAATGCTCCAAATAGATTTGTTCTCCTAGTTCTTCAAAAATATGTTCACTTTCGCCAATCACCCCTTTGGCGCCCATAGCCGCCATACTGGCAAAGTCTTCATCATTCGTTTTGTACATCAAAAATCCCAACAACTGTGCTGATAATTCTCTGGTGGTCATTTGTCCACTCAACAGCCTTGCTTTAAAGAATTGTTTCACCGAAAAATCGTTGATCAGGGTTCTATCAAGATCAAAGAAAGCAGCGATGTGCTTACCATATTCTTCGGATTCCAAGGTAGATTCACTCAATACTTTAAGGTCGTCTCCTGGTACCATATCTGGTTCGTTTGCCATTGGTTCTTCAGGTATTGCTGGAGCGACATTCAATTTTTGCAGACGAGTAAAACAATCTGAAACAGCATGTAAATTTGCCAAGCAGTCACGCATTGATTGCAATATTTCAGGGCTAGGGTTGTGTGAAAACTTTTTATTTTGAATCAAGCGCAATCCGTTATCCAAGAATGGCTTTGAGAGGCTATCGAGTTTCCTGATTTTACCCTGCCAATGCATTTCTTTGCCTTTAAAAACACAGGCTTCAATGAACCCCTGTCTCGAAAACGATACTTCTTTATCCCACATCAATAGGGTCTCCAAACAAACTTTATAGGCTTCTATGTAAGTCAGCAACATAGACTCTGCGACAGAGATGTTTTGCTTTCTTAATAATTGATTGATGCCCCTGTTTCCTTTCTTGATAAGTGTTTGCCAATCAGGAGACATATTGTTCAACTCTGCCTCAATTTCATCACTAAATTCTGCTCGATTGGTATAAAAGAATTCAAATTTGAACAGGTCTCTAAGCACCATTATTTTTTTCCAAAAAGCAAGCATTTTATCAGGAGCATCGTCGGTAGCTGTTTTTAATAAGGCCAACTCAATAAAGGCACGGTGATAAAAATAATTTGCCACCATATTGGAGTAGTAATTGGCTCGCAAATATTCATTTTCTGAAATATAATATTGGGCATTCAAACCACTTTGGGTTTTTAAGACAATGCCCGTTTTCAATAATAAATTAATGGCTTTTTGAACACTCTCCCCTATTGGGATATTTCTGTCCAGTAAAACATCTTGTTTTCTTTTTTCAATAAAATGCATCAACTGCCCCACTTTGTTGACCAGTTCTTTTTTGGTCAATGAAAAATGGCTGAGTAAGCTGGTACAAACCAAAGAGACCGTCGTAACAGGAGAAATTTGATTGATTTTATGGACCAATTCAAAAGCAAATCGAGGCAATTTATTGGCTTCCGCTTGAGTCTTTTCTTCCATTCCAGGAATAATTGCCGAGTGGTCGCTTTCCAGTTGTACAGGCTCTCCAAATCGAATCGCAATTTTACCATGGTGCTCCCCCATTTGCTTGGCATAGTTCATAAACCACTTCAAAGACTCTGGTTTTTTGTCTTTCCCTTTGCCCTCTTCGGTCATTGCCTTTACATCAGGAATTAGGTCATAGACAATGGATACTGGAACATATTTGACTTCCGAATGACTTTGCTGCTCCCCTTCCAAAATATATTTTAAGATGCCCATTTTCGGCCAAACGATTTTTCCAGTCCTAGACCGAGTTCCTTCGATTGCCCAATTAAAATGCTCGCCTTTGTCAATCAAGAAAGCGATGTAATGTCTCAGGCAAGCTTTGTAAACTTCGTTGTTTTTAAATGACCTTCTAATAAAAATGGCCCCCGTCTGTTTTCCCAATTGTTTGGCTCCAACAAAACTCATATTGATGCCTCCAAAAATATAAGGCCAAGGCATTCCATATCGTGCCAAAGCCATAGTTAAAACGATGGGATCGATATAGGTTTTATGGGTAATAACAAAGGCAACCGAATAACGCCGCATCAATTTAGCCAGTTCTTTTATCTCAGCTGGATTTACATCTATTTTACGTTCGTATCCTCTAGAAATAATGGCTTGCATCAACTCATAACCTATGACCTTTGACACTTCATTTCTTTCTGTATACAATTCCTTCAAATAGGCCAAAGCTTCTTCTTCTACTTCTTGAAAAGCCCTGTTTTCCTTTTTAGAAATGTCTTTAATTTTAGCTAAAAAAGACGGATCTTTTATTAAATTATCAACCATTGTTTAGACTCTTTTTTTATCCAGTTTCCAAAACTGAGGATACAACACATTGGCGATTCCTCCAGGCAACATGTTTTTTGCTGGACGTTCACTTTTACTACCCAAGGCTTGTGCGACATAAATCATAACAGAAGGATTGGCACCCAATCCAGCATGACTGCCAAAGACTTCAATATTATTAATATTTTCACGAACGACTTCTTCATAACAATGTTCCCATTGCACAATACCATCTGTGGTACTATAAAGACAAGTAACTGGCGTGTCTGGTGTTTTTTCAATCAAATCCAACAACTCTTTTTTCGTTTGTGATTTCTTTTTTCCATTAAAAATTTCAAACAATGTATCGACATTGGTTTTACCAGATCTGATTCCCTTGAAAGGCGTGGCAATGGTAATAACCTGTTCGGTCATTTCAGGAAATAAGTTCGCCAATACTCTGGCAAATATACCTCCAGCACTCCAGCCTATCAAAGCGACTTTTTGCCCATGCTTTTCATAAACTTGAGTCAGTTTTTCTTCTAACTGAGGCAAGTAATTGTCTCTTACGAAATTGACGCCCACATCCCATTTATATGCTTTAAAACCTTGATTGTTTAGGTACTTCCTTAAAAATGTAGTAGATACGTCATTTCCCAAAAATGGTGGAAAAATTAGTACAGGTCTGCTTTCGCCTTCTACCTGTTTGGGTATTAGTGGATACAATGCACAAGAACTTACCCATTCGATGATCATTCGCCCTTCTAATAGTAGATAGGATAGCGAGGGTGCTTTGTTTGTTACTTGATTATTGTCCATATTTTTTAATAAAATTTTTATACTGTTTTTTTAGATCAATAGTTCGGTAATGAACTAGGTGGCTATCCGTCTAAAGTTGTCGAACTGCTTCGTTGCATGTGAGATCTTGCTATTTATTTGCACCTTGATATTCCGCTAAAACAGTCAAGAGCGCCTCCATTTTTTCTTCATCTCCATTTACCTTAATTCGACCTTGAACGGCCGCTTCTTTAATGCCCAATTCTCCACTTATTATTCTCTTTAAATGTTTTTCTTCGAATACCAATAGTAAATCTGGTTTTTTATAGACACCTTTTTTTATCAGAGCTTTTTCCTTATTAAAATTGTATTGCCAATTGTTTTCAGCTTCACCCTTCATGCTCAATTGACACCGTCCAGAACAAGCACTGGTACTTGTTGGGTTAGCCTTTATGTAATCTTTTAAAGACAAAAAATATTCATTCGCCACCGAAATCTTTTTTTCATCGGTTTTGGTCTTCGATTTGGGTTTTGGTTTTTGTGCTAAAATCAACTCTTCCAGTTCATTTGCCGACTCCCTTAAATATCGGGCAAAAACATCAATATCTGGTATGGTTGTCGCATCAGAAGTAGCACTGATGGTTACCTGCCCATTGTAACTCAAGATATTTATAATTAATCCCAATCCGTCAATAATGGGTGCCATTGCCATGACTGATTGCACTTTGTGTCCATTCAAATACAGTGGAAACTGAGGACCAGGTACATTGGAAATGGTGACATTAAAAATAGGATTGTGCAATTTACTTAAATTATAGCGACTGTAAATACCAGCTGCAACATTGGCAAGACCAAAAGGCACAGCATCTGCCAATTTGGTTAATTTTTTGGCACCAACTCCTTTGTTTTTGAGTTTCCCTTGAATGGTGTGTTCGTGAATGGTCTCTAATCGTTCTATAGGGTCCTCGATATTGGTTGCCAAATTAATAAGAATATTACTGATTTTATTATTCATCTTACCCTCATCCGATTTTTTTCTAATCGAAACAGGAACATTGGCAATTAAGGATTGACTGGGTAATTTGTCTTTTTCTAAAAGATACTTACGAATGGCTCCTGAGCAAATACCCAACATCAAATCATTGACGGTCATTTGAGTGGTGTCTTTTAGTTTTTTTATACGATCAAAAGACAAAAGCGCTGTCCCCCATTTTCTTCTAGCCGATATATTTTCGTTAAAAATGGTTTTTGGAGCCGACATACTAGACTTTGGCAATTCAGACGGTTCCAATTTGGGGCTCATCTTTTTGACCAATATATCCGATAAGGTTTGACTCACTACTTTTGGTAGTTTTAAAGGATCTTTTACAAACTCAGCAGAAGATTTCAACAACATTGCCAACTCATTTGGAATTGGTTCAGGATTAAAAGGTCTTGGTTCCTTTGTTTTATCCACTTTTACATTCGGCATCATATCATATACAACACCCATAATTCCCAAGCCAGACATACCATCGATCATCACGTGGTGAATTTTTGCAATAACCGCTACAGAACCTGGAGGTACTTGAGACAAGCCGTCTAAACCTTCTACAAAAGTTAATTCCCAAAGCGGACGAGATTTATCTAGGGGAATACTAAAAATAGAAGAACTCAAAGAACGCAGGGTTTCCCAATCTCTAGGAGCAGGTAATGCAATGTGGTGTAAATGCATGTCCAAATCGAAATTTGGATCGTCTGCCCAATACGGATAGTCTAAGTTCATAGGAACCGACACCAGTTTTTTGCGAAACTTGGGTACTTGATGTATTCTAGATGCAATAACCGCTCTAAAATCCTCAAAAGAAAGCGAACCTTCTACGATACTCAATCCGCCTATGTGCATAGGAGACTTTGGAGCTTCTGCATATAAAAAAGCGGCATCTGTTCCCGAAATGGGTTCTACTTTAAGATCGTTTATTTCACCGAATATATCTTTGAGGTTGATCATAATTTTTATGTTTACTATTCTTTAGATTATAATGTTAGACATTAGAGCTTATTGGAACTGAAGGCACATTAAGATACAAAGATTAACCATTTTTAGACTTTTGCACATTAAAAATTTAGGTTCTTTTATTAAAACACCCAACAAAACCTCATAATATACATATTACAGTCCAATAAATAGTGAAATTTCAAGCATTTTATTATTTGTAACTCATCTGTAACTCGTCTATTTCATCTTTGTGGTAAAATTAGAAAATACTGTGTGTTTCGAATTATGAATAATTAAAATTCTCGAAAACAGAATACCTCTAAATTTTATTAAAAAAATTATAAAACAGGTTGTTTCAAACAATCAAAAAAACATAAAAAAATGGCAAAAGCTAAAGTAAAAACAAAAAAAGCAGCAACCAAAAAAGCAGCTTTAAAGTCTCGTGTTAAAACCTTGAACAAAGGTATTATTACTACTTCTGACACTGTTTATAATATTTCAAAAGAATTGGGTAAAAAATGGAATGCATTTTTAACCAAAGCAGTAAAACAAACAGAACCTTTGACAGAAAAGCAAATTGACTTGGCTTTTGATGTAGCCGAAAGAGCAAAATTACAGGTAGTTATTGGTAAAGAGCGTTTTGAATCTTTATTTGGATTAGAGCAGCCTCTTGGTAAAACAATCACAGAAACCTTGTCTCCAAAAAATGTAGCTAATAACGTAGCCAACAAAGTATCTGATACTGTTTCTAAAATTGGTGCTTATGTTTCTAAAGCAGAAAAAGAAGGAGAAGAATTGACAGCTAAAGCTAAGAAAAAAGCCAAAAAAATGGCTAAAAAATCAGCTACTAAAATCAAAGTAACCAAAGAGGTAGCTGAAGATTTGGTTGAAATGGCAGAAGATAAAGCTCAAGAAGTTGTTGGTGCAACGAAAGCAAAAGTATCTTCAAAGAAAACCAGCCCTAAAAAAGCAAAAACAGCTAAGAAAGCAAAAGCTGCTAAAAAAGAAGCAGGCGACGATTTGAGTATGATCAAAGGAGTTGGACCAAAAACAGTAGAGAAGTTGAATGAATTGGGTATCTACTCTTTTGAAGCAATTCAAAAATTAACCAATGCTGAATTGAATGCTGTAATCGGGTCTTTGGGAAATCGTTTTAAGACGACTAAAGCTGCTGATTGGAAAAAGCAAACCAAAGTTGCTTGGGCCAATAAAAAATAATTAGATGCTAGCATTAGAATGCTAGATAAAAGATTTGAGACTAAAACAGCATTTTCAAATTATTGAAAACCAATAACTTGAATAACTTATAGGCTACCCGTCTAAGGCTGCCTAATATTTTTTCAAATCCACCCCTCGGCTACGCTCGGGGTTCAGACTAATCGTACCCCGAGCGGAGCCGAGGGGTACATGCAACGAAGCAGTTTGGCAACCTTATAAAAGTCTCACGTCTAGCGTCTCATATCTAATGTCTAGCGTTAGAATGCTAGATCTAAAACTTGTGTTTGTTGCAAAACAACAACAGTCTCGAATCTAATAAATAATTTCAATTTTAAAATTTAAAATAACCATATAATGGCTAAGAATAAAAAGAACATCAAGTTCAATTTCAACAATATAGATGAAGTAGCTGATTACACCAAACAGCAACTTTTCAAAGCAAACGATTACGTTATTTCTAATTCTGAAGACGTATTAAATGCTTCGTTGAAAAGAGGTGAAAAATTGCAGCGTTTCTCTCAAAAAACAGTTGACAACAGCTTTAGAGCCGTTGCCAATCAGCAAGATAAGTTTTTTGATCGCTTGGATTCTGTAAAATCATATTTACAAAGAAAAGAGCGTAAAGTGAAGGCTGCAAAGGCTTAAAACTATCGTACTTTTACGTATTATAGTTTAAACTATTTAGCTCTATAAACAGTTAAAAAAGTCAAGGTGTATCAACATCTTGGCTTTTTTCATATTAGAACTTGGTAAGATTTTTGCCGTCTAATGTAAGGATTTGCTTATGCTGCAAAGACTCCTTTTTTACCCAAACGACCAAACAGATGAACGATACAGATGATAATAAGGATGGTACCAAAAAGTCGGAAAACCCAAATCTTTTTTGGTTTGCGACAGAAGGTGGAAGATTGTTGGTGGAATATGGGATGCACTTGCCTTTTCGGTTTGCAAAACCCCCAAATTCAGGCGATGGTCATCCTGTCTTGGTGATCCCTGGTGTCTTTAATAAAGACGATGCGACTGCTCCTTTGCGCCATTTCCTTAAAAAAGTGGGTTATACGACCTATCCTTGGGAATTGGGGCGGAATATGGGTAAGGAAGGCTATTTGGACCAATTAGGAGATAAAATCCAGCGTATTCACGAAGAAACTGGAGAGCAAATCAGTATTATTGGAATAAGTTTGGGAGGAATTTATGCAAGAGAATTAGCAAAAGCCTATCCAAAAATAATTCGTCAAGTTATTACTATGGGAACGCCATTTAATAACTTAATGGCCGAAACGCATTTGTATAAAATATTCAAATTGGTCAAATATCGAAAAGAGGAAAAAGACCTCAATTACGAGTTAATAAAGGATTTTCCCAATCCACCAAAAAAAGTGCCGTGTACCTCAATCTATACTAAAGAAGATGGCATCGTTCCTTGGGAAAATTGCATTCAACACGACCCACCCAACAACTTCCAGAACATACAAGTACATGGCAGCCATTTTGGATTGGTGCTAAATTTAAGTGTCTGGAATATTGTTGAAAATCGCTTGCAATTGAATGGAGAAAACTGGATACCTTTTAGTTCTCAAAGCGTTGTTGCCGATAAATTCCTCTACCCTTCTTTAGGATCGTGAAGAACAACATTTATGGTTTCGCCAGCAAAGTCAACCAACATATCTGGTCTGATTTTTAGGCGTTTAACCGTCGTTACTTCTCCATCAACTTTGGCTTCCCCATCTGCAATCCGCATTTTTGCTTCACCTCCTGTGCCACACAAAGTGGTCACTTTTAATAATTTGTAGAGTTCAATATATTCCGTCCCTTCATTCAAGGTAAAAGTAGTATCATTCATGGTATTCATATTGTTTTAAGACCGCTAAAGTAGCATAATCCAGCATCTTTTCGTGGGTTGATTCTAATTTTATGGGTGGTGCAACTCCATCAACCAGAGCTTCCTTCCACCTAAGCGCACACAAACACCATTGATCACCTGCTTTTAAGCCTGGAAACCGGTAATTGGGTGCTGGCGTAGATAAATCGTTGCCCATTTTTTTGGTATAGGTTAAAAACTCCTCAGTCATTACCGCACATACAATATGGGTTCCGTAGTCATCGGCTCCCGTTTTGCAAAAGCCATCTCTGTAAAATCCAGTTAATGGATCGGTACAACAACTTTCTAGTTTTTCACCTAAGACGTTCTTGGGGATTTCCTTGTTTTGGAATGCCATAATTGGTAGTAATAATGATAGTATGAGATATTTCACGTTGTTGATTTATTATAACCAACAAGCGTTGGTCTAGTATGTTTTAAAGAATAGTCGATATGTGGTAAAATTCTTCGTTTGGTTACTCAATTTTTCTTATTGCCTTGTTGTGTTGACTTTTTATAGGGCAAACGCACCAAAATTAAGATGATCGAAAATCACTAAAAATAGAGTGTCATTCCTGAAATTTTTGAAGAGA
>ENA-ORXT01006214-ORXT01006214.1-marine-metagenome-genome-assembly--contig:-NODE-6214-length-11211-cov-170.768008_pt1 | contig 11211 bp, 9 predicted proteins | sample MGYA00237868_ERZ511482 | MGnify/ENA metagenome assembly ERZ511482
AAAGCAACCTAAAAGGTATTTGACAGAATTAAATTATACCCAAGTATTTGTACAGATTTTGACCTAAAAGTGCTAAAATCATATCAGATTGACCAACAGTTCTCATACTTCTGAATTTATTTACTACTACTGAACATGCCTGCTTAGACTACTATAGTCTACAAACCTGTAATTGAAGAAAACGCTTCTGTAGAAATAATGTCAAAATGATTCAATATGACTCATCAGATTTCCAGATTCGTATAAGACTTTAAATTCAGCAGCTAGCTCTTCGCTCGACTGAGCCACCTGATACCAGTTTTTAATCCGCTGATCATCCTTCTGAAAGTAAGCCTCAAAGTCCTTTCGATCTGGTATCTTCTGGTCTGGCAGAGCATCTATAAAGCGCTGAGAAGGATAAATCATAATCATCCGATCGGTAACATGGCGACTAGCCACCCTTTTAGGCAGATGCTTATCAAACCAGCCTGGCTTAATGGATGCACTGAAATGAGGATATAGAATCAATCCAGACACATCATACTCAAATGCCACATGATAGTCAGTGATTCCACCATCCCAATAATTCAATCCGTCCTGCATGACCACTGGATAGCACAATGCAGGAATAGAACCCGTAGCCTGTAGAGATGATAAGAATACGTCTTGATTCATCTCTTGGCACTCGATCCCGTAGGTATCATCATTGATAACGGATGAAAGATTCGACTGACTATGATAGACGACTCGATCAAAATATTTAAATAGAGATTTTCGAGATATGAGATTAGCCAATCCTGACTGTAGCAATTTCAATTTAAGTAAATTTCCCCCTCTATGGTGAAATCGGCTTCTACTATTAATGACATAGAGCTTCTTATTGATGGCAGACTCTATATCACTATAGTGACACTCTCCTACGATCTGCTCGATGATGTGTCGCAATTCTCCGCTCACCTCCGCTGGCCCTGGCCATACTGGATAGCTCTGCTCCACATAGTATTTAAGATATCTGTCTAAAGCTGCGAGTGGATCTGGCAGACAGTAGCAGAGCATTCTCCAAGCGCCAGCTGAAGCTCCGATCAGATGAAGGAGCTGATCTGGCTCTGAGAACCACTCTTCCATCAAGTATTTATCCAGTCCATACAGTGAGATCCACTTAGGTCCTCCGGCAGCTGCAGGCATCACAGAAATATCAGCAGGCGACAGTCCATGCTCTCTGATATGTGCAAGCGCAGTAGCTCCAGCTTTAATATGAAAAGTTTGCGCCAATCGAAAATTAATTAATCTAAGAAGTAATCGACTGTGGATACGACTCGAATGTTTTTATCTGGAAAGAAGACCTGATCTTCTTGAGTCTTATTCCCAGGTAGAATCTGGAAGACGCCTTGATTCGCTCTTCTGATCAGACCTACATTAGAACCAGAATTATTAGCGAATTCTTCAGCTGCTCGCTTGGCTTCTTGTGTGGCTTCTGCGAGCATGTCAGTCTTCACATCTTTAAACTTTGTGTAGTAATATTTAGGGCCTGAAGCCCACTTATCTGCTTGTACTAAGATACCTTGTGATATCAGATCTGTAATCGATTTTTGTGCTGTGATCACTTTATTTATATCATCAGTTGTGACGCTTATTCTGATGTCTGCACTGTATCTATATTCTGCATTTTTGTAGTTATTAGAATAGATATTCACACTTTCTATCGCTATTTCATCTTCTTTAAAATCGTACTTTTTAAGGAATGCTTTTACCTTTGATTCGACCACAGAGACTCTTTTCTGTATGTCATCTATGGTATTTGCTCCATTCTGACTATTGATGCTCCACCAAGCTTTATCGGCGATGACGTCTCTCTCAGACAGCCCTTTTACCGTGACATATCTGTTATTATTTGCTTTAGATTCTACCCATTTTACTCCGAGCACAAAGCAGCCCAGCACGAATCCTATGCATAGAATAATCGATGGAATGATGTAAGACTTTTTCTCCAAGGCAGTTGTTTTTATTATTGATTACATATCATCAGACATATGGACCTGTATCTTATTTCGTATTCTAAGATTTATATCTGAATCAAAATGTCGCTTAAATGTCTGACCTGTCAATATCTCAAAAAGTTCTATGTAGCGGTCACTGACTTGCCAGATGAATCCATCAGGCATATGAGGCATCAGCTGATCTTCTTTTCCCTGAAATCCGTGCTCCATCAGCCATTCTCTCACGAATTCTTTAGAGAGTTGTTTCTGTTTTTCTCCTGCTGCTTGCCGTTCTGTATATCCTTCTTTTATGTAATACCTGGAACTGTCAGGCGTGTGGATTTCATCTATCAGGACGACTTCTTGATTTGCGATACCAAATTCATACTTAGTGTCTACTAAAATAAGACCTTTATCAGCAGCCATCTCAGTACCACGCTGAAAGAGCTTAAGCGAATACTTTTCCAAGGTATTATAGATATCCTCACTAACGATGGACTGCGCTAATATCTCTTCTCTACTGATATCTTCATCATGACCCTCATCAGCTTTAGTAGCTGGTGTGATGATCGGTGTTGAGAATTGCTCCGCCTCTTTCATCCCATCTTTCATCTTAACTCCACAAAGCATCCTTTTACCTGTTTTGTATTCTCTCCATGCATGTCCAGCTAAGTATCCTCGGACGACCATTTCTATCTTAATCGGCTCACACTTGATGCCGATGCTGACATTTTCATCTGGAGATTCTACCAGCCAGTTAGAACAAATATCCTGAGTCGCTTCTAAGAAGTAAGTGGCTATCTGATTAAGGACTTGCCCTTTGAATGGAATGGGCCTCGGAAGGATATGGTCAAATGCAGAAATCCGATCAGTCGCTACGATGGCAAGTCGATTTCCAAAGTCATAGACGTCTCTTACCTTTCCATGATACACCGACTTTAGATTATCAAATTGGTAATCAGTAGAATCTATGGATACACTTTCTATATTTGGTTTCACTGTGGTAGGGTCAAATATTTCTTACTACATTCCTATCGAATAGGATGTCTTTCAGTTCCTTTAAGGCTTTGTATTCTTCTGGCATCGTGTGCTTTACAGCTTCTTTCACAGCAAAGAATCCTCCCTTCTCTATACCAGGAACGACTTCCTTTATGGTTTGCTTCGCTAACTTGATATCGTGCTTGATTAAGCCTCTGATAGAAGGTATATCATGCCAATCTCCTTCTACAGCATATGTGGTATAGATTTCTCCTTTATCATTAGTGACAGGATCAAGCTCTATGCATTCATCTTGCCTGGTGACATTCACCATCCCAGTTTTAGGAATTTTCCAGACATCAGGATCTTGCTCTAGTTCAGAATTCACCAAAAAGACCTCTAATCCTTTTTCATGAAATCTATATATGACCACTCTTACAAAGTCTAAAACACTCATATCATAATAAGTTATGCTGTGAATTTAAGAATAATAACTCGAATTAGCTTATTCTGGTATCAACTCTGATTAAGATTCTACTTCAATGATCCTTTCTGCTAAGACATCCCACTGCGCATTTAGTTCATCGAGATTAGACTTAAGTTGATTATGGTCTTGTATGACTTTGGCCTGTGTATCTGATTGAAAAAAATCAGCTTCAGCCATTTTTGATTCTATTTTCTTTATTTTATCTTCTATCTGGCTGATCTTTCGCTCCAGATTATTCATTTGTTTTTTCAGATCCTTGAGCTTAGCATGGTCTATTGGAGCTTTAGGGGTATCTACCTTTTTACCTTTGGCCTTAGCTTTTTCTTGTTTGCCTAGTTCTACTTCTCTAAAGCTATCAGCATTCCTCTTTTTTAAGAAGTAATCTATATCACCTAAGTAGCTGTGTAGCTGGCCATCTCTTAGTTCTAGCGTCGTCTCAGTCAGTCCACGAAGGAAAAATCTATCGTGAGAGACTACCAGAAGTGTCCCTTGAAATCGGTTAAGTGCATCCTGTAACACCAGCTTAGATGCCATGTCCAAGTGATTTGTCGGCTCATCGAGAATGATCAAATTATATGGTCTAAGTAGTAAGTCTGCTAAACACAGCCTGGTCTTCTCGCCACCTGATAGGATGTTCACTTTCTTCTCTACATCTTCGCCAGAGAATAAGAATCCACCTAAAATATTTCTCAGTTTTGTCCTTAGTTCTGCTGGACAATTAGACTCCAATGTCTCCAGTACATTCAGACTCCCATCCATCCCATTCGTATGATCCTGATAGAATATACCGTGAAATACATTAGACCCAAGTCCTATGGTTCCTGATGACGCTTCTATTTTATCTGTGATGAGCTTGATCAGTGTCGACTTACCTTGACCATTTTGTCCGACGAGTGCTACTTTCTGTCCCCTTTCTATATCAAAATCAATGTTAGAGAAGACTGTTTTATCACCATAAGACTTCGTGAGATTATCTGCTTTAATGACGACACCAGCGGACCTCGGTGGATCTAAGAATGAAATCTTTATTTGAGAAGTACTTTCTTCAGCCCATTCTACCCTTTCCATTTTATCCAGCTGCTTCTCCATAGACTGAGCCATAGAAGTTTTAGTTGCACTAGCTCTGAATCGTTCGATTGTTCTTTGCTTTTGCTCTATGACTTTTTGCTGATTGAGGTATGCAGACTTTAATTGTTCTGTTCTAATTTCTCTTTCTTCTTGAGCCTTACTGTATGGTGCATGATAAGTCTGCAGTTTACCATTGAGTAGTTCTACAGTAGACTTAGTCGTGTTATCTAAGAAATCAGTATCGTGAGAGATTATTACAAATGATCCAGGATAGTCTCTGAGGTAAGACTCAAACCAAATGATAGATTCAATATCTAAGTAGTTAGTAGGCTCATCCAGTAGAAGAAGCTGCGGTTTTCTGAGTAGAATACTGGCAAGCTTAGCCCTCATCTGCCACCCCCCAGAGAATGTAGTCAGTGATTGATTTAAGTCTTCTTGCTTAAAGCCAAGTCCTTTCAGGAGCATCTCGGCATTAGCAGTGACTTCTTCTGGACTGGCCAGAGATAGCATCTCATTAAGGTCTGTCATTTTAGTGATGAGCTGCATGTAGCTATCGCTCTCATAGTCGGTTCTTTCATCGAGCTGCTTCTGGACTTCGGCGAGGTCATTATTAAGATTGAGCAGTTCTTTCTGAGAAGCGACTACATAGTCGACGACAGAGTCGGAGGAAGTAAAGTCTCTATCCTGCTCTAAGTAGGCGATGGTGTATTCTTTAGGAATATCGACTGATCCTTTGCGCAGTGCGAGTTCGCCCATGATCAGTTTAAAGAGCGTAGACTTCCCGACTCCATTACGTCCTATGAGGCCTATTTTATCTGTTGCCTTTATGGCAAAATTGATATCGTTCAGTATGGTTCTTTCTCCAAAACCAAAATTTATATCCTTAAGTAAGATCATTCGATCAGTTCAAATTGAAGTTATCGGGCATCTGTGATATGACACTGTATGCATTGCCCTTATTGATTAGTGTCTGAGTCCATAGTTCATCTTGACTGGACTTGAATATATAGTTAGGATCTGATTCATGTATGACCCATGAGCCGATCTCCAATTCGTCTTCGAGCTGTCCTGCAGACCATCCAGAATAGCCAATGAAGAATCTGATATCTTTAGGCTGAATCATTTCTGATCGAATCAAGAATTTGACTTTTTCAAAACTACCACCCCAGTATATTCCTTCTCCGACCTTGATACTGTCATCTATGAGTTCCCCTAAGGTATGGATGTAGTGAATGGTATCAGTCGCGACAGGTCCACCAAAATTCACTTTAGTATCAAATGCTGGAAAATCAGCAATCAATTCATTCAAAGACATATCTATCGGCTTATTCAATACGAATCCTACTGAGCCTTCATCGGTAGAGTAATCACATAGGAGGAGGACTGACCTCTTAAAGTTAGGGTCCATCATGAATGGCTCTGCTATTAATATTGTCCCTTTATCCAATGGCATATGATATCTTTCTACTATTTAAGATCTATGTATATGATTCTACTTCTAAATCCCTTGAAACTCTTCTGACGAATGAGCTAAGGGTCTTACCATTACCACCTATTTCTACGAATGAGTCTATGCCATCAGCGACCATTTGATTCATCGTCTGAGTCCATCTGACAGGTGAGGTCAGTTGTTTCAGCAAGTTAGCTTTTATGTCTTCCGCTTCGGATTCTGCCTGAGCAGACACATTTTGATAGACTGACTTCAGCGGCTCACTGAATGTGGTCTTCTCTATCTGCTTCGCTAATCGGTCTTGTGCGGGACGCATTAATTCTGAATGAAACGCACCGCCTACATTTAATAGCACAGCTCGTTTAGCTCCTGCCGACTTAAGCGCCTCTGCAGCTGCTTCTACGGCAGATACTTCACCTGATATGACTAATTGTCCAGGACAATTATAGTTAGCTGCGACGACTACACCATCTATGGTGCTGCAAGTCTCCTCCACCTGAGAATCTTCAAGTCCCAGTATGGCAGCCATGGTGCCCTTTTGTAATTCACAAGCATACTGCATAGATTCTGCTCGTTCTTTGACTAAGAGCAGTCCTTCTTCAAATGAAATACACTCCGCAGCGACCAGAGCAGTCAGCTCACCCAGAGAGTGACCAGCTACAAAATCATACTCTATCTGATCTCGATTAGCTGCGAGCGCAGCCAGTGAGTGAATGAATACAGCAGGCTGAGTGATATTAGTCTGTTTTAGTTTCTCTTCTGGGCCATTCATCATGATGGATAATATATCATATCCTAAGATCTCATTTGCTTGATGAAATAACTTGTTAGCTCGCTCATTTTTAGATGCGAGATCAGCTCCCATGCCTATGAATTGTGATCCCTGTCCTGGGAATAATGCAGCTTTCATATCTTTATTAAGTCAGGTTACTACTTCAAGGGTTCATGAGCCTTTGAAGTAAAATCTTATTTTATCTGTGCTTAGTGTCAATCAGCGTTAGAAATTCATTTCTAGTCTCTACATTTTTAAACTCACCAGTAAAAGCTGATGTGGTCGTTATGGAATTTTGCTTCTGAACACCTCTCATCATCATACACATATGAGCAGCTTCTATGACTACAGCTACACCAAGAGGCTTCAGTGTATCTTGGATACAGTGAAGTATCTGGTCAGTAAGTCTTTCTTGGACTTGAAGTCTTCTGGCGAATGCATCTATGATTCTCGGTATTTTACTTAGACCTACGATATGACCATTAGGTATATAAGCGACATGTGCTTTGCCAAAAAAAGGTAAGATATGATGCTCACATAGAGAATACAATTCTATATCCTTCACGATAACCATCTCACTGTAATCCTCTTTGAACAATGCGCCTGTTAATATCGCCTCTGGGTCCAGATCATAACCCTGAGTCAAGTATTGCATCGCTTTGGCAGCTCTCTCAGGAGTCTTCAGAAGGCCATCTCTTGACTTATCCTCTCCCATAGAATCTAAGATATCCTCAAATTTATTTTTCAATAAATTAGTTACATCTTCATCATAAGTCTCCACTTTCTTATATCCCATAGTCACAGTTTAGTTTATATAATCACCTTTACAGTCCGCAAAAGTAACTGAATTTGTAAGTATTATGGTGCCATAAAAGAACCTAATCCACAGATATTTTGATTATCCTGTGATTCTATGTTTTTCTATAGCATATTCAGCAGGATAGTGTACCTATTTTTACCAGTCCTCAGTTTCTTCTCTTCTCGGATCAGACAGCTTTACGTGGGGAGAAAAGATCAAGAGATTTTCCCACTTAATGATGGACAGAACATATGGTTTCATTGCGCTTCATACGGGGAATATGAGGGAATTGCACCACTATTAAAGCACTATCATCATCAGAACCATAGTACGACGATTCTGAGTTTCTTCTCCCCATCTGGTTATAATCATACTTTGAAGAAGAATATAGCTGATGTCATATGCTACTCTCCATGGGATACGCGAAGAAGTGTACGATCATTTTTAGATCGCATCAAGCCCAAAGCATTAGTCATTTCTCAGAATGACTATTGGCCCATCATGATATCGGAGTGCCATAATCGTGGTATATCTGTCTACTACATAGCGACTTATATCAACGAAGGTCACTGGTGGACTTCGTCAATATATAGCAGCATAACCAGGCCACTGAAGCAGGCAAAAGCTATATTCTTACAAGACAAAAAATCTTTTGAACTACTGCAAAATGCTGGATTCGATAATATCAGTGTCTCCGGTAATCCAAGAATCCAACAAGTCATCGGAAATAAAGGAGATAAAAAAGCCTATCCATTCATAGAATCATTCATTGAAGAAAAGCCTTGCCTGATTTTCGGAAGCACGTTAGAATCAGATCATAAAATGATTGCTCAAGTGATTTCAGATTTATCAAACTATAAAGTGATTATAGTCCCACATGAAATTGACGATAAGCACCTATTTGAGACAATGCTTCACTTCCCACAGTCCATTAAACTATCAGTACTGAATAAAAATTCAGATCATGGACAGGAAATATTGATTGTTGACACGATTGGTGATTTGAAGTACCTCTATCAGTATGCTGATATAGCTTATGTAGGAGGTGGTTTCGACAAAGGCACTCACAGTACTTTAGAACCAGCCATATTCAGAATTCCAGTTATTTCTGGCCCTAATATCGATAAGTATGTCGACACGAGATATCTACATAAGATCGGTTTAGTGCGTTTAATAAATGATCATTCGGAGCTTTTATCGGCTTTAGATTTCGCAAAGGGCGGCCTCACAGATGAAACCGTTTATGCTTTTGAGTTATTTATCAAAGAAAATTCTGTTGATCTAAATAAAATAATTCGAGAAATTGATGTCAGAATGACTGATTGTTAAGATATACACATCAAAAGTCAGATCTATACCAATCGATTATAAGGAATTAGTTATTTTAGTCCCTTATTGAGTGATACCGATAATACTTTTATACATTAGAAAAAATATAAATATGACAAGTAGATTTTTACATACAATTTTTTTAATAGCAACAACTTGGGCAATTGTCAGTGGTCAAGGAGAAAACTATAGACTTACGGTCAGTGCACCTGCAGGAGTAGCTGGAGATTATGATATGGCATTGTCCAATACCTTTGGGGCTGGCTCATGTGCCAGCCAGATTACAGGAGAGATCGTATTAGGAAGTGCAGGCACAGATACAGAAGCTTGTGATAATGTGAGAACCACTGGATTAGAAGTAGAAGGAAAGATAGCTATGGTGGATAGAGGTAGCTGCTCATTTATTGAAAAAGCAAAGGTAGCTGAAGACTTCGGCGCTATAGCCATCATCATATGTAATAATGAAGTCAATGATACATTGCTGGGCATCGGTGCTAGTGAAGCAGATTTAATGGCAATTGAAGTCACCATTCCTACTTTTTCTTTGAGAATGCGAGACTGTACTACTTTAAAAGCTGAAATTGAAGGTGGTATTCAAGCCATGGCTATCAGGTCAAGTGGTATTCTTGAAGATCCAAATGCAGATGATGTAGTGCTATATACAGAAGAATTTACTGGAGGATTGAATGGATGGACGGCCGAAAGCATCTCGTGCAGCGTAGAATCTGATGATAATGCACTTTGGGAATGGAGAGATCAAGCTATAGCAGACTTAGGAGCATTTGCTGGTGATGGAAATGAGATAATTTCAGATGATCCATGTACTGGCTTTGTTATCTTCGATTCAGATTTTCTCGACTCAGGGGGAGATCAAAATGCCTTAGGTACAGGAGCTTGTCCTACGCCACATGTCGGTTCACTTGTTTCACCACCAATAAGTCTTGCGGGGACAGCTGCTGGCGATCTTATTGCAGTGAAATTCTCACAAACATTACGGGAATTCGATACTAATTATTTTGTAGGCTGGTCTACTGATGGAGGAACTACCTGGACGGATACTCAGATAAATGCTGAAATAGAAGCTAACACTGGTTCTCTTGGTAAAATGAGAGTCCCTCTTACTGGAGTCAGCGCAACTGATGAAGTAACTTTAAGATTTATTTTTAATGGTGAATATTATTTTTGGGCTATTGATGATGTGCAGCTGATTAACTTTACAGGCATCAATGCCAAAATATCTAATACTTTCTATACGCCACTTAGTCATGCAGTGCCTATCACTCATGCTGATGCTGATCCATTCTTTTTCTCTACTGATGTGATCAATAATGGTGCTGAAGCAATAGATGTCACTCTCGATGTAGAAGTCGTAAATACTGGGACTTCTGATGTTGTTCATTCAGACTCTGCAGATTTGAATGGATTAGAAGCTGGTGACACGACTACTTTAGCTGTAGAAGAACTATGGTTGCCTAATGAACTTGAAGTCGGTAATTATCGCATGGACTATGCGCTTTCTGTGACTACTGGTGAAGAGGCAGATTTAGTCGATAATACGGAAAGCTATTTCTTTCAAATTACCGATCAAAAGTTTTCAAAATTCAATGGACAAGTAACTGGAGGATTTAGATTTCGAACTGTGGATGAAGAATGGGGACTTGGTGCACTGTATTTAACAAGTGAAAATAATGCTAAGTTTTTTGCCGAATCTATAACCTTTGGTGTCGCCTCTAATGAAAGTTCATTAGAAAATCACTTTGTGGAATTAGCTATACTTAAAGTGGATGCAGATTTTGCGGCTGGTGGTATTCTTCCTGATGATTTTGACAGGAATGAAAACTCATACCTAAATCACCCAAATCTTGAAGTCATTTGGACGAGCACTCATGTACTCACTAATGAAGAAAATTTTGGCGAGATCACTATCCCTCTGGAAGGTGAAGACATCAAGCTGGATGAAGGATCATTCTACTTGGTCATGGCGTATTTTGATGATAGTGTCACAAGTACATCTGGATTAGACAATAAGTCTTTATTCTTAAATACTAACTCTAATCTTCCTGGATCTGGTCTATACATATATCTGCCTAACCAGACGCCAGCATGGTTCACTTGCTGTGGAAATACGATCATACAAGCGCCTCAGTTAGATCTTCAGATATCACTGACTTCCCCAGTAGATGATGTTCCACTTGCTGAAGAATCATTCAGAGCTTTCCCAAATCCAGCGAAAGACTTCATTAATGCTGAGCTTAGCTTTGATAAAGCAACAGACGTCAGTGTGGTGATAGCTACAATAGATGGAAAAGTGATCAAGATTGAAGAATTAATTAATGTCACTAAAGAAACTCAGAGCATAGACATCAGTGGTAT
>ENA-ORXT01006215-ORXT01006215.1-marine-metagenome-genome-assembly--contig:-NODE-6215-length-11211-cov-8.598527_pt1 | contig 11211 bp, 11 predicted proteins | sample MGYA00237868_ERZ511482 | MGnify/ENA metagenome assembly ERZ511482
ACATCGGTGCTGTGAGAAGGACAGAGTCGGTCCCAGGGGGTCACCTGATTGGTGGAACACAGTCAGTCCCAGTCCCAATCCCAGTCCCCCAGGACAAAAATGGGCAACCAGCAATAAGTGGCTTCCAGACGAGGCCAACCGGGCCGACCAAGTTGTCCAGCAGACCTTTGACTTCCTGACGGGCCATTTCCCCCCTCAGTCGTGAGCTCCATTGCTGGCGGAGGGCCAGACGCACCGCTCTGCGCGGTGGGCATGGTACAAGTACTGGTCGTTCATGGAGATGGGCGGCACTTGCCCTGAGCTCTCTGAGCTTGCGTTGGTCCTGCTCGGGTTCCAGCCCCAGACAGCCTCCGTTGAGCGTCTATTCTAAAAGGACGCCGCGCAGCAGACGCAAGCCAGAAACCGCATGTCGCTGTCCACGCTCAGCAAACTTGCTTCCGTCACGTGCACGTGGGACAAAAGCAGGCGCATCATAGTTGGACCTTCGAGCCGGTCAACCAACCGCGTGATGGGCCCGCGAGAGCGAGCCAGGGTGGCTGCTGTCGCGCAGCGTGGCATGGCCGACGCTGGCCGACCAGACGAGGACAATGAAGACAACCAAGTAAACACTGGGAACGCTGTCACCTCTGGCGAGGCTGGTGCCCTGTTGCAACAGTAGGTGGATGCCGTGGACACTGTGGTGGAGGTCAGTGGCTTAGGCACGGATGACGGCCGCAGGGCACCGCCCATCCCTTTGCCTCTTGACTTCACTGACAAGCTGTGCCCCAGACCACGGAGCCGTTGCCAACGTAGGACGTGCCGGGGTACTCGTAGGAGAGTGTGAACCGCTGTTCCGCCTTCCGGGCAGCTACAATGTTCGCGGGTCCTGGTAGGGGGAACGGTGGGCGGCAGGTTTTTTTGCCGATAGGCATGAGTTGATGAAGGAGCAGACCGGGCTGTGGAACGTACAAAAAAAAGGGCTCGCTCGCTTAAATCGCGCGGCATGTCAACTCACAATGGCTTAGACACGGACTCGCATAGACAGCTCGCACCGAAAGGTGGACACGGTAGTGCGCACACCGTGCCGGCAGTGCACTAGACACGACGGCAAGACAGTCGGGATCCATTGGCCATACCCACGAGACGACCTGTGTCCCTGGGCACAGTTCGAGCGGACGAACACAAGTACATGTGCGATCGTATGAGATGTTGATGGACGGGTGTCGGCAATAAACTGTGAATTAAATAGCAGTATTTGAGCTTTACCGACATCGGTAACGAAATCGGTAAATTGGTATACCGATCGGTAAATAATGACGATTTTCTCAAAAGTCGGTACATGCCAACCTTAAGTGGCATGGGGGCCGGCCCACGCAACATCCACGTAGGATAATCGGATACCGAGACAAAGCCCCGTCCAGTCGTTACAACTCGAAAATTGTAACGACTGGCTACCACAGCTTCCGCAGGACAGCTCTCAGCCATCCTTGTAGCAATTGGATATGCGTGATCCACGTGCATTCACTCTGATCCACACCGTTATCCGCGTCCCACCACACACTGAAATATGTAAGGCAGTCCAAAGTTGGCTCCGGGTTCGACCCCTCTGCAGTGCATGTGTAGAGTATGTCCATAATTATCTGAAATACTTTTGTATGGGATTATATTGCTTCCGCTCTTGGTACCTCCAGGCATCAGTACGAGCCCTAGATGAGTTCTAAGGACCCAATATTCTCTGACGATTCAGGCTTCACAGCATCGCTCCCTCAAGGTGCCCCCCTGAGCGGTGTGTGGCCGGACAGCCTCGTCAAGAAAACGCTTCTCCCGGCCGTCTCCCGCTTCTATGCCGCTGCGATCAAGCCCCCGCGTTGCTCTCTCTGCATGGAAACCTTTCGACGATGAGCATTTTTTCCTGTGTGCTCCGGCGCTTCAATATATTCAGTTTGCACACCACCACATGAAAAACGAGCACTCCATGATACACGAGCAAGATGTACCAACGCAGAATCCGCGCCGTGCCTCCAGTCCGCGCTTCGTCATGCCCCTAGTCCACGCCGGTCTGCGAGGCCGCCGTGTTTGGAACTGTCTTAGTTAAGACGATCCATAAAATTTAGGTTGACTGGCCAATAGATTTTTTTCGTGGTCCAGAGTGGCCGCATGACAATTACGTAGCTCAAATGCTTTCATGATTCTTTCACGATGCTGTGTCAGGGAGGGTGAAACGCCCCGCATGTCAGGCCATATGGGTGGCATATTGGTAATTTTGACCGGTACGGGTCGGTATCCCAATCGATTGTCGGTATTGTCCATCTTCTCAACGGTCGGTACATGTCTGTAAAGAAATAAAATTCGTATTTAATCTTGGGAGCACTCGACCGACGCCGCACACCGAGCGAGGCACTCGCCAGTCCCATTAGTCGCCGACCAGATGGACCAGTAAAACAGCCAAAATACAATATTGGTCGCTCAAGGCACCTGTGTCTGGTATATAGACCCTCCTGCTTTAGTCCAGCTGACCCCCTCTGCCCAGGCAAGCGTGTCCACTGTCATGTCAACACGTGCCTGGGTATCCTCAAGAGGTAGTGTCGCGGCTTCGAAACTTCCGCACCGCCAAGTTTTCTTTGCGTGATAATGTTAGCAACAGAGGGGGCGAGTGGTATGTAGTCGATGTATGTGCCTTGATATGTGGGGACTACATGGCAAGCTGTGGTACGCAGGAGAATCATTGGAGAGAAGGCGAAGGGATAGATCCGAGCTAGCCCAGGTCAGACACAGTTGAGGTCGTATTGCTGGTGCGGTGGAACGCAGAGCCGGGAAGCTGGTATGGTCGGGGTCATGCGGTGGCCGTTGCAGAGTGTGAGTTCGGGTGCGGACGCGAGTGGGGCTCCAGCCACATGTGCCACGGATTTGGAATGATTATAAAATATTAGCCTACCAAGACATCGGTATATAATGGATAAATTGGTATACAGTAATTGCGCACTTATATGTCTCCCGCCCATAAGATGACCATCTTATAACTGAGCGCAACTCGATCGCAGTCCCCTGCGATCGACATGGCGGCGGGGGATCGATCCCCGTCAATCTCGAAGGAAATTTGCGATACAACTTTGCAAAGGAACCTAATGCGGAAGCCGTCGCCGTCGCCGTTGTCATCAGGGCCTGCGGCCGCGTACTATCCCTGTCCCCGCGTCCCCCACCGTCCCCATCACCAGTCCTTCCACCTCCTCCTCTTTTTTGTTCGTGCAGAGAGCTATGGCGTCCCCCCCACCACCTTCCCCCGCTGACTCCCGACCACATTGTTGCCCCTGCTTCCTCCCCACCACCTGTCCCTTCCCCCGCCGCCATTCCATCACGTGTCCCCGCCACTCCGGGATCCACAGGTTTGAGCCGCCACGGTGATGGAAAAGCGCGAGCCGCTGCCAAAGCGGCAGCCCAAGCTGCAGTATATGGGGTGTACCCGACGGCGTGTTGAGAGACAAGACACGCGATTGAGATGGCCGCGTCGGCTGCGTCGGCCGCTGCTATCGCCACGGTCAAGACTGCCGCACCTGCGGCTGTATCACCCTCAGACGCACCCTCTCCGCCGCGCGCCAACCGGCGGGGAGATGGCTCAATGCAAAAGCCGCGGCAGTCGCTGATGATCGACGAACAGCTGAAGCTGATCGAGATGAAAGAGTCGGGGGCCTATCGGACGTGGGCTGAAATTAAAGAAGCTTTCTCAATATCCGTCTCGGAGTCGGCCATCAAAGACGCCTGGTGCAAGCGTGAGACCATGCGGAAGCGGTCATGCGAGGAGCCGCGATCTAGGCGACGGGAGCGCCGCTCGACGTTTTCAGACGTCGACCGGGAGTTGCGGCGTTGGTGCAACATTTGCGCTGGGCTGGGTTCAGATTCCGTGCCCGGAACGATGGCGGTGCCACGGCAGCGGGCAGAGGAGTTTGCCGCCAACCTTGGGGTCACCGGCTTTTTGGCGTCAGCGGGCTTTGTGCGGCGGTGGGCGGAGCGGCGCAAACTCGTCAATATCTCCCTATGGGGAACGGGCGCGTCGGCGGCGGCTAACGTGGAGTCGTTTCAGCAGCGGTTGGCAAAGATCCGGACACAACTCCAGGCTCACGATCCGGAGCAGATATACAATATAGACGAGACCGGCCTCTGCTGTTGTTGTCTTCCCAACCGCGCCAACGTTTCGGCGGGCAGCAGACGACAGGCGCGCGGAAGCAAGGCCATGAAGGACACAGATCGTGTGACCCTGATGCTGGTGGTCAACGCGACGGGGTCTCACAAGATTCCAGTGGCGGTGATTGGAGAGGCGGCGGTTCCTGTTTGCTTCAAGCCCCCTTCAGCCCCCTGCCCTCTCCCCTACTTTCCCCGAAAGTCGACCTGGATGGGCGGGGAAGTGTACGAGAAGTGGTTGAACACCCTCTTTGTGACGGCCGTTCGGGCCAGAACGCAGCTGCCCCGCATCCTTATCGTTGACGACTGTGGACCGCACGGCAAACTGAAGCATCCACAAGTGGCAATATGCACGCTCCCCCTGAACGTGACATCCGTGCACCAACCTCTCAATGCTGGGATTATTGTCGCCCTCAAGAGGCGCTGTAAAGGGCGTATTCTGGGGTTGGTGATTGGTGCTTTTCAAGTGTCGGAGTTGGCGCCAGTCGCGACAGATCGCAAACGCCAGCCTCCCGTGGACCCGCGTCGGGGCAGGCGCCCGACTGCGGGAGGGCGCGCCGTTGCGGCGGTTGGCACTCCCGGCAGGGCACCGGTCGCTAGGGCGGGCGGTGGTGTGGCCGTAGCTGGCGGCGTCCTGGGCGCATCCTCCACGGCCGGAGTGAGCGGTCAGGGTGGTGTGGCGGCGGCCGGTGGTGATGCACTGTCTGGTGAGGCCAGCGCCGCTTTACCCGGCGGGGCGGGCCATGGCCGCGGCACGCCGCCCAGCGTAGATGGCGCCTTGCCCAGTGGGGCAGACATCGCCGTCCAACGGGGCGAAGCGGGTGGCGGCAGTAATTTGACGAGAGTGGGCGCGGGCGCCGTCGCTGCTCCCCATCTCGAGATTGGAGAGCCCCCCCCGCACCCCTGCGGCGCAGGCCTCAGACTTGGGTTCCTTGGCAAGGGCGAATTTTGAGCCCCTCGCCGCGGTGGGGGGCAGCGCTGGCACGGATGTTGCTTTAGGCGGCGCTCTCGGCTCGGAACCGGCCTGGGTGAAGGTCAGAGGTGCCACGTTGGCAGGTGAAGCCGCTCGAGACCGCTGCAAGCAACACCACGCCTCGTTGTTCGTGACGCTTCACGGCGAGGGGACACGCTTGCATTCCTGCTGGGAGGTGTCCGCCAATCGGGGGGCGCCAATATCCCGGCCGGCACGCCAGCAGGCGCGCAGCTAGGCACGCTGAAGCGCCCCTCCACCCCACAAGGCGGGGTCAACTCTGTTGCAGCCGGTGCGGCAGACGGGCGTGTCGGCTCGGCCGTCGGCCCTGCCCACGCCTTCGATGCAATCACCCCGGCTGGCGCGCCCACTGTCGCAGCGCCGGGCGTTCGTGTCGAGCCGCTAGACAGCTCCTCCCCCGCAAGCGTTCCGAGCGGCACGCTCGAGTCGACCTACACCCCCCCGGTCGTCACGGGGCTCCGCGCGGACCCCGCACCGGCAGAGCCCAATGTGTGAGCCGAGCCTCCTGCTGCTGCTTACCCGCGGTCTCGTCGGAGGCGAGCTGCCGCTCCGCGGCCCGTGCGTGGTGTGCGTGACGGTGTGGCGGCCTACCTGCAGGACATGTCCGAGATTGTCAAGCTGGAATGGGAGGCAATGGATACTGAAACAATTTCCCACTGCTGGGTTAAGGCGCGGATCTTACCCCCGGTTATGAAGGCGTCGGTGACAGCCATGCACAAGTCGTACCGACACTCCCTGCGGACTGTGGCCCAGGACGTGGACCAAGTGTTGAGTGACATGAGGGCTGCTCCCTCGGTGTGCGTTGCTTTGGTGACGCCGGGCAGGTGGAGCGTCACCATGCAGTTGACGTGTGGCTTGGACTGGAGAGTGACCCCGAGGACATCATTGATACCGCTGACGCAGAGCTGTGGCGGGAGTCGGGCGACGAGACAGACGGGGAGAACTCGGATCAGCCGGATAGATATGGGGAGGAAGAATACAGAGCACGTGTACGTACTGTAGATGCAGTCGATATGTACACATATGCGAGCAAGCGGTAAGAACAGGCGCCGCCACAGCTCGCCAGTTGCCGGTCGTATGCAAAGTACAAGCAATATTGGCGTTGAGGCTGCCTGTCGGAAGAAGTCTGTAGCCGACCGTGTGCGACACGAATGACGCATCGCAGCAAGCCGTTGCAAGTCGGTGCAGTAAGTGGGCATTTTTTACCTACAGGAACGCAAGAATAGTTCAAGGCGTACACAAAGCAGACAGTTCATAGTGCGCCCGCACACACCACCAAAAACAACAACAACAGGAAAGCGGTCGGACTTCGAAGCGATGCGAGAAAAGAAGTGCAATCGAATCGGAAGCATCAAGCAGGCAGATCGATGCAAGCACCGAGCCCATCCCCCCCCATCCCCCCCCAAATCCCCAATCAAGCCGTGCTCATCACAGCGGATGGATCGCGGCTAGCACAGTCTCCATCTCCCACCCATCGCCCACCCATCGCTCCTCGGTCCCCGGGACAGAAATTTCCCCCGAGGTCACCCTCGGAGAATGTCGAAAATATCTTGAACCTCAAAGTCGATGGAGGAGAATGGTGCCACGACGCCATGACGGGCATAGAAGGGGACACCTCGGTGAAGCTTGAAACCTGGGGGGGTTGCGGCAGAACTACATATAGATCTGGAACACTCGGGTGGGGCACTGAGCCAGAGCCATGCGAAAAGAGGTTGAAAAAACACAGCGCAGTCACAGCACGCTGCAACAAAGTCAAGAGCAGCAAAGCCAAGAAGGAAATGTACAGGTCAGCGTCTTCATTGTTGCCGCACGAGGGGATGAATAAGGAGCACTTCTGTCAAGAAAGAGACTGCGTGCATCGTCCCCGTTCGCCCACCCGCCCACCAACTGCCGGCTCCTCCACAAATGTGCACACCCATTCAATGCAGCGTGACTCTTGAGCGCACAGGAAGAAAAAAACCTTCAACGCACCAAGGCGAGACCGCGTGCTGCAAGAACCTAGGCGAGACCGCGTGCGGCAAGAGCCCACTGGAAGAAAGAGAACATCGGAGAGAACCTGGTGGAGAGATGCAGCGGGCGGCGGTGTACATACAATACGGAGTGGTACGCACCGCCAACGACGGCGTGGGCGGTTGGTCCCAACTGTGGCGCCCAGTGTGGTGGCGTGCACGCATGCGTGCTGGTCTGTTGCAACGGAGTGCAGGTGTGACCGGCGGCCTGGCAGCTGGCGTCCAAGCCTCAGTTCGGACCGCGGCGTCCCTAAAACGACACTGATCGTGTCTAATGCGGTGCGATCGTGGTCTAGTAGCTGGCTTAATGGAGCGACCAAACGCGCCTTGCTGTGCCTCCCCGGTCGGTTTCAGAACGATCGTGTCGGATTGCTCGCATATTCAACGGGGCTGCTGTTGGATAGGGGGCAGGCTACAAAGTGCGCGACCCTGCTTTACAAGCGAGCAATGACTGTACAGTGTGTATCCGACTAAGCGACGCGGGGCCACTTTATAGTAGCCTGCTTCAAAATCACATTTAGATCATCATTTGGGGTGTGTCACTACAGGGTTGGGCGCAATACCACCGTACAGTACTTGCGCCCGGTTGTGGTCTCGCTACTTGCACCGACTCAAAAGCCGATGCGCAGCAAGCAAGAGGTGCCAAGGCCTACAGAGACGGTGTTTGCCAATAGCGCCATCAAACACGCGACAGAAAAAAAAAGGCTCTTCAGCTACGCTAGTCTTCGCCCTCTCCTGCGAGAAACATTTCGTCCTCCTGAGCGATGGTGCTCACGTCATCCTCGAAGACAAATCACCACTCCACCGCACGGCCACTCTCTTCCTCGGACACCCCCAGAGGGTCTACAACCAAACCAGTGTTTTTCAACAGAGAGACCACCTCTGACATGTCCGCAAGGACGCTGTCAGCTACAGGTAAAACATCATGCAGCTGTGTGTGCACTACAGCGTCGATCTTGCTTGTCGCGACTGAGAGACCCCGCCAACACGACTGGGGAAGTTGATGATCGGTGGGGGGGAAAGGGCCGCGGGCAAGCAGGTGGTAGTTTGATGGTGGGGGGATGGTGTGCGGTGCGGTGGCGACGGAAGCTGTCTCACTGCATGACAACGGGGGCACATGCTTTAAGTCTGAGTCAGCAGTTCCATGGAATGACGTCACTGCAGTGTATGTAATTGCAGTAAGGACTGGCTCGTTTATACGACCGGGTCTTATAAACGAGCGCCCTAATATCAAATACACACTGTGCGTTTGTAGAATGACCCTGCGGGGCCACATGAGTACCTCAACTGGCGTCGCTCATTGAAGCAGTTCCAGCTGTTGGGGTGCTGCCCTTCAGACACAACCCTCGTGCGCTTCACCACTCTGGCTCGTTGCAAAGCCCGCGGCAGTCCATGCTCCCAGGACCGGTGTGTTTGCATCTTCTCCCGAAGCCTGTAGACGGATCCACGATCTCCCGGCGCCCAACCGGCCTTCTAAAAGCCCGAGAATCTTTGTGCCGCCGCTGCCCCCCGCTCAAGAGATTCCCCCATCGCGTGTGAGGGGGCGCCCTTTCAAAAAAAACAAGAGGAGAAGAATACAAGCGCACCGTGCGATCACCGTCGCTCTCGTCGACCCCGGGTGCCCCCCCCGAGCCGCGCCCGACCCCGCGGCTGACCGTCACCCGCCGCGCCCGTCGCGCCGCGCGTCGTCTCAACTGCCAACGCCCACACGTGTGCCGCGTCACCCGCGGGTGGTGGCCCGCTGTCAGTCGCACGGGCGCCGGGTCGGCGGCGTGCCATCCCAACGGCGTCGCGCGGCACACTTGCACAGAGGGGAGAGGGGGCGGGGGGGGGGGGCGGGGGCCGCGGCCCCCTCATCCCCCCCAAAACAGAAGAAAAAAACACCCTCCAAATGATGCTCTGGCGCCGCCGCTGCCACCGTCAAGCCACTCGCGCAGTCCCCCCCCCGCCAGCGCCGCCTCCTCCCGCGCGGCATCCTCCCGCGCCAGCTCGTCAAACGCGTGGTTCCCCGCCACCGCAATCGTGTACTCGGAGCGCACCTCGCCAGCGTCGTTAAAGACGCGGACGAGGCCGAGGCTCCGCCGCCCAGCGCCTTGAGGGGGCGGCGCCAGGTGGCCCGACGGCAGCTGCAGGAGCTCCCGCACGAGCGCATCGACCGGCGGGCGGGGCACGTCGGCTAGCGAAGCGAGCGCCGCAAAACGCAGGCGCGCGGCCTCCCCGGGGGGCAACGCCGAGTAGAAAACGCCAACGGCATTGTGGATACGGGTGGCCTCCTCCCGCAGTCGCACGTCGCGCAGCAGGGAAGCGAGGGCGGAGAGCTTAGTAGCGGGCAGGCCGGCCACACGGGAGGGGGCGGGCGTCGCACGTAGCAGCTGTGAGGAGATGCCGGCGGCGACCATGCGGAAGAGCCGCTCATGGCTGGCGCCGTCCATTCGAACGGATGGGTGGGTGAGGACGCCGCGGAGCCAGGCGCGAAGTGCCACCGACGGCAAGGGTGGTTGGAGGCGGAACATGCCCTCGGCTAGGGCGCTCTCAAAGATGTTCTGGAACATCTCGTCAAAAACTGCAGCATGAGACGGAGAGGGAGAGCAGAGCCGGCGTAGGGAGATCATGGCACCGCAGGACGCAAGGCAAAAAAAAGGGACGGGAGAAGAAACTTATCCGTCAGATACAGGACAGCGCAACCGCATAGCAGAAAGTGCTCACTCCGTCACACACCCACCGCATGACGCGAGTTCTGCTCACACACAAAGCTGCCAGTGACTGGCGCGGTCGCCAGAGCAGAGCCGAACTCACGCCAAGCGGCCGCAAAGAAAAGGCACAACTCACGTACTGGTATCACACTTGGCGACGGGCACCGTGTCCGCCCCAGTCACCTCCTGTCGCAGCCGCGAGTGCATGGCAAAGAGCGCATCGGCGCCCAGCATCACCAGCTGCAGCGGGACGACCAGCGTGGACGCCATGGCCGTGCTCGAGTTGAAGCCGACAAGGTCAGCGGAGGCAGACGGCGGTCTTACCGGCGCGAGTGGTTGAACAAGAAGAGGGCAGCAGAGCGACGCTAAACGAGCAGCCAGGAAGCGCCCTACCGCACCCACAGACGGCAGAGGGGGGGCAACGCACGCCGCTCCCACCCGCCAAACGATGCCTCGTACCACTCCTGGTGCCGCACAGTGGATGTTGAAAACTGGCACCGCGACAGCAGCGGACGTCAGTGATGGCTCAGGGTGGCCCCTCCCATCCGCCAACGTACTCCCGCGGCCGCCGCCCGCGGCGTGGACCGGCAGGCGCAGTGCCCGGCGCGCCCTGCCCGACAGTCGGCGCGAGTGACCGCCCAAGCACTGCACGCACCCCGCAGACGTGTGGGCTCTCCCCCCCCATGACTGCACGTCACCTTGCTGGTGCACCCCCGCTGTTTCGGCACGCGGGGCCGAAACAACGAGGAGACGGTCCGACGAACCGGGGAGCCGACACAGCTGCCCTGCAGGGCGAGAGCCGACCTCTGCCGAGCGGATGGGGTCGTGCAAGCGCTGCAGACCCGAGGATGCTAACCGCAAGACCATGGTCTGAAATTTGTTACGCGATCTCATGAACCCATGTTTTAGCGAAGCTTCTATGTAGTGGCGGTCCAATCGCGTTAAATACATCATGGTGTGAACAAAACTGTTTTCAGCCAGTTACTGTCGGAGTATGACTGACACCCAAATGTTCGTTTGGATGTGTTCCAAGAATATACCATTGGAGCACATCTACCGGGGTTGCACATGACGGCCTCAGCGCGGCGATCTTCATAGTACACTTCCTTCCTTCATCAGCCTGCTCCTTGGTGCGGTACTTCACAGTGCTCCAGAGTGTGGCCTTGTACAGTACGTTATGCGGCCGCCGCGGCCGCCGCCACCGCACGCGTCGGCGGTGGCCGCTGCGGCGGGTGCCACCCCCCCCCGGCGGCGCCCCACCCCGCCCGTCGGGCGGCCGCCGCGCGCGGGCGCCGACCCGGGAAGGACGGCCGGCGCAACGAGCGGTGGCCGTGGAGGCCCTCCCCCCCCGCGGCGTGACGCG
>ENA-ORXT01006216-ORXT01006216.1-marine-metagenome-genome-assembly--contig:-NODE-6216-length-11210-cov-3.615288_pt1 | contig 11210 bp, 2 predicted proteins | sample MGYA00237868_ERZ511482 | MGnify/ENA metagenome assembly ERZ511482
GAGGTGTCATGCTCGGAGGAGTCAGTGGCGTCCCACCCGCTAAGGTAGTGATTCTCGGCGCTGGCGTAGTCGGTGAATTCGCTACCAAAGCCGCATCGAGTATGGGAGCATCCGTCCGCATATTTGACAATGACATCACTAAGATCATGAGACTGCAGTCGTCGGTTGGGCGCCAATTGCACACTTCGGCGATCAATCCAGTATATCTGGCCTATCAACTGATGAGTGCAGATGTAGTGATAGGTGCTATGCACTCGACGCATGGTCGTACTCCTATCATAGTGACTGAAGAGATGGTCTCTAAAATGAAAGAAGGTAGTGTCATCATCGATGTGAGTATCGATCAAGGAGGCTGTATCGAAACCTGCAAACCCACCACCCACGAAGACCCGACTTACGTCGTGGACGGGGTAATTCACTACTGCGTGGCCAATATGCCCGGTGCCGTGCCTTACACCTCCACCCTTGCCCTCACCAATGCGACCTTTCCCTACCTCCTGCAACTTGCACAGAAGGGCTGGGAAAAAGCCTGCGAAGACAATGTGGGTCTGAAGAAAGGCCTCAACGTGGTGAACGGTAAAATCGTTTATAAAGAAGTTGCTGATGCCATAAATATGTAATGTCCGCCCTGATTTTCCTCTGATCCCGCAGGAATTAAATCTTCCGCACCCATCTCAGAATACCTCTTGCCATGACCGTAAATCTCCACCGCCTGGACGATGCTTTCCACCTTAGAGCCACCAACGAAGAAGGCCAGACCACGGAATCCGACGGAGGCCCCGCCATCGGTGGTCACAACGCCGCCATGCGCCCCATGCAACTCCTGCTGTCCGCCGTCGGCAGTTGCTCCAGTATCGACATCATTCTGCTGCTGAAAAAGCAACGGCAGACGCTGGACGACATCCGGATCGCGGTGACCGGTACGCGCCGGGAAGAAGCGCCGCGCATCTTCACGGGCATTCACGTTGCCTACACACTGGTGGGCGACATCGACGATAAAAAAGCCGAGCGAGCCTGCCGGCTGAGCATGGAGAAGATGTGTTCGGTGAGCCTGATGCTGAAGGCGGGTGGGGTAGAGGTCACCTGGGAGTATGAGGTGGTGGCGGCATAGTACTCCCGTTTCTCAGATCTATATTGATGGGGCGATTTTTTACCGATGGTTGCACCACCTCCCCCCCTTTTTAACCAAAGGGGGGGAGTGATCTTTGGGGGCAGCTTGTTTACAGCCACTAAACTGTTCAAAACCATAGAGGCTAACTCCGGAGGCGTCTGCCTTTTCCCTCGGCCGGGCCAGTAAATGATACCTTGAAAGTTATCAGGATGATCGTTGCTCAATGGATCTTTCCATTCGTGTATGCCATATCGGTATATAGTTCCATGTGCTGATCACTGTATCGATTTAACGGGCCATTTGGTTCCAGTACGGTCTTGAGCATCCGTTAGCCCTTTAGCTCATCAATTTGCGCACCATCTTCCGTACAGAATTTGCTGGCTACTTGGCTCGCATACTACTCTACTAGCCGTACGGTAGGCTCCTTTTTCCGATTAAAAACGGTCTTACCTCGGGACTTACGCAGGCGTTATATTTTTTTAAGCAAGCAACTTTCGCTATGCCTGTCTTCAAATGATAAAAATCTAACGACGTGATTATTTTGGTTAGTAAGGATTCTGCTGCTGCGACACAATAAAATTTTTAACAAAAAAACATCCAGCTGTTTACTAAAATTCCGCGTAACTACTTAGTTTGTGGGGTTGAATTGTCTAATCGGGGGGTGGAGTAGCTTATTTTATTAGATAAAAAATGATCACGGCATTTTGTGAAGTGAACTTTACTGTATACATTAGCGGTGCATTACATTATGATTGGTAGCTGCGTGGCCTTTCCACATTACGCTGCTTTCCTTACTCCTACTTCAGACTGCAGTTCTTGCAGTTCATACACACTGTAATAAAACGGTCTTTGTCCCTAGGGATAGTGGATAGTGTTTATTACTCCTTTTTCATAGAATTCTCTCTCCTGGAGAGGCTGTTGCCGTTGCCTTCGTTAGAACGGGCAGGCGTCAACGGTTATTTTCTAACGTGTTTGCCACGAAGTTTACTTCCATGGTAGGACTACTCTAATGTAAAAAATTGAAATTCCGCTACTCCCTGATCCGTCTTGCAACGGGTATTAACAACATTAACCGAGAAATTGAGCCTTTCCGCCTTGCTGCGTTGGAGGGTTTAGCTCGTTTATTCAAACTACACACTGCTATGGGCCTTTTTACTTTCTCTTCAGCGTCTGCTACGGCAGCACGCTCAATCGTTGCTTGCCAGATATTGGTACTCTGCTTTATGGGCGGTGGAGTGAATGGGCAGGGGGTGCTGGGTGATTACGACTTATCCGCACTCTCCAACGCGCAAATAGCAGAGCTTCGTAAATCCTTGGTTGAAAATGATGCTAATCAGTTGGCTAAGATGATGACGCTCACCGTGGATGATGCTAATGTCTACGTATGTGATGGCGATGGTTCTTTTGACCTTAACGTGGGTGGATTTCCCGCTGACATGAATCCATATACAATTAGTTTTTTCTTCAGTATCTCAAACACTTGTGGAACCGCAGGTCAGCTATTTGGTGGCTCTACCACAGTCGCACCAGGACAAACATCGGCAATTGTTTCAATTAATAACCCAAGTACTCCACCTGGCTTTACAAATGCTGGGAATGATGGAGATGTAGTATTTATCTTTAGTGCTAGTTCAAATGGACCTCCAGTTGTCGCTAATACTAATGATTGTGCCGTCATAAACGTACCACTCAAACCAATGGGAACAATAACTGGCACAGTGGGGGAAACCATTTGTGAAGGAGGAACCTACGCCGTCACTTTAGATGCCCTACCTGGTGCCGGTCCCTTCGACTTGACCATCAACGGTAATACCTTTACTAACATAGCCGACGGTGGAACCGTCATGCTTACCGAAGGTTTGGATTTTTCCGGAGATGCTGCTTTGATTACGCTGACGAGTATCACCGATACTAACAACGGTAATATTGATTGTACTACGGCTGGTTTGGCCAGTGTCGTAGTGGGGCCGACGGTAAACGAGGTGGACGGTGGAAGGATCGAAGCACAGGATGATCCGATCTGCTCCGGCGAGAGTAATACAATAATTAGTGTTGATGACGGTACCACTGATTTGCTAGATTCGAATCCTGCTGTTGATTATTCCTGGGCCTTAGATATTGATGGGGCAGGATTTGTTCTGATCAATGGTGAAACCAGCAGTACACTAAATACGGGTACAATCGATAATTTAAGTGGCGCAGCGGTTACCCATACCTACCAGCGTACGACGACCTCTAGTGTCAATAGTGTCGATTGTAGTGAGTCTGTTACAACTAGCTTAACGATTAGCCCCAAGCCGGTTATCGATCCCATTTCTAATCCCACTGCTGCTTGCTCCGGTGACAACTTGAATATTGTGGTTAGCGATAATACGACGAGCCCAAGTACAATCTATTCTTACAGCGGCGGAGGTGCGGCAGGTATTCCTGACGGGACGGTTGTTGGATCAGGTAGCCTAATTACGGGAACTGCGGTGACGAACACTACTGGAAGCGACATTACAGCGACGATAGTTGTTACGGCTTCTCTCAACGGATGTGCTTATTCCGATAGCGAAAGCTTCGTAGTTACTGTTAAACCGACACCTGTAATTAATACGATTGCGAATCCTGCGGCTGTATGCCCAGGTGCCTTATTGGATATTCCGGTCTCAGACAATACGAACAATACAGCTACAGTGTACTCGTATTCAGGAGGGGCTGATGTCGGCATTCCCGACGGTGCGGTCTCAAGCGGGTCCATCACGGGGACAGCAGCAGTCAATAATTCGGGCTCGGCAATTACCCGTACAATTACCGTGGAAGCCACACTGGATGGCTGTGTTTCTGCCAGTGAGACATTTACCGTTACTGTAGATCCCACACCAGTAATTGACGCGATTGCCAATCTCTCGCCCGTCTGCCCCGGAGAGGGACTTAACATTTTAGTAACCGATGTTTCGGAAAGTTCCAACACGGTATATAATTATAGCGGTGGAGCTGACATTGGGATTGTTGATGGTACTATTAATGGATCGGGATCTTTCATCATCGGAACTGCGGTTACCAATATCAGCGGAACTGCCATTACCCGTACCATTACGGTTACGGCAATGCTGGACGGCTGTTCTTACGGCAGCGAAACCTTCGATGTCACGGTATCTCCTATACCCGTAATCGCTGCGATAGCTGATCCCGCGGCAGTATGCCCGGGTGACCCTTTGAGTATTAACATAACTGATAACACTGGTAGTGCCGCAACGGCCTACACTTATAGCGGTGGTGCCTCCGTAGGAATTCCAGATGGTACCATAACAGGCTCTGGTATGTCCATAACGGGCACGGCAGCAGATAACTTTGGCTTTACGGATATTGTGGCAAACATTACCGTTAAAGCATCACTCGATGGATGCAGCTTAAGTGATGAGAGCTTCGAGGTGACAATAAAACCTGAGCCCAGTATTCCCAATCAGCTGATTAATGTGGCGTCCTGTAGCGACGTAGCGACGGGAGCTGAGATCGACGATGATCCTGATGGACCTGGTATTGCGACGTTTGATATGAGTGTTGCGCTCAACGGATTGACGGCTGCTGTTGGTAACGTCCAGCCGGGTACGGCAATTCCGTATTCCGCCGGCTATATTTCAGGAGACGCGTTTACGAACACCGGTACGGGTACGGTGAACGTAGTGTATACGATTACGCCGTACAGTGCTGCGGGCTGCGAGGGAAGTTCCTTTGACGTAACGGTACCGGTTGATCCCGAGCCTAGCATTCCAAACCAATCAACATTACCATCTGTATGTAGTGGTAATACGATTAACGCTACAATCCCAAATGATACGAATGGTCCGAATGTATCAACGGTAGACATCAGCGTAAGTGCGCCTGGTCTAACGGCTGTAACGAGTACGACTGGTCTTGGTCTTGCTTATGCTGTGGACATAATTAAAGACGATGTCTACACGAACGTGACGTCAGGAATAGTCGATGTTATCTACACGATTACGCCCACTGGTGGCGGTTGTGTTGGAGATGCTTTCACGATAACGGTGCCGGTTCAACCCGAACCCGAAGAAATCACCCCCGCCCCCGCTGATGTTCAAGCCTGTAGCAGTGTAACCTACTCCTTTAACATCAACGATTACATCGCTAACATTGGCACCTCCGGTGACCTTAATGACGATGACCTGGAATCAGTATTTTATGTTTGGACGGCGAGTGCAGTATCTCCCGTCTTCACCTCCATCCTCACCTCTTTTGGCCTGGAGACCAGCGGATCAGGATCATCATCAGGTGGTACCAGTATTGTCATGGACGAGGTAACCAATCCATTTTCGATTCCTATTACCATTACCTACACAATCATTCCAACCAGCAGCAGCAGTTGTGAGGGTGATCCCATTCTGATTAATGTAGTCCTGAACGGTTCTCCCGATGCCGGCATCGGCACCAACGGTGACCTCACCCTCTGTCAGGGCGAATCCCGCGACCTCTTCGGTACAGTCATCCCTGATCCGAGCACACGCCCAAGTGGATATACGTACAGCTGGACCCTCTCAGGTACCGCTACGGTTGATACAAACAGCGACGAAATGGTCGCCAATGAGACAACTGATTCTCCAACGATCACTGCCCCAACGACGACGACCGGAACACTCATCGTTACCTTCCTGGTAACCGATAATGCAACAGGTTGTAGCAGTACGGTGACCCGTACGTTTACCGTCGACCCCAACCCAACCGCAGCTCCTGCAACGCTTACGACCTGCGAAGATCCAGCGGGTTCAGGCAACGGTGTCTTTACGTTGTCTGACGCAAACTCCACAGTTTTTGGTTCCCAGGCAGCAACTGACTTTACAGTAACTTACCATACCAGTTTGAACGATGCTGATATGGGGAGTGCGGCTATCACTACTTACGGTGGTAATAGTACGTCTGTCTTTGCTCGGGTGACGAATGATGATACGGGGTGTTATGCAGTTTCTACGGTAACACTTATGGTTGATCCGCTTCCGACGGCTGCGATTGCTGGCGATCTGGAACTATGTGTTGGGGAGAGTACGACCCTTACGGCCAGTGGTGGAGCCACCTATGAGTGGAGCGACGCCTCGACGGGGGCAATGCTTACGGATAGCCCGACGGCGACGAAAGATTACACGGTCACGGTTACCGACGCCAACGGCTGCAAATCAAGCGCGACCGTATCGGTGACGGTCAACCCACTACCGGTTCTCTCAATTGTGAGTGACGCTGCCAATAACACCATTTGCCCTGGCGAAAGTGTAACTATGGATGCGTCTGGAACAAACTCTTTCCAGTGGACCAACGGCCCCGCTAATGGAAGCTGGACTGTCAGTCCTGAAATCACGACAACATTCTTTGTTGTAGGCACGGACGTTAATGGATGCTCAAGTACAGCATCTATACAAATCATTGTACGTCCAGAACCTACCGTCACCCTCACCGACCCCGCCGACGTCTGCCTTGATGACGACAACGTTACCCTGATGGGAACCCCCATGGGCGGAACCTTCAACGGCCCCGGCGTAACTGGTAACATCTTTACGCCTGGTATTGCCGGAGTGGGTATTCACACGATCAGCTACGAACTGACGGATGCCAATGGCTGTACGGGAAGCGACAGGATCGAGATCGAAGTGTTCGCCCTTCCCGATGCTTCCTTTACCTTACAATCCACGACATGCCTGGACGAAAATCCGATCTCGTTAACTGGTAACGGTACTTTCACCGGTGTCGGAGTTACGGGATCTTCTTTTGATCCCGCCCAGGCCGGCGTCGGCACCCACACCATCACCTTCATGGTAACGGACGCCAACGGCTGCACGAACAGCTCAACGGCTGATATCGAAGTGTTGCAGACCCCGACGGGTGCGAGTATTGCCCTCACCAAAACCGCCATCTGTGAAGGAGCGGTTACCGAGCTGATTTTTACGGCAGGCACCGGTGTCGGGCCATTTACGGTCGTCATCGATTCTGCCGGAACGAGCCGTACTTATGCTGGCATTGAGGACGGAGACGTGATCCTCACCACGGGTGGCAACGTGCCGGTAAGCACCGGAGCAGCTACTCAGGCGGCTTATTCACTCACTAGTGTCACCGCTGCTAACGGTTGTGCATCAGCCTATACCCAGGTAGTGACTTTAGCGGTATCTGACAGCGATCTGGGCGCGGACGCAGGTGCCAACGGAACTACCTGTGCAGGCAGTGTTTACCAAACCGCCGCCACCGTCACCGGCGGTGATATTCTGTGGACTACCAATGGTGACGGTACTTTCAACGATGCCACCACCGAAGACCCGGTGTACACACCCGGCTCCGCAGACCTCCTGTCCGGCGTCGTGACCCTCACGGTCACCGGTTCCGGAAACGGTGCCTGCACCGGCAACGTGGTCTCCGACGATCTGCTCCTGTCCATCATAGATGACCCCGACAGTGGCTCCGCAATCGCTGGATTTGAAACTACCGATTCGAACAACGACTTCTGCCTTTCCACTGGTAGCGTAGACCTCTCCGCATTCCTTTCCGGAGCGGATGCCGGTGGCACTTTTGTCATTGTCAGTGGCCCGACGGGTGCCACTATCACCGGTAATATACTCGATGTGAGCGGTGTGGTAAGCAGCAACGCCAGTGAAGGCTTTAGAATTTCTTATACCGTAGGAGGTGCGGCTCCCTGCCCAAGTGCAGTGACTAATCTTTCTGTTTACTTCGAGGTCGGGCAATTTGCTGGATCTGTTGCCGGAACTGGCTATGTCTGTTCTGACGCAACGACCTTTGAACTCTTTGACCTACTGACTGACGCTACCCCCGGAGGAAGCTGGCAGGTGATCTCGACCAACGTTGGCGTTACCCTGACCGGCAGCAGCTTCGATCCATCGACGACGCTCTTCTTGCCCGGTGGCACTACGAACCCCGTCAGTCGCATCGTCCAGTTCCGTTACACCGTAACGGGTAGTGCACTTTGTACAAACAACTTCGTGGATGCCTTCGTGCAGGTAAATCAGGCCGCTACGGCCGTTGTGTCTACCTCCGAAGTAAACAATACCGTCTGCCACAATGGTACCGCTGCGGTATCGGTAGCGATTGGTGGCTCCGCCTTATCTGGTCGGGGCTCTTGGTTCACGGCGGGTGATGGTGCGTTCGATACGCAGACCGCCGAAGCGGCGAACTACACACCAGGCGCGCTTGATGTAGGCTCTACGGTTCGACTCTACTATGTCACAAATGACCCCGACGGTGCTGACAACGGTTCCTTCCCCTACAACGCTGGTATCTGTAAATCAGGTATCGACTCTGTAGATATCATCGTTCTCGCTGAGCCGGTTGTATTGGCCAGTGCGAATGAAGAAAAAATCTGTAGTAAGGAGACTCCCACCATTCTTATTAGTAGCACAACCTTGCCAGCGGGAAGTGTGGTGTTTGACGTGACGGCCGTTGCCGGAAAGCCAACGACAACTGGCTTTACCACTTCCGCCACAATTATTGATCCTACGAACGTCGGTCAGCCATTGGAAACGGGCGTATTGGTCAACGCCGGTAGCCATATTGATAGCGTGACCTACACCATCACGCCACGTGATGCCGGCCCGGACGGCATCTTCGACAACGGAGACGACTGTAGGGGAGATGATATTGTGGTTAAGGTGATGGTAGCCCCAGTTCCGGATGTCGCCATCGTCGTCAACGGTATGACGATAGATACTTCTGCAGCCAACAACAATAAGACCATTGAGGTCTGTGACGTAGACGGAAACGTAATCGTAAACGGTCTTGCTTCTTACACAGATGCATCGAATACGATGTTTTTGCTTGCTGTATCAGCGGGCAATAACCTGACCGTTAACGGAACCGCAGTAACCGTAAGTAACAGCACGGTAATTGTAGCCGCTACGGAAACAGAACTGCAGGGACTCATTGACGGCCTGGTTGATTTTCGCCTCGTTGACGCAACGATGCCGGGCATGGTTACCTACACCATTACGCCGGTGTACGACTGGAACGGTGATAGTACTTACAGTATCATTGACGATGTGTGTGAAGGGGAAGCTATTTCCTTTACGATAGTGGTTAATCCGGTTCCGACGATCACGGTGAACGTTGGATATGACGGAAAGGCAATTGCCTTAACCAGTGCTGAAATGCTGAGCGATACGGTTTGCTCCGGTGCGATGTTTGAGGGGATGGTCATTAGCTCAACCACTCCGGCGGCTAATGTATTCGTGATGGTGACGCTGGATAATGATGATGGCCTGTTGGATAACCAAACCAGCGGAACCTTCCACGCGCCAGTCAGTGCAATGAACTTTCCCGCTCAAATGCTGGACAACGGCTCCAATAATCAGCAATTGCTGGCTGCTACGATCACACCCTACTTCGCCGATGCCATTGGCAGTGGAACGACCTTCCCAGCTGATGCCTGTGTGAGTGAAATGGTTGAGTTTGAAATTACCGTTGATCCGGTGCCGAACATTACGGGTGAAGTAAACGGTACGTTGGTAAACAACGATGCTAACAACGGGCAAACCTTCATCGTCTGCGCCAGTGATGACAATGTGGTAGTCGATAATGCGGTAACCTTCACGGATCCGGACCGGACGCTGCTTGACATCAGCCTGACGACGACCAACGTTTCTAACCCACCAATAACAGTCAGCCAGTTGCTGAGGTTTGCGGAGGCAGAGGCGCTGTTCGCAGGTGCAACGACGTGGACCCTGACGGACGCAACGATGGAAGGCTCCGTCGCTGTCTCCATGACTGTATACTACGACAGCAACGATAACGGTGTCATTGACGCTGGTGAATGCAGCGTGGACGCAGTAACCTTCACCGTAGAGATTCTGCCAACGCCAACGGTTGACAAACCTGCTGATCAGGCACTTTGCCTCGACCCCAGTACTTCTACCGCAGCGGTGACCTTTACGGGAATCCTCGGTGACGGTTCCGGCGTCTCGGGCACGATGGTGTACGACTACGTAATTACCGGTGACGCCATTGGGCAGCCAGCGGACGGCGCGGGTACATTACCTGCGTTCACGCCAACGGCAGCGGGCACCATCACGGTCACCGTAACGCCTACTTACACCGAAGATGGTGGCCTGCAAAGCTGTGTTGGAGACAGTGAAAGCTTCGACATCACCGTAACCCCCACCCCCACCGTCAACGACCCTGCAGACCAATTGGTTTGTGCCGGTGAAACAACCCTTGCGGTTGATTTCGACGGTAGCCTTGGCGACGATGCGACCTACACCTGGACGAACAACAACCCATCAATTGGCCTGGGTACCGGTGCAACGGTTGACATAGCCGCCTTCGTCGCTAACAACACGACGACGACCGCTCAGGTAGCGACCATCGCGGTAACGCCGAGCTACGTTGATCCGGTAACACAAATTATCTGTACGGGTGATGAGCAAACCTTCACCATCACGGTGGAGCCCGTGCCGGTCGTTGAACTGGAAATTACCAGCCCGACGGCCGCAACGCTGAACGGCAGTACAACGGCACTGAGCTATACCGATACGGTTTGTAGCCCTACGAACTTCGTTGCGGTGCTGTCCTCAATGACGGCGAGCAGCGCAGGGACGGATGTTTGGGTTCAAGTAGCCTTCAGTAACCCGGAGAGTGTGCCTGGTTTGCCTGCTTCGGGAACCTTCTTTGCACCTGCGTCCGCGCCCGAATTAGACTTCAACCTGGCCGGAGTCGTCGGGCCGAATAACGCGCCGACCACGATCAGCGGCACCATTACCCCTTACGTGGAGGATGCACCGGGCAGCAACGACCTGACCGGCAAGTGCGTGGGTACGCCGATTGAGTTCTCGCTCACCATCCTGCCGACGCCGGTAGCAGATGTACTTTCTGACGTAACGGTCTGCGACGGAGAGGATACCAATACGGGTGTGGCACTGACCAGCAATACTACCGGTACGATATTTACCGTGACGAGTTCCGTAGATATCGGATTTGGTGCCGGCCCGCTGGAAGTCGCTTCGCTTGCGGACTTTACGGCCGTAAACACTACGGCTGATCCGGTAACCGCTGTGGTGACCGTCGTACCAGTATACACGCTGGGCACGGTGAGTTGTTCGGGCGACGCGGTAAG
>ENA-ORXT01006217-ORXT01006217.1-marine-metagenome-genome-assembly--contig:-NODE-6217-length-11208-cov-6.691223_pt1 | contig 11208 bp, 4 predicted proteins | sample MGYA00237868_ERZ511482 | MGnify/ENA metagenome assembly ERZ511482
TTGCTGTGTATTTCCCATGGCGAGAACTTCTCCCTTTTTACAGCGACTCCTGCCTGGAGAGTCCAAGATCTTTAGCGTAAAGAGGAATATATTGAACCCCCATCATGCAGTAAGCACGTAGTACATTGATAATTATCTAGCAGAGTACCAGTACAAGTTCAATCACAGAAAGTGGAATATAAATAGATTTGAACACTTCATATGTGCTGCATTGGATATGCCTTGGGAGATAAGCTGCTTAGTTCTACGTCCTAATCTATAACAAACATCTTCACACGGGGGTGATATTGAATGTCACACTTATAATGGCTTGCTAACTCGTAGAATTTCATTAAAAATTCTTTATTCTTTCCTTCTAGTGTGTTAGAATTTAATTCAAAACGTTGTCCCTATATACTAGTACAGTTTAAACTTATTCTGTACCATATTTGATACCGTCATGCCAATTATTTCGCATATCTCTATTACCATATTTATTTCTTATAAAGAATCTACCTAATCCAACTTTCTTATCTATAAAATAAGTATCACCTTACGTTTCCTCCTTAAGTATATTTTCAATTCTTACATTCATATTATAGAAATTTAAATTTCCATCATATTATGATAATATATAGAATAAAAAAAATGTACTTAAAATTTAAGTACCTAATAGTGGATAGTCACTATTTCTTTTTCTAACTTTGTTATAGCGTGAAATACAAAAGCTCGTTTTAAATTCCTTTCAAATAATCGCTCTCAGATTTTGATTAAGATTACCGCTGAATTGCATAATTCAACAATTAATCATTATTCCAATACTTTGTAGAATCTAGTTTAGCTTCTCATTGTGACCTACGACATTCTAAACGCATTAACCACTGTCCATAGTGCATCTATAGGCAAAGGGCGCCCTAATGCTAGTATTATAATGTAAGCTAAAACCAATGTCAATGAATAGTACAACTCAATGCCTGACTTATACAGAAGAGGTATTCCAATCAAAATCTAATATCCTTTTACGAGTAATAGAGAAAGAAAATTATTTTTCTAGTAATTCTGTAGTATTATATTTTGCTACTGTGATTAGCATATGCGATCTCTTATTTTGTTCTTGCTTTACTTACTACTCTAGCTCATAAAGGAAACTAATACTACTAGTCGAGCAAAATGAAACTATGATATTATGAAAACTACTAATAAAACTCATCATGCTAAATTCCAATGCATATGGTCTATGAATTAATTTTTATAAGCAATATGTTATTATCTATTTTAGTATTTACATCTTTAATTTTCTCAGGAATACTCTCTATTGCCTGCTTAGGACTTTTATTTGTATCAAGAAGAATAAAGAATCAAAACACTGTTATTAAAAAAACCAATGCAAGCTTAAGAAGATCCCTCGATCAATCCCAGATTGTGCATACTGAATTGCATCACAGAGTTAAAAATAATCTACAAGTAATTATCAGTTTAATGGAGTTACAATTAGAAGATATTGGGGATATCAAAGCTAAATCCAAGATTGAGGATATGATTCAACGAATCTATAGTATGGCGGCTATTCATAAAACTTTTAACAATAGTTACAATGAAGAAATAAAAATAGATTATTTCGTAAATAATATCTGCAGAATTTTTGAATCGCCTACATTAAGCTATAAGTCCATAATAATAAGAAAGGAAATAGAAAATTTATATTTCAATATGCATACTCTTATGCCTATAGGTATGATACTGCATGAGTTAATAACGAATAGTCTAAAGTATTTTAAAAAATTTAAAAACAAGCTTGAAATTGACATTAGACTGCAAATGTACCAAGAATATATATTGCTAAAGTATAGAGACAACGGGCCTGGATTTAGAAATGGAACAATGCCGAGTACGGAGGGATCCCTTGGTAATTACTTAATTAGTAGCATGGTAAGGCAGTTGGATGGGTATTGGACCACAGAAAATGATGATGGTGCAGTAACGCACATTTTTATAAAAGAAAAAATAAAATATGAATTCTAAAACCAGAGTACTAATTGTTGAGGATGAAGTATTGATTGCAGATACCTTGCACCGTCATCTCGAATCGAAAGGCTTTGATGTAGTTGGTAAAGCGATTTCTTATGCTGAAGCAATAGAATTAATAGAGACTTGCAATCCCCAAATTGCACTGCTAGACATCTGTTTGAGTGGGGAGAAAACTGGAATTGATTTAGTAAAATATATTCGAAACAAAGCTTTGAATATTCCTTGTATATATTTGACCTCTCAAGTAGATGGAAAAAATTTATCTGCGGCAAAGGAAACATTTCCTGAAGGCTATCTTGCAAAACCAATTCAAATAGAGAGTTTATTTACTACCTTAGAAATAGCTTTATATAACCAGTCTTTAGAAAGAAAAATTGACACGCATTCGATTTTGTTGAAAGAAAATGACCAAAACCACCTTGTCTTACTTAAAGACATATTATTTGTCAACGCCGATCATGTTTACGTAGACATATATTTAAAAGAGGGTAAGAAAATTACTGTAAGAACTAGTTTGCAGTGGATGCTCAAACAATTAAAGGGTAAAAATTTTGCTTGGGTACATAGAAGTTATGTAGTTAACTTAGCCCATGTTACATCGTGGACAAAATCCTTTTTAGGAATAGATAAATATCAAGTACCTATTAGCCGAGGGAAGAGGAAAAAAACAATTGCATTACTTGATGGAAACTAAACTGGTTGTTCATAAAGTATTTGAAAAATAAATTTTAACAAAAATTTCTTCTCCTTATTTTAGATGAAATTTTAAAATGCGACAGTTCACAACAAATTTATTACCCTTCAGAACATAGTCGCTAAATAATTATTTAACTCAGCATATTTTGATCAAATTTACATTGTTATAAATCGAGAAGTATTTTCAGACAAATATCAGAAATTGGGTGAGGTTACACTTTTAAATCTCAGATATTTTCGAATCTGTTATTCAGGAAAATAAATAATTACTGAATTTAAATCTGATCTTACTATTAGTATCCAATCCATTTTAGATGCATCATCTGTCATTGATAGCATGCGTGTAAATGGAGATTCTAGCATTAATCTTACTAGAATCAAACTAAACAGCGGGAGTCTTAATAAGAATTCTACTGACCATTATATTTTTCTCAACACAAAAACAATCCTTTATAATTTGCTATAAAGAGATTTAAATTTTATCCAACTATCAGAATGAAAATTTATAGTTGGGAATTTAAAATAGGCAATTACTGCTTATTTATATTCTGCACACAAAAACAATCTACAGCTTGTCTATGGATTTAGATTCTTATTATTTCGATTTGCAGAATTAATCTATGGAGTAAGAAATCTAACAATAGATTTTAGCTGTCCACTTAATTTGCTAGACACAAAAATGAACTATAGTGCGCCTATAGTTACAGATATTTCTATGCTTATACTTTAATGAATGATAAATAAATGATATCCATGACTACTAGAAAATTATGTCGCGCCTCCAAAATTACAACACGTGAAAACGAAATTATACAACTAATTTCGGATGAATATTCTTCGAAAGAAATAGCGAAACTACTATTCATAAGTATTGAAACCGTAAAAGATCATCGCAAAAATATTCGAAGAAAATTAAACGTAAAAAATGTAGCAGGTCTAATTCGAGTTGCATTTCAGTCTCGTCTTCTTCTATTAAAAAACGATGACGGACTTAGTCCCTTGCAAGGCGTCGTAGCTTATGCTGGGGGGAATCTAGACAACTCATTTATAGAAGCTAGGCACTAAGGAATAAATTTTAGCTGTATCAGAGAATGAAATTTATAGTCATATAAAACCAATTAGCATTAAACGAAAATCTTGCTTGAATTTTTGAAGAAGCCATTGTAAAATGTAAGCTCAAAAGTTCAAATTTTATTTAGTCTTATCTTAAATATTATAAGTTATGAAAACAGAATTACAAAAAAATTATCTAATGAAAAACAAATTTACCCTACCGCCAACGATGGAAAGAATTTTAAGATTTTCTATTTTGAAATACGGTCTGACTTTTTTACTACTAAGTACTATTTATACTTTACAGGCAACGAATATTGAAATTGACAATTCTTGTATCAATGCTCCAGCTACATTAACTGAGGATGCAACCATGACCAATGGAAAACCTTCTTACGCTGGAATAGCAAGTGTAGCAAATATGCCTAATCAGACTGTACTTATATACTGGGAACCAAATTTAACCCCTGATCCTGCTGCATGGGTTTTAACATCAGATGGTATTATTCAATTTGTTAATAATTCGGACACTCCTATACCACCAAATGCCTCAGCAGGTTCTGCTAATGGCTGGATGGTAGCAGGTTCAGCAAACTCACAATGTAATGCTAACGGTATTCCTAACATAACTGTCGTTTGTGATATTTCAATTACATCAGCAACTTCGACAGATGAAGTTTGTCCAGGTGATGAAGATGGTACTATTACAGTAGCAGCATCATGTGGATCTTGCATAGGCGATGTAGAATATAGCATAAATAATTTCAGCACATCTAATACGGACGGCATGTTTACTGATGTTGCTCCAGGAACATACACAGTAAAAGTAAGAGATGCATTAGATGCGACTTGTCTTGCGGAAGAGACTGGAGTAGTTGTTGTTGCTGGTGTGGATACGGAAGCTCCTACACTAGGTGGTCCGCTTACTGATCTGACCGGTGAATGTGAAGTAGCCATGCCTACAGCACCTACAGCTATGGATAACTGTACTGGAACTATTACTGGTACGCCAACACCTTCTTTTCCTATATCAGGTGAAGGAACAACTACAGTAACATGGACATATAGCGATGGAAATGGAAACTCTTCAACACAAATGCAAAATGTGATCATTGATGATGTGACTCCTCCTTCACCAACTTTGACTACGCTAATTCCTGTAAACGCAGAATGTCAAGTCGATATGCTTACTGCTCCTACAGCTACGGATAATTGTGGCGGACTTGTTTTTGTTACTAATAATGCGAACCTACCTATCTCAGGTGAAGGAACTACTGCTACAATAACTTGGCTTTACGATGACGGAAACGGAAACACATCAACGCAACAGCAAGATGTTATTATTGATGATGTGACTGCTCCAGGACCAGATGTAATGACGCTTAATAATATAACTGCAGAGTGTGAAGTCACTTTGGGAGACCTTACTACACCTTCTGCTACTGACAACTGTGCAAACGCTACAGTTACCGTTACTAACACTGACGCAGCATTATTCCCTATTTCAACTCAAGGAACTACCGAAATAACATGGAAATACGATGATGGAAATGGAAATACGTCAACACAAACACAAAATGTGGTCATTGCTGATATAACTGGTCCCATGCCAGATGCAACGTCGCTTAATGATATAACTGCAGAGTGTGAAGTCACTATGCTTACTGCACCTACTGCTACAGACAACTGTATGGGTACAGTTACTGTAAGCAAAAATGTAACATTACCTATTACGACTACTACCACTGTTACTTGGATTTATGAGGATGAAAATGATAATACCACAACACAACCACAAGAAGTGATCATTGATGATATGACTGCTCCTGTGCCAGATATGACGCTGGCTGATATAACAATAGAGTGTGATGCCACACCTCCAGTACCTACAGCAACAGACAATTGTGATGGATCTGTAAATGGAGTCAGCGATGTAACATTTCCTGTGCCGGCTGTAGGTCTTCAACAAGTAACATGGACATATACGGATGCCGCTGGGAAGTCCTCAACACAAATGCAAAACATAATTATTGACGATATGACTGCTCCTATAGCAGATTTGATTCCTCTTCCTGATTTGACCGATGAGTGTACAATCACTACGCTTACTGCGCCTACTGCTACAGATAACTGTGGAATGGCTACAGTTACAGGTACTACTATGACACCAGTACCCATCTCATCTTCTACTACAATAACCTGGACATATGATGATGGGAATGGGAACACATCAACGCAAACACAAGAGGTGATTATTAATGATACGACAGCTCCTGTACCAACCGTTGCATCGCTGCCTACTGTAACCGAGCAGTGCCAGGCTAATCCTACGCCACCTACCGCTACAGATAATTGTGGTGGAAATGTAATTGTGACGAGAAATCCAATGGGTGTTATCACATCTTCTTCTACAGTAATCTGGACATATGACGATGGAAATGGAAATACTTCAAACCAAACCCAAGAGGTGACCATTGATGATACGATGGCTCCTGATCCAGATAATAATCCGCTGCCCGCTGTGAGCGAACAGTGCTCTGCTAATCCTGCACCACCTACAGCTACAGACAATTGTGCTGGAACGGTAACTGCAACTAGCGATCTAACGCTTCCTATCACAACACAAGGAAACTTTACGATAATCTGGACTTACGATGATGGAAATACTAATACTACAACGCAAACCCAAGAGGTAACAATTGATGATACGACTGCTCCAGTGCCAGATTTGGCTACGCTACCTGCTGTGAATGAACAGTGCGAAGCCACTCCTACAGCACCTACAGCTATGGACATTTGTGTTGGACCTGTAACTGCGACCAGCACTGTACCTTTCCCTATTACCGCACAAGGAACTACACAAGTAGTTTGGGTTTACAGTGATATGAATGGGAATATTTCAACCCAAATACAAGATGTAATTATCGATGATACTATGGATCCTATACCAACTGAAGCTTCGCTTACTGCTGTAACTGCAGATTGTGAAGTCACTGAGTCTATGGTAACTCCACCTACCGCTTCAGATAATTGTGCTGCTGATCCTATAACTGGTACAACTACACAAATCTTCCCAATTACAGCACAAGGAACCACTGTAATAACGTGGACTTTTGATGACGGCAATGATAACACAATAATACAAACGCAAGACGTTGTCATTAGTGATACGGAAGCACCTGCACCAGATATGCCTATGCTTGCTGATGTATCAGCAGAGTGTGAAGTAACACTTAATGCACCTACAGCTAATGATAATTGTGCTGGAACAGTTACTGCTACCAGCAACGTAACTTTTCCTATTATGACACAAGGAACTACAGAAGTTGTTTGGGTGTATAGTGATGGAAATGGAAACATTTCAACACAAACGCAAGACGTGATTATTGATGATGTAACTGCTCCGGTACCAGATGGTCCGCTTGCTGCTTTGAATGAACAGTGCCAGGCTAATCCTGCAGCACCTACAGCTACAGATAATTGTGGTGGAACTGTCACTGTGACGAGTTCTCCAACTCTTCCTATCTTTACACAAGGAAACCATGTAATAACATGGACTTATGACGATGGAAATGGAAATACTTCAGAACAAACCCAAAATGTGACTATCGATGATACGATGGCTCCTGTACCAAATGCAACTTCGCTAAATGATGTGACCGCAGATTGTGCAGTGACGTCACTGTATGTACCTACAGCTACTGACAATTGTGGCGCTTCAGTTACTGCTACCAATGATATAACAGCATTCCCTATCACAGCTCAAGGAATCACTGTAGTAACATGGACATTTGATGATGGAGAGGGGAACACTTCGACCCAAACACAAGACGTGATCATTGATGATACAGAGGCTCCTGCACCAGATTTGCCAATGCTCGTTGATGTAACTGCAGAGTGTGAAGTAACTACGCTTGCAGCACCTACAGCTACGGATAACTGTGGATCAGTTACAGTCACTAGTAATGCCCAACTTCCTATCACAGGTGAAGGGACTACTGTAGTAGTCTGGCTTTACAACGACGGAAATGGGAACATCTCATCACAAACACAAAACGTGATCATTGATGATGTAACTGCTCCCATACCAGATGGTCCGCTTACTGCTGTGAACGAACAGTGCCAGGCTGATCCTACAGCACCTACCGCTACAGATAATTGTGGTGGAACTGTAACTGTGACAAGAGTCCCATCGGGTGTTATCACAACTTCTACTACAGTAACCTGGACATATGACGATGGAAATGGGAACACTGATACTCAAGACCAAGATGTGATCATTGATGACACGACTGCTCCTATGCCAGATGCTCCTACGCTTGCTAATCTAACCGATGAGTGTTCAGTCACTCCTACAGCACCTACAGCTACAGACAATTGTGTCGGAGTAGTAACTGCAACCAGCAATGAAACTTTTCCAATCACAACGCAAGGAACCACTGTAGTAATGTGGACATATACTGATGCAGAGGGGAACTCCTCATCACAAACACAAAATGTGATTATTCAAGATATAACTGCTCCTGTACCTGTAGTACCTATGCTTGCAGACGTGACCGCAGAGTGTGAAGCAACACCTACAGCACCTACAGCTTCAGATAATTGTGCAGGTCTACTTACTGCATCCAGCAATGAAACTTTCCCAATCACAGGCGAGGGAACTACGACAGTAGTAACGTGGACATATGATGATGGAAATGGGAACACTTCAACGCAAACACAAAATGTGATCATTAAAGATGTGACTGCTCCTACTCCAGATGTAACTCCGCTTGCTGATGTAACGGCAGAGTGTGAAGTCACTACGCTTACTGCACCTACTGCTACTGATAACTGTGGAATGGTTACAGTTACTGGTACTACTACGACACAGACACCTATCACAGCTAATACTACAATAACCTGGACGTATGACGATGGAAACGGGAACACAGTAACTCAAGACCAAGAGGTAATCATTAATGATATGACTGATCCTGTACCAGGTATGGCTATGCTGCAAGATTTGACTGACGAGTGTAAAGTAGAGATGCCTACAGCACCTGTAGCTACGGACAATTGTGCTGGATTTATAACTGGTACAACTATGCAATCATTCCCTATTACAACACAAGGAATTACTGTAGTAACATGGACATATGAAGACAATAATGGGAACACTTCAACGCAAACACAAAATGTGATCATTGATGATGTGACTGACCCTGTACCAGATATGCCTACCTTGGCAGATGTAACAGCAGAGTGTGAAGTGGATATGCTTACTGCGCCTACAGCTATGGATAACTGTGATGGAACTGTAACAGTAACTAATGATGCGACGCTCCCTATCACAACTCAAGGTACAACAGTGGTAACTTGGACATATGATGATGGAAATAATAATACTAAGACGCAAGTGCAAAACGTGATCATTGATGATGTAACTGCGCCTTCACCAGATGTAGCTACGTTGGCAGATGTAACAGCAGAGTGTGAAGTGGATATGCTTACTGCACCTTCCGCTACTGACAATTGTGGTGGAACTGTTATGGTAACTAATGATGCGATGCTCCCTATCACTACACAAGGTACGACCATAGTGACTTGGATTTATAATGATGGAAATGGGAACATTTCAACACAAACACAAAATGTGATCATCGATGATGTGACTGGTCCTATGCCAGATATAGCTACATTGAGTGATGTGACCGCAGAGTGTGAAGTCACTATGCTTACTGCGCCTACAGCTATGGATAACTGTGGTGGAACTGTAACAGTGATGAATGATGCGACACTACCTATCACGGCTCAAGGTCCAACCGTGGTAAAATGGACTTATTTGGATGTGAATGGAAACTCTTCCACGCAAACACAGAATGTAGTCATTGATGATGTAACTGCTCCAACACCAGATGCCATGATGCTGACGGACGTAACCGCTGAATGTTCGGTCACTAATCTTACTGCACCTACGGCTACTGATAACTGTCCAAACGCTACGATCACATTATCTAACAATGTGACCCTTCCTATTACTGCTCAAGGAATAACCGTCGTAACATGGACTTTCGATGATGGTAACGGAAATGCTTCCACGCAGACGCAAAACGTGATTATTGATGACGTGACTGCACCTACTATAACTGCGCCAGCAGATATCATAGTAGAGGTCAATAATGGATGTACATCTGATAATTTTGTTTTAGGTTCTGCTACAGTATCAGACAACTGTAATATGAATATTGTTGCAACGAATGATGTACAGTCAAGTTATTCACCTGGTTCTTACACAATCGTATGGACAGCGAATGATAATAATGGACAGACCGCTACAGACGATCAGATGATTACTGTTGTAGCCTCTGATATCAACCTACAAGGAAATGGACTAGATATCGCATCGGGTGATATTACACCTAGCACAGCAGATGATACCGATTTCGGTAGTCTACTAGCTAACACATCAGCCGTTAAGACATTTACCATACAGAACATTGGCGATGCAACATTGGGCCTTACGGGTAACCCGATTGTCGCGATCAGCGGTAGTACAGATTACTCTTTGACGGCTCAGCCTAGTGCTGCAAGTATAGCAGCTGGTGGGACAGATCTAACTTTTGAAGTAACTTATACGCCTTCTGATTTAGGTGCAGATGATGCTACGATCAGTATTATGAGTAATGATTGTGATGAAGCAACTTATACATTTGATATAACAGGACAAACGGATCCGATTTGCGATATCGCTATCTCATCTATAACTTCTACAGACGAGATCTGTCCAGGTGCTGACGATGGTACATTGACTGTTGATGTCACGTGTTCTTCTTGTACAGGTATAGAATACTCTACAGACGGATTTACAACATTCAATACAGACGGCTTATTTACTGGTTTAGCTGATGGAACGTATACTGTAGAAGTAAGAGATGCAGGCGCTCCGATGTCTTGTACTGCAACGGATAATTCTGGAACTGTCATCAACCCAGGAGTAGTTGTCCTCAACGTACCTATGACGCCTACTGATGTGACCGAATTGTTCAAAGCTAGCCAAACGGTAAACTCTGACGCAACAGTTCAATTGGGACAAGGAAATACGAACATTACCTTTGAAGCTGGTAACGATATCAATCTACTACCAGATTTCGAGGTAGAGCTAGGGGCGCATTTCGAGGCTAACATAGTCGAGTGTCCAGAATAGAAACTAATAAATGTGGATAGGGCAGGTGATGTAGTATCATCTCCTTATTCTATTTTTCCGATAGTAAAAACAATTTAGCGCTTCTAGTTAGCTAATCTTTATAATCGGTAAAGCCTGCATCATTCGTGATGTAGGCTTTTTTCATTTTAGAGAGTTTTTTTCCAGGATTTTTTAAGGCACATCCTGAACATAGCTGCCACCCTTTTCACTCAAACCAAACCCGATTTATCTTACGCACAAACGTCAAACTGCTCAAACCTTCCAGT